>Ga0208641_1002011_pt1 | contig 9747 bp, 7 predicted proteins | sample ETN02SmetaG_2_FD_185789 | JGI IMG/M metagenome (GOLD analysis project Ga0208641, IMG submission 185789) | Marine microbial and viral communities from oxygen minimum zone, Eastern Pacific Ocean - ETNP2014F10-02SV253 (SPAdes) (version 2) | ecosystem: Environmental > Aquatic > Marine > Oceanic ... | reverse complement strand
CACTTTCTGATAATCAAACTAACGAAATCAAACAACTATCTAATCAAGTCGATGTAGAAACACTAATAATGTTTTGGACTCTCACAATTCGAATGTTAGACGAATTAAGCATCGTTTCCAACCAACTTCTTTCGATAGAAATGTTTTTAATAAGGTTAATTCATTTGAAAAAGATTCCAAAATTAGAAGAATTGCTTAAAAATGTAGAATTACCCCAGGATAAAACAGGTTCAAAAGAAATTGAAACATTGCCTAATATAGAAAATGAAATTAATAAAGATGTAATTAAAGAAACAGACCAGTCTACAGATCAGATTAAGAATGTTATCCAAGAAAAAAAAGAAATTTTAGATAATGACAAAACATTTAAATTACCAAATGAAAATAAAAACTCCACTGAAACGGTGTCAAATTTTGACAATTTAATTAGTTTGTGTCTAAAGCATAAAGAAATGCAGCTAAAACATGACTTAGAAAGAAATGTAAGTTTGGTAAAATTTTCAAATGGAAAAATGGAATTTTCATTCAATGAAAACATTGATAAAAATTTTATAAAAAATTTATCCAAAAAACTTTTTGTTTGGACTAAAAAAAGATGGATTATTAGCCTATCAAGAGAAAAAGGTCAGCCGACACATCAGGAAATTAAATTGAAAAAAAAACAAACTCAGCTAGATGAAGCAATTAAAACTAACGCTTATAAAAAAATGCAAGAGGCATTTTCCGATGCTAAATTAATTGCCGTAGAGGAAAACGAAGAAAAAAAATGACCGATTTTTCAAAAGTGCTGGAACAAGCAAAAAATATGCAAAACAAGATGAAAGAAACTCAAGAGTCCATAAAAAAAATTGAAGTTGAAGGTGTTGCTGGAGGAGGATCTGTTAAAATTTGTTTAAATGGGGATGGGGAATTAATTAAATTGCATATGGCACCCGAAATAATGAAAGAGAGTAAAGAAATATTAGAGGATTTAATTATCGCTGCGCACGGCGATGCCAAAAAAAAAATAAAAGTAAAAACATCTGAAGAATTGTCAAAAATTACAGGAGGCATTCCTTTGCCTCCAGGCTTTAAATGGCCTTTTTAAACTTTTATGAAAAAAAATATTCCAGAAATCGAAGAGCTTGTTAGACTGATTTCAAAATTACCTGGCTTAGGTCCTAAGTCGGCTAAAAGAATTGTATTAAAACTCATAAATAATAGAGAGGAATTAATAAAACCTTTGGCAAATACACTAGCCCAAATTTATAAAAATATCGTTCGATGTAATATTTGTGGAAATATTAAATCTTCAAATTCTAGTTGCACTTTCCAAACCTGCTCATATTCAGATAAAAATTATAAACAGATTTGTGTGGTAGAAAATATTGCTGATATGTGGGTAATTGAAAATTCTGGAATCTATAAAGGATATTATCATATTCTAGGTGGAACATTGTCATCTTCTGATAACAAAAAAACTGATAATTTACTTATTCCTTCTTTGGTTGAAAGAGTAAAGAAGGATACTATAGATGAAGTTATTTTGGCTACCAGTGCCACAATAGAAGGCCAAACTACCGCACACTATATTCAGGACACTTTAAAAGATACAAAAGTAAAAATCTCAAAACTTGCACAAGGATTGCCTATAGGGGGAGAAATAGAATTTCTTGATGATGGTACTTTATTTTCGGCTTTTAAAAATAGGGGTCCTGTTAGTAATCAGTAGATTTTTTTTCAATTCGCTTACAGTGTAAAATTGGTTCGGTATATCCTGAAGGCTGTTCGCGACCCTTAAATATTAAATCGCAAGCGGCTTTAAATGCAATTGATTTATCAAAATTAGAGGACATAGCTTTATAGGTAGATCGCCCATGTCGCTTATAAGCAGGATCACCAATATTTTGTTTGTCAACGATTTCCGCCATTTTGCGCATTACTTTCATTACTTGTTCAGAATTACAGATGCCATGAAGTAACCAATTGGCAATATGCTGTGAGGAGATTCTCAAAGTGGCCCTATCTTCCATTAGTCCGATATTATTTATATCGGGTATCTTAGAACAACCCTCGCCATGGTTGATCCATCTCACAACATAACCTAATATTCCCTGTGCATTATTTTCCAATTCTTTTGTAATATCTTTCATTTCCCAGTTTGGACGGTCAGCAACTGGAATTTTTAAAATATTGGATAGTTTTGCAGAAGACCTCGATGAGATTTTCTTTTGCTGTTCAAAAACATCAATCTTGTGATAATGAATTGCATGTAAAGTTGCTGCTGTTGGAGAAGGAACCCAAGCACAATTGGCCCCAGCTTTTGGGTGGTTTATTTTTTGCGACATCATATCTTCCATTTTATCTGGCATTGCCCACATACCTTTGCCAATCTGTGCTATCTTTGAAAAGCCGCAAGCAAGGCCTGTATCAACATTCCAATCTTCATATGTTGACATCCAAGTTGATTTTTTCATTTCCACTTTAGGGATCATAGGTCCTGCCTCCATAGAAGTATGTATTTCATCACCAGTACGATCTAAAAATCCTGTGTTTATGAACACGACTCTATTTATTGCAGCTCTAATGCATTCTTTTAGATTAACAGTTGTGCGTCGTTCTTCATCCATAATGCCTATTTTGATAGTGTGACGGTTTAAGGACAATACATCTTCAACTTTTTCAAAAAGCGTATTACTAAAATCAACTTCATCCGGCCCATGCATTTTTGGCTTTACTATGTAAATAGAACCAGTTCTAGAATTTATTTTGTTCTTAAAATCATGCATTGCACCAATAGTAGTTATAAAAGCGTCCATTATTCCTTCAGGAATTTCAGATTTATCTTCTAAGAGTATGGAAGGATTTGTCATTGAGTGACCAACATTTCGATTAAGCAATAAGGCTCGTCCACGCAAGATTAGTTTAGAAAAATCAGACTCTCCTTTTTGTTCTGCGTTGATATAGATGCGATCAGGGTTCAATTTTCTTGGAAATTTTTTTCCATTTTTTTTTATTTCGGCTTGCAGATCTCCCTTCATAAGCCCTAACCAATTTCTATAACCTGCTATTTTGTCTTCGGCATCTACTGCAGCTACTGAATCTTCGTGATCTACAATTGTAGTTATGGCGGACTCTATAATTATATCTTGTATTCCAGCTTTATCTTGACGTCCGTTTGAACCGTTCGGATCAAATATTATATCTATATGGAGATTATTATTTTTCAATAAAAGTGACGATAGATTCGTAGGTTTTCCGGAATATCCAGCAAATTGTCTAAAATTCTTAAGTTTTAAACTTAATTTGCCATTATAAATTTTTGGAATTTCTGAAATGTCTTTCCAGCTATCTTGTTCGAGTGGTACATTTTCGTCTAAGAAGTTACGAGCATACTCGATTACTTTTTTTCCTCTTTCTGGATCATATGCATCTGCACGATTTGTTTCTTCTATTTTCAGAATTGCATCTGTGCCATAAAGTGCATTATAAAGACTGCCCCATCGTGCATTAGCTGCATTTAATGCATAACGTGCATTCATGACCGGAACAACAAGCTGTGGACCCGCAATTACTGAGATTTCATCATCAACATTTTTAGTTTTGATAGAAAAATTGTCACCCTCCTTAACAAGATAACCAATCTTTCTTAGAAAAGATGTATAGGAATTAAAATCTATTTCTTGGCCTTTTCGGGCAAGATGCCATTCATCAATCTGTTTTTGCATTTTTTTCCTGATAGAGAGAAGCTCTCTATTTCTCGGGGCTAATTCGTGGACGGTTTTATCAAAACCTTTCCAGAACTTTTCAATATTAATATTTGTGCCTGGAAGCAGATCTTTATTTACGAATTCTAATAGTTTTGCAGAAACAAGTAATTTACCTTGAGAAATATATTCCATATTTATTTATTAAAATTTTTTATAATTTCGTTGATAAACTAGGCTTTTGATTGTTTAGGGTTTTTTTACATCTAGACAAATTTTTGCCATCTATCTTTATATTATGAGTCATTAGTTGTATGAATTATTATATAGATTAAATATAATAATTAATTAATAACATTTGTAAATGAGAAATTATCTTGAATTTGAAAGTGGGATTAAAGGTTTAGAAGAACAACTAGATAAATTAAAAGACCCTTTTAACAAGGGAGGTTTAGCAGAAGTTGATACAAAAAAAATTAATCAAATTCAAAGTGAGTTAGATCAAAAACTTAAGGAAGTTTATTCAAATCTTAGCCGTTGGCAAAAAACTTTACTCGCAAGACACGAGGAAAGGCCTAGGGCAAAATTTATTATAAATAATTTGTTTTCTGATTTTATAAATTTATCTGGCGATAGACAATTTGCTGATGACAAATCGGTATTGGTAGGTTTTGGAGTATTTGAAGATCAATCTGTTTTAGTTATAGGACAAGAAAAAGGTGATGATTTGGATGGTAGAATTGAAAGAAATTTTGGAATGATGCGCCCAGAGGGTTATCGAAAATGCATTAGATTAATGCAACTTGCGGATAAATTTAATATCCCAATAATATCATTTGTTGATACACCCGGAGCTTATCCTGGTGTGGGTGCCGAAGAGCGTGGCCAAGCAGAGGCAATAGCAAGATCTATAGAATGTTCTATGTCTTTAAGAGTTCCAAATATTTCAATTATTATTGGGGAAGGTGGATCAGGGGGTGCGATTGCATTAGCTTCTTCCAATAAAATAATAATGCTTGAAAATGCAATTTATAGTGTAATTAGTCCAGAGGGTTGTGCTAGTATTCTTTGGCGAGATCCAAAAAAATCATTAGAAGCCGCAGATGCCATGAAGCTTTCAGCTCAGGATTTACTTGAGTTTGGAATCGTAGACTCGGTTATCAAAGAACCACTTGGAGGAGCCCATAGAGATAAGAAAGCATTACTTGATGAAATCAAAAAATCTATCAGGAAAAATTTGAGAGAATTATCCGAATTAAGCAGGGAGGATATTTTAAATCATCGAAAACAGAAATTTCTTTCTATTGGAAGGAAGAAAGGCCTAGTAAAAAATATTGACAGCAGAGATAGAATGACCATGGAAGAAAATGTTTTTTCAAATTTAAAGCAAAAAATTAATAAAAATAAAATAGTTATGATAATTACACTAGCACTAGCTGCTCTAGTTTCATTAACGTTATTGTACCTATAGTGCGCCACAGCAATGTTTAAATTTTTTTTCTGTAACAGGACATCTTTCATTCCTAGATATTTTTTGATTTTTTTTTGCCAGCAATAGGCAATCGGGATTATTTGCCACGTTTATTTTATTAATATTTAAATTTTTATTTTTTTCTTGCTGATTTTCGACTGATTTTTCAACAATAACAAGATTATTTAAAATGGAAATAGTATCAGTTTTAATTTTCTCAAGTAATTTTTCAAATAAACCAAAGGTCTCTTTTTTATACTCAACAAGAGGATCTCTTTGGCCATATCCTCTTAATCCAATTACCTGTCTTAGTTGTTCTAAATATTGAAGATGAGACTTCCAATTCATATCCAAAGTTTGAATAAATATTCTTCTTTCCAATTCATTATTTTGCTCGTCATTTATAAATTCTACTCTTTTTAGTCTCTGTTGGATAAACTTGTCCACAATATATTTTTTAAAATTTTCGTCATCCATATTCATCAAGTTGTTTATTTCTTCTTCACTAATACTTCTTCCTAACAAAGATTTAATTTTAATATTTACGCTTTTATTTTTTGGATCTTTTCTAAGAATTTTTTTATCTTCAACAATTTGATCAATTAATTCCTTAAGAAAGTGTGTCGTCAGAGTGCTTACAGATGAACTTGACAAGATTTCTCTTCTTTGAGAAAAAACCACCTTTCTTTGGTCATTATTACAGTCATCGAATTTCAATAAAGTTTTCCTAATATCGTAATTTCTTGCCTCAACTTTTTGCTGCGCCCTTTCCAAAGCTTTATTAATCCAAGGATGATCAATAGATTCGTTCTCCTTTAATCCAAATTTTTTAAGCATGGCATCTATAGATTCTGAACCAAATATTCTCATTAAATCATCTTGAAGACTTATATAAAAAATTGAATTTCCCTGATCTCCCTGTCGTCCTGCCCTGCCTCTTAATTGGTTATCTATTCTCCGTGATTCATGACGTTCAGATCCTATTACAAAAAGTCCACCAAGTTCTTTAACTTTGTTTTTTTCTTCGATGGTAGAATTGTTATTTTTGTCAATTTGCTTTCCACCCAATTTTATATCTTGACCTCTGCCGGCCATCGAGGTTGCAATAGTTACAGTATTCAATTTTCCTGCATCGGCAATAATTTGTGCTTCTTTTTCATGATGTTTTGCATTCAACACAGAATGTTTAATGTTTTTTTTCTTAAGCAATGACGAATACATTTCTGACTTTTCAACACTGGTTGTTCCGACCAAAATTGGCTGTCCTTTCTTGTGGCATTCAAAAATTTTATTTACTATCGCAAGATTTTTTTCCTGTTCTGTTCTGAAAATTTGATCATTCCAGTCTTTCCGTATCATTGGTTTGTGAGTAGGAATCGAAACAATTGGCAATTTATATATGTCAAAAAATTCTTCAGCCTCTGTGGCTGCCGTACCGGTCATTCCGCTAAGCTTGTGGTACATTCGGAAGTAATTTTGATAAGTTATTGATGCCAGAGTTTCATTTTCAGATAATATTTCCACATATTCCTTTGCCTCTAAAGCTTGATGGAGTCCATCAGAAAATCTTCGTCCTTCTAAAATCCTTCCTGTGTGTTCATCTATTATCTTAACGCAGTTATCTTTCACCATGTAATCTTTGTCTTTGGTAAACAAATAATTAGCCCTTAGAGCTTGATTAACATGATGAACTAAACCCATATTTTCAGGATCATAAAAATTATTATTTTTTAGAATTTCAGCATTGGAAAATATTTTTTCAACACTGTCTGTTCCTTTATCAGTTAGCATGATATTTTTATCTTTTTCATCAATTTCAAAATCGGTTTTGTTTAGTTGTTTTATTAATTTATCGATAGCCAAATATCTGCTTGTTTTGTCTTCTGTGGCACCAGAAACTATAAGCGGTGTTCTTGCTTCATCGACAAGTACAGAATCTACTTCATCGACGATGCAAAAATTATGACCTCTCTGAACAATGTCAGAAATAGAAAGTTTCATGTTATCTCTTAAATAATCAAAACCAAATTCACTGTTGGTTCCGTATGTGACATCGTAATTGTAATTTTTCTTTCTATTATAATCGTCCAAACTATTTGTTATACATCCGACCTGTAATCCCAAAAAATGGTAAATTTTACCCATCCATTCGGAATCTCTCTGAGCTAAATAGTCATTAACAGTCACAACATGAACTCCCTTTTCTTCTAAAGAGTTTAAATAGACAGGTAACGTAGAAACCAAAGTTTTTCCCTCTCCAGTTTTCATTTCGGCGATTTTATTTTCGTGTAAAACAATTCCACCCATTAATTGGACATCATAATGTCTTTCATTTAGCGTTCTAAAGGCAGCCTCCCTAACCAGGGCAAAAGTTTCTGGCAATAGACTTTCTAGGCTTTCTCCTTTTTTAAATCTTTGTTTAAATTCCATGGTTTTTTTTGGAAATTGATCATCTTTAAAATTTTTAACCGCATCTTCATTACTGTTAATCTGTGTGACTAATGATTTGAGTCTATCCAATTCTCTATCATTATCTGATTTGAAAATTTTTTTGATAAATCTTGGAATATTCAACATTCTCATATTATTTTTTCATTTGATGAAGTTTCATAAAGCTAGTATCAATATAATTATTTATTATCAAAATTAAACAAAATGACTATTAATTTAAAAAATTTATTAAATCCAAATATAAAAACATCTAAAATGGGAGATTTTCAAGAGTTAAAGGGAATAGAGGGACTTTCTATATCTGCTGTTTCGGCCGATTTGTACAAAAATGGCAGAGACGATTTATCTCTTTTTTATTTTAAAGATGGGGCAAAATATGCTGCACTTTATACAAAATCTAAAATTGTTTCGCAGAGCATTCATTGGAATTTAAAAGTTAAAAATAAATCCATAAAAGCTTTATTGGTAAATACAAAAAATGCCAATACATTTACTGGAAGACAAGGTTTTCAGGGCTTAAAAGAATTATCTAAATCACTATCAAAATGTTTAACATTAAAATTGGCCCAAGAACCACAAGGAGTAAGAGACACAGTTGATACAAACGAAATAATTTTTGCTTCTACTGGAGTTATTGGAGATGTTTTCCCAGCTGAAAAAATAAGAGAACGAATTCCATATTTAGTTCAAAGTTTAAAAGATATTCAAAATAAATATGTTTGGTTTAAAGCAGCATCATCAATTCTTACAACGGACACACGTCCAAAGCTAGCTTTTGAAGAATGTGAAATTGGAGGTAAAAAAATTAAAATTTCTGCCATAGCCAAGGGAAGTGGCATGATTTTCCCTAACATGGCTACCATGCTTGCCTTTATATTTACCGACTCATCAATTCCATCACATATTTTAAAAGGATTGTTATCGAAAAATGTTGGTACAACATTTAATGCAATTTCTGTTGATGGCGATTCATCTACAAATGATTCGGTTATGATTTTTGCTACCGGGAAGGTAAAAAATTCAAAAATATATAACATTTTAGATCCAAAGTTGAAAGGGTTTGAAAAAGCTTTGCATAATGTGATGTTAAATTTGTCAAAACAAATCGTTGCGGACGGCGAGGGTGCAAAAAAATTTGTAACAATTAATGTAATCAAGGCAAGATCAATGCAAGGAGCAAAAAAAATTGCATTTTCTGTCGCAAACTCTCCTCTAGTTAAAACTGCTGTTGCGGGAGCTGACCCGAATTATGGCAGAGTTATAATGGCCGTTGGCCAAGCTAAAGAAAATATAATACCCAACAATCTAACTATTAGATTTGGGAAATTCACTGTTGTAGAAAATGGTAAACAAATTGACAATTATAACGAAGAAATTGTTAGGAACTACATGAGGTGGAATGCTATAGAAATTAATATTGAATTAAATATGGGCAAAGGTAATTTTACTGTTTATACTTGTGATTTTACTAAGGATTATATTGATATCAATACCGATTATAGAAATTAACTTGAATTATTAAAAAATAATTATTAATTAAGTAAGTATGATCAAATACAGTTTAACATGTAAGTGCAATTGTACTTTCGACAGCTGGTTCGCAAGTTCTAGTGAATTTGGAAGACTTATGAAAAAAAAGTTAATTACATGTATTGAATGTAATTCAAATGATGTAAACAAATCTATAATGGCACCCAATGTATCTGGTTCAAAAAAAATTGATAATATAAATTATAAATTTCAAAAAAATATAAAAAAAAAAATTATTGAATATCAAAAATTTATTAAAAAAAATTGCAGGTATGTTGGCGATAGATTTGTTCAAGAAGCTAGAAGTATTCACTACAATAAAAAAGAAACAAAAAGTATTTATGGCAGAGTAACCACTGATGAAATTGATGAATTAAATGAAGAAGGAATCGAAACTATTACCATTCCATGGTACGATAAAACTGAAAATTAAATTATTTTTTTATGAAAGAAGATATATAGTTTACTGAGTTGTCCTTACTAGTTTTCCATTGATCTAGTAGTGGATTATATATCATTCCGTGAATTCCATTTGATTTTAAATTGTGTTTCATCGTTATTTTAATTAATTCCTCGGGCTTTACAAACAAATTCCAATCATGTGTTCCA
>Ga0208641_1002001_pt1 | contig 9793 bp, 9 predicted proteins | sample ETN02SmetaG_2_FD_185789 | JGI IMG/M metagenome (GOLD analysis project Ga0208641, IMG submission 185789) | Marine microbial and viral communities from oxygen minimum zone, Eastern Pacific Ocean - ETNP2014F10-02SV253 (SPAdes) (version 2) | ecosystem: Environmental > Aquatic > Marine > Oceanic ... | reverse complement strand
GGATATGGCTATTCAGTTAATTCCTATGATAAAAGAATATTTGGATATAAATGTAAAGAATGATGAACAACTTGTCAAATTGGCAACTGTTGTACAACGATTGATTGCTGCCGAAAACAAAGGTGGTGCAGAAGCAGAATTCGGTTTATCAGATAAAGAGAAAGAACAATTACTAACAAGCATAGATGAAGTGGTTGTAGACATACAAAAAAAATCAGATAAGATATCAGACGATATACAATCAGTTAAGGAAAATTAATGTCATATTGGGGTAAAAGTAGTAATCCAGCAAGTAAGTCTACAGGAAAAAGACCAGTGCCACAATCACAAGAAAAATCAGGAGGACTTCCAACTAAACCTACTGTTATACAAATAGTTAAAAGTTTGTTGCCCAATCCAAAAGAAAATGAATTTTATGAATTAGAGATGGCAGAAGTTCTTGCTGTTATTTTAGATGAAGATGAGATTCCTGAAAAGGAAGATGGTAGTGATAAAGATTGGAAAAAATTTGGCAATATAGTTGCCAGAAAAGTTAACAGTGAGCGTGATGAGAAACCTGAAACTTTAACTCCTATTAGACCATTAGATCCATTTAAATATTCCTATCCACTTAGGGGGGAATATGTTATAGTGGTAAGTTATAATGGGGAACAATTTTATATAAATAATGTTAATTTTTTTGGTGATCCAAATAATAGCGTTAGTCCAGGTGGAAGTGGTGCAAGAGATGAAGATACTGTTGAAGAAGATTTTATTTATGAACATTTTGAAATAGACCATGATATTAGAAGATTATGGCCATATCAAGGTGATAATATCATTCAGGGAAGATGGGGAAATTCTATAAGATTAGGAAGTAATATTACACCCGATGCACATGAAGATGGAGATGATAAACCAGATTCACCAAATATTCTTATTAGGGCAGGTCAGTTAGTAGATGCAGATACTTTTGGTAAAAGTGGAATTGTACAAGATTTAAAAGAATCTCCCAAGAAACCAGTTGAAGAAGATATAAATGCGGATGGTTCTTCTATCTGGATGACTACAGACCAATCTGTTAAACTTGATATTAAAGGTTCAAATGCAGTTAATCATGTATTTATGACTTCTAAACAATCAGATGACCAACCAAAGAATGGTGGAAAACAGATTGTACTTAATTCTGATAGAATTACTTTTAATACTAAACAAGGTAAGATACTTGGATTTAGTCATGATGGTATTGGATTTTCTACACAACAATCTTTTACGGTTGATGCTGATGAAACTATGGAATTAAATGTTGGTGGTGGATCTGGTGGTCCTGGAAGTACACTTTCGATGACAGATACTACTTTACTTATGACAAGTCCAACTAACGCTGGATTGAGTATTGGAACTGATCGTTCAATATTATCAAGTCCTTGTCCATCCATTTTAACTTTAGCTGATTACGCAAACATAACTTCGTGTAAAGGTGCAATATTACATCTTGATGATTGTGCAGGATTAAAAGATAATCAAGGTTCGTTTATTAGAATAGGTGGAAAGGCACAAGGGATAACTGGATATGTAAAAGATAGAGATGATATGGGACAACAACATCTTGTTTATGGAGAAGCATTAACTGATATATTAGATGAACTTATTACATCTATTTTAAATATAACAGCAATTCCAACTGGAGCGGGACCAAGTGGACCTATAAGTGCAACACCATCACTTGCAGATTTTGAAAGTATTCGTGCGAAACTTTGTGATTTATTAATGAAACCAGAATAATAATGGCACTTAACAAGAATACACTAAAACAAAATTTAATAGATAATTTTACGAATGTAAGAGATAACGTAAAAAGTCAAAAAGATTCTGCAAAAGGATTTGCAACTGCTATTGTAGATTATGCAAAAGAAGCAGAAGTTATTGTTACTACACCACCATTTACACCAGCGACCACCCCGTATCCCGCAAGTCATGTAATTGGAAGAAAAGTAAAAGTTAGTGGGGCCACTTTATCACCCGGCAAAGCGGCAATGGAGTCTCAAATTATGGCAAGTTTTAAATTAATGGATCCAACTATGAATTTAATTTCTTTAAGTATTGTAACATTTGCAGCACTTATGTTAAATTTTAGGACAGGATCTATAAATGCAGTGGGAACTACATTAATGGCAGCCCCACCTATATTTTTACCATCAACCAAAAAGGGAATGGATGGTGGAAGTATAGTAGATGTGTGTAATGAAATGGCTAAAGCAATAGATACATCGTTTAAGGCATCTATGTTTACTGGAATTGTTACTGCAGGAAGTGCAGTAATACCGGCGCCACTGGTAGGAACTTTAGTTTAGGATATTATTATGGCAATAGCAGAAGTAAAAAGTGTAATAAATTCATGTTTTATAAATGGAAGTTCCGCCTATGTGGGTCAGACGATTGATTATGGTGATTTAATAGAAACGTATAATATCAGTATTGGATTATTGGAGTCCAAACTGAGTTCAGATACTAATAATGATGGTATATTAACCATTCAATTTATTGAAAAAGAAGAAAAAATGAGGATAAAACCACATTGTAGAGTTATTTTTCAGGCTGGTGATCGTGGATTATGGGCAGGACCTAATACAGTAGGATTAAGTGTAGAGAGTAGAGTTTTTGGCAGACCTACAAATCCACCACAATTAGGAAACATTACATTGCCTTTGGGAAAAGTATATATAAATGGAAAAGGAACATTTGGAGTTAGATCAGCAAAACCAAATGAAAAAATATTTTCAGGAGATATAATTACAACTCAGGGAAAGTCAAGAGCGGAGATTAAAACAAAAAAGGGTGAAAAATTTAGAATTCATGAAAATGTAGAATTTTTAGCATCTCCAGAAACATTTGATAAAGCTAAAAAAGTGGGGGGTAACGTAAGTAAGAAAGATCTGGGGTGGTTAGCGACAGCCAAAGTTGCATTTGGAACACAAAAAAGAAATAATGTTCGTGGGCCCACATCCATATCTGCAATTAGAGGATAAAGATAAAATTAAAATATTTATTAAATAAATGAATAGGAGTTATTAAAATGAAGAAACAAGAGTTAGTAAAAATAATTGAAGCCGTAGTTCGTAAAGAAGTGAAAAAACAAATGAATGAGATATTTATTAAAGAAGAAAACTCATCTTCACTTACCGAATTAGTTTCAAAACCATTAACCGAAAAAGAGTTCAAAGAACCTATTAGAAAACAGTATAAAACTAAACCTAAAAAGGAAGTAAATTATACATCAAACAAAGCTCTTAACAAGGTTTTGAATGAAACCGTTGGTGGAGTTCCACAAGGTGAAAGTGGAGGTCCACAAGTTGGGGGATATGAAGATTATCCAACTTTAGGTGATGGAACATTTGATTCGAGTAAGATAAATGATGTTTTAGCAGGTTCACCACCAGGAGTAGCAACTACTGAAACCGTAAAACAGAAGAAACGAGATATAGGAGCAGTTCAGACTATTAAGAATGCAAGAGTAAATGTTGACCAAGTTCCAGACCATGTACAAGATGCATTAACAAGAGATTATTCAGCAGTTATGAAGGCAATAGACGAGAAAAAAGGTGGGACGAATTTTCGTCCATAACGGAGTAAAAAATGGGTAGAGCACGAAGTGCATTAGAATTAGATTTAGATCCAGATGTAACTATTGGTTTAGGATTACCTATGCAACATGATGATGTAAATGGGTTTTTTCCTGGAACATCTACTACTCTTTCACAGACGGGAAGTAATATTAGAAATTTACTTTTAACAAATAAAGGTGAAAGAGTAGGACAGCCTACCTTTGGTGCAGATATATTTTTAACTTTGTTTGAACCAATGGGTGATGAACTTATTACCAGTGTTGAAGAAAAAATATCAGAGGCAATGGCGGATTGGTTGCCTCATGTATTAGTTAATAAACTTGTGGTTGAACCAGATGAAGTAGAAGTTAATCAGATGAATATTGAACTTGAATTTAGTCTTGTAATGAACCCAACAGTTTATGAGGCTATAACTTTAAGTTTTGCTACTGGTGAATAATTTAGTGGAGAAATAAAATGGCAACAAGAGTCCAAAAGGATGTTAGATATTTAAATAAAGATTTTGGTGCTTTTAGAGAAGGACTAATAGAGTTTGCAAAAACATATTTTCCAAACACATATAATGATTTTAATGAGACGTCACCTGGAATGATGTTTATAGAAATGGCATCATATGTAGGTGATGTTCTTTCATACTATGTAGATAGTCAATTTAAAGAAATGTTATTAGCTTATGCGGAAGATAGAAAAACTATTTATGAAATGGCTCAGGTATATGGATATAAACCGAAAATAACTCAACCTGCATTTACAAATGTAGACGTTTTTCAAACAGTTCCTGCAACTGGAACAGGAACAGCAGTAAAACCAAATATGAAGTATGCTTTAACTATTAATGAGGGTACACAAATCACTTCAAATAATGGTACAATATTTAGAACATTAGAAGATTGTAATTTTAAATTTTCGGGTTCATTTGATCCTTTAATTATTGATGTGTATGAGGTAAATCAAACAACTAAAGTTCCAACATTTTATTTATTAAAAAAGACTGTAAGAGTACAAAGTGGAACTATTAAATCAGAAACTTTTGTATTTGGTGCAGCAGAATCATATCCACGAATAAAAATATCAGCTACTGATGTAATAGAGGTAATTTCTGTAACTGATAGTGATAATAATATATGGTATGAAGTTCCATATTTGGCACAAGATACTACTTTTGTAGAAGTAGAAAATACAGCAGCAAATGATCCAAGTTTAGTTCAGTATAATGATACTGCACCATATCTTTTAAAATTAAAAAAGACACCAAGACGATTTGTTACTTACATTGTACAGGATGGTAAAACAGAATTAAGATTTGGTTCTGGTATATCAGATAGTCCAGATGAAGAAATTGTTCCAAATCCAAATTCAGTTGGTTCTTCATTACCAGGAAGTCCAAGTTATCTTGATACATATTTTGATCCAGCAAACTTTTTGAAAACAAAAGCATATGGACAGGCACCAGCAAATACAACTCTTACTGTTAAATATTCATATGGTGGTGGTATAAGTGATAATGTTGCAGCAGGTTCAATATCAAATATAACTGATATTGGATTTACACAGGTTACTACTGGTCTTAATGCAGCCTTAGTTACTTCGACTCAAAATTCAGTGGCGATAACTAATCCATATCCAGCAACAGGAGGAAAATCAGCAGAATCTACAACTGAAATTAAAAATAATGCATTAGCATTTTTTCAGGCACAAGGTAGAACGGTAACAAAAGAGGATTATATTACAAGAACTTATGCGATGGGCAATAAATATGGAGCAGTAGCAAAGGCTTATATCGTTCAAGATGAACAATTAAATATTCCAAGTATGCAAAAAGAAACTGCAGATGGTTCAAATATTTTTGTTGATGAAAGAAATTTAGATCAACTTAAAACTAAAAATGTACAATCATCTATTAAAAGACTTCCAAATCCAATGGCTATGAATCTATATACACTTGGATACACTGAAAATAAAAAACTTACTCAACTTAATGTGGCAGTTAAAGAAAATCTTAAAACATATCTTAGTCAGTATAGATTAGTAACAGATGCGGTTAATATTAAAAATGCATGGATTATTAATATAGGAGTTAAATTTGGTTATATAGCCCGTAGGGGATTTAATAAACCTGAAGTAACATTGAGATGTATTCAAAGTATTAAAGAATTTTTTGATATAGATAGGTGGCAAATAAATCAACCAATTGTAATTGCAGAATTAGTTTCAGTAATTTCAAGAGTTGAAGGGGTTGGGGCAGTTGTTCCACCATCGGAAGATAACCCACAAAAACATCCTGTATTATTTACCAATAAATGGCAAACTACAGATGGTTATTCTGGAAACGTATATGATATAAACTACGCAACAAAAGATGGAATAATATATCCATCATTGGATCCATCCATATTTGAATTAAAATATCCCAATACAGACATAGAAGGAAGAGCGGTTGGTGATTCTGTTGGTGTAAGTTTTTAAGGGAGAAAGTAAATGCATTATTTTGAATTTCCAAGCAAAGATACAACATTATATGAATCGAGTGAAAGTATAAATACTGGACTTGATGAGATTCTTGAAATAAGAAAAGATATGAATGATGATGGCTCAACAATAAATGTTTCAAGGGCACTTCTTAAATTCGATTTAACTTATGTATCAAAATCAATATCATCTGGGTTAATTACATCTGGTTCACAAACAAAATTTTATTTAAATTTATATGATGCAAATTCATCTCAATTAAATGTAGCACAAATTTTATATGGATACCCAGTTAGTCAATCTTGGGAAAACGGTTCTGGAAAATATCTTTTTTGGCCGATAGTAGAAGATGGGGTGAGTTGGAAGTGGAAGGATAATAATGTTGCAATGACTCAATGGGTAAGTGGAAGTAATGATACTGGTGGAACTTGGTATACTGGAAGTGGATATGAAGCATCTCAATCTTTCACTCATGAACCTGCAGATTTAAGAATGGATGTAACTGATATTGCATGGAAATGGTTACACAGTACAGTTCCAAATGAAGGATTTATGATAAAGAGAAGTGGTAGTGTTGGAAATTCAGATTCAAATGCTGAAGAAGGAAATAGTACAAGATATGGACATTTTAGTTTCTTTTCATCTAATACTCATACAATCTATCCACCAAAGTTAGAAGTAGTTTGGGATGACTCTACCTGGGCAACGGGAAGTTTATCACCACTTTCATCGGCTAATTTAGAAGATATGAATCTTTATATGAGAGGATTTAGACCAAAATATAAAGAAAATTCAAAAATAAAATTTAGAGTAGTTGGTAGAGAAAGATTTCCTGAAAGAACTTATTCTTCTACTCAATATTCTACTGGGTATAATACGGTAAAATATTTACCAAGTGGAAGTACTTATTATGAAATTAAAGATGCATATACAGAAGATGTTATTGTTCCATTCGGAAGTGGTTCGAAAGTGAGTTGTGATTCAACAGGGAATTATTTCAATTTGTGGATGAATGGATTACAATCAGAAAGATTTTATAGAATAAATTATAAAATAGTGAGTGGTAGTGGAACTGCTGATGAAACCGTTCAATATTTTGATGAGAAACATTCATTTAAAGTAGTGAGATAAAAAATGCCATATACAAATGAAGAATTAAAGAAAAATGAATTCTGGTTAAAACTTCATGAACAAGATAAAGTTGATTATCAAAAAAAACTTGAACAGGCTGAAACATTTAAAAATGCAACTCAAATTGTTGATGATGACGGTAAAGTTATACCAATAAATAAAACTACACCAATGAGAAATTCTGTTAATACATTTTTGGCATTTGAGGATCCAGATACGGGATTAAATTACGAAAGACCAGATCAATATATAACAGTTGATAAAAAATCTCCTCGATATCATGAAGGAGAAATTAGAGATAAAGTTTTAGATAGAGAAATAAAGGAACTTACATAAAATGCCACGACAACTAACCAGATTAAATGATAAAGATTTTGAACTTCTGAAAAAAGAAAGGATGTCGGTTCTTGGAGAAACAGGCGCCTTGAGCCCTTCCTTTGGTAATGATGTAGAAGATTTTGTAAAATTTCATGTATATGATATGAATGATACATATCTTAAATCTGGCATGAGTGAAGATTATGAAAATGATGGAGATAATATAAAGTTAAAACCAGGTAATGATTTAAGAAAAGTTGGTTTTACTCGTGGTGATTACAAAGTTAAGTATTTATTTTATAGACGAATGGCAGGAGCAGATGAAGTAGTTCTTACTAAGTCGGTTGGAGATGAATCAGGAATAGTACATAGTGGTAATCCACAACTTACTGGTGAACCGATGGGTCTTTTTTATGTTGATGAAGATGGTAAAGTATTTGAAGGTGAAAAACCACCAGCAGATGGTAGTCCACCAAGTGAACTTGATGTAAAAGAATATAAATTTTTCATTGATGAAATATCAGCCGATAGAAAAGAAGTTAGACTCGCATCACAAGTAATTAATTTAGATAAATATAAAGATGAATTTAGTAGTTTATCAGATGAATATGGAATTTATACTCCAGTAAGGGGATTTGGTTCTTTCATGATGGGTGGTGGATTAAATGGATTGGGAAAATTTGGTGGTATTGATAGTACGGCATTTCAATTTGATAATAAGGCAGGTAGTGATGCTGGATTTAAACAAAAATATATAGATGGAACACTTGAAGTTGAAAATGCATTTGTCATAGGATATACAGAACATACAAATACAAATGAAAATGGTAATTGGTCATTAGAAGATCCAATACCACCATCATATATTGAAGCTTATGATTTAAAAGAAGTAGGTTATCCTATGACGGTTCGGTATGTAGTAAAGGAGGAGTCTAATCAAAAAACTTTAGGTGGACATAATTTCGAAGGATACACACCTATACCAAATTTAACAACACCTGGTATAAGATATCACTTTGATTTTGGATGTGGTCATACTGAAATTACTGATACACCATTTGCAAATCATACATATGATACTGTAGGAAGTTATAATCCTACTGTAACTATAATGACACCAAATTTTACGGAAGTTATTAGTGATGTTTATAGAAATGCAGAAGCACCACAAGACGGACCTGGATTAAGAGGTAGTAAATTAAGTGGATTTGTACCAACTCCTGAAGAAGAACAACAAGAACAGGACACAGTTCTGGACACAGATCTTGAATATATGCCAAATGGAACTATTATTAGATATTATCAAACATATTGGTTAATAGATGGTGGTAAGAAACGATTCATTGTAAGTTATGGTCGTGATGGTATGGCGATTCCTATCGATGATAGTGTCGATAATATGTTACCAGTTAATGTAAATGGAGTCCATGATCCATATGCACAATCAACTTTAGTAACTTTAATGCAACAGAAAGGTGCCCCTAAAACTGAATTCACGATAACGGGAAATACCTCTGTGGCGCAAAACAATAGAGCAGAACATTCTTATAATGTAAATTGGAGACAGTGGGCAAACATACCAGACGGTCCAGCCTTTACATCGGTAGATTTCGGAGCAGCAGAGAGTACTGCAGGTGGAACTCCACAGTCACCCTCTTGGGATTTGGGTGGAGCGTGGATGTCCCCATGGCCACACCCAACTGAAGCCAATCCAGATCCTGAAAATGCAACATATGGTTGTATGGATCCAAACGCCAATAATTATAATCCTGCTTCAGAGATTGATGATGGTTCGTGTACATATGATCGATATACTATAACAGTCTCCTCGCAGGATAACGGATCAGCAACTGGAGGTGGTACTTATAATAACGGTGCCAGCGTTCAACTTATTGCCACACCAAATAACAATAATTTTGTGTTTTCTTCCTGGTCCGATCCAGATAATATTATATCATCTAACACCAATTCTTCTCCTTGGATAGTCGTTTCTAAAAATGCTTCTGTAGTTGCAAGGTTTCAGTCAAACGTCTGATGAAAAATAAACGAATCATTTATTGGGGTGGTAATGACCATACGATAATCCCACGAATGGGTGCCTGTGGTGAGGGCGTAGATGTAGAGTCTGGTGGTGCTGGTGGAAGTGGTGGTGGACCACAAAGTCCTGCAGCAACAGCTTCGGCACCTGATGGACCAAGTTTATGGGATAAACTTAAAGGATTATTACCAGCATTAGCACTTGGAGCTTTAGCATTAGCCACCGTTGCAGG
>Ga0208641_1001999_pt1 | contig 9797 bp, 8 predicted proteins | sample ETN02SmetaG_2_FD_185789 | JGI IMG/M metagenome (GOLD analysis project Ga0208641, IMG submission 185789) | Marine microbial and viral communities from oxygen minimum zone, Eastern Pacific Ocean - ETNP2014F10-02SV253 (SPAdes) (version 2) | ecosystem: Environmental > Aquatic > Marine > Oceanic ... | reverse complement strand
GCACAACGTTATCTCCATCATCAACCTGTTAACCCTTACCGGTAACCTGGCAAAACCGGGCTGTGGGCCTTTCTCCATGACGGGTCAGCCCAATGCGATGGGTGAGCGTTTCACTGGTGGTTTGACCGGTCGCCTGCCTTTCAGCGGGGTGAGACCTCGGGGTCAGTAGTTCAGTGACCTCGCCATCAGTCCAGAATTGTCGGTCGAAGCCAGAACCGGATTGTGACAAGACTGTGGGATAGACTCCCTCAGTGTCACACTGCCAGCATTTGAATGGTGAGTAGTGAATTAAGGTCAAGTTAATCGACTCCCTGAGAGTTCCGAGTATCTGCGCGTACTCCCACTAGGCTTCGCGTGTATTCGGTGAGTCCACGTCAATCGTATATCCACATTGAGCCGCCATGGGTGATCGAGATGTCAATGCGATTCATCGTAGCCTCCTGTTGTGGTTGACAGAATGTTATCGGATAAAAAGCCTTTCGACGCGTTTAGCAGTCTCTTCCAATGTGCCGAGAAGTTCCAAAATTAATTGTTTATCCAAGATAATATCTTCTCCGTTTACTAATATCGGCTGACCTCGAGCAATAGAATTAAGGATGCGGGTCATCTTGAAATAACACTCCAACTTCCCAAGTGGTATATCGACCGTTTGGGCGTATGCAGGTAATATCACCCCCGACCTTGACCCGTATCAACGCCCAATAATCCCCAACACCCAAACTCTTGCCCTAAACGGGTCCACGGAAGCGACCCTAACAGCGGGTTGCAGGCTAAGCAGAGAAGTCCAAAAAATTGCTCAGACTGCTCGAGCCGCTTAGGGGAGGTAAAAGGAACTGCAGGAAACGCCGGGGTGGCAGTGTACCCCCCGGGGGCATCAACGAATTGCTCGCTGACCTTCCCTTAACGATCCGAGTTTGCAAAAAAGTATCGCTGCAAGTATCGTTGTCTCAGTCTGTGTTGGAGTGCCTTTTGGCTGAGGTTGAAGACTACGCTGATATTTAGGGAGTTTTTGGAGCCCGCAGAGGGATTTGAACCCCCGACCTGCTGATTACAAATCAGCTGCTCTGCCAGCTGAGCTATGCGGGCTTATTTGATGAGTCCTGAGAGGACCTTACTGAAGCGTGGATTGTAGGGACACTCCACCATCGATGCAATCACTCAATCCCTCGGCTGCTGGGCTAGCGAAACGCCTCTTCCCGGGCAATCTGCTCAAGGCCCAGCAAAACAAGATCCTGTTCATGGCTGAAATCGATTCTGATCAGGGGAAGGACTCTTGGAGCCAGCCCACCGGTGATTAAAAGAGAGGCCTCTCTTCCGAGCCGGCTACGGAAAGTATCCACCACGCGCTCAATTCCACCGGCGATCCCATAGAGTGATCCACTGACCACGGCATCTGTTGTCGTCCTGGCGAAGGGTGATGCCTCGTCGGCCAAACCGCTCTTGATCCCGGCAGTGTTTCTGTTGAGGGCATCAGCCGCAACATCCACTCCCGGCATAATCACCCCTCCCTGGTGGATGCCCTGGCTGTCCACGCCATCGATGGTCACGGCGGTCCCACAGTCGACAACAATGAACGGCTGGAGAGTCAACCCTCTCGCCGCAACCAGTGCGACCCAGCGATCATTGCCCAGTTGCGAAGGGTCGGTGTATCCGTTCCTGATGCCATAGGCCTCTGCCTGGCTCACTGCAAACCAGGGTTCTACCGCCCACTCCCTCTGACACCATGATGCAAGCTCCCTGTCCGCCTCCTCACCGGCAACACTGACGACGACCACTGATGCGGGGATCTCAACCCCGGACCAGATCCTTGCTGGATCCACTCCAAGGCCGGGGCCCTCACGATCGACAGCGTTCGACACCCCCGGGGAATCTCCCATCCCTCTCCACTTGAGACGGCTGTTGCCGATATCGATCAAAAGCCTCATGACCTCCTCACACTGACCTCACCCGCCCGACATCGACAAAAAGTGCCATCTTCCAGCCGGAGTTTGAGTGAGCCCTCCTCATAGACCCCGGATGCCACCCCTCTGATGGGGCTGCTTCCGCCGCTAACCACTACACTGCAGCCTCGGAGGGCATCGGCCTCTTCCCACTCATTTTGAAATGGTGAGAACCCCTCCTGCTCAAAACGCTCTAGTGCGGCAAGAAGGTGGGTGATCAAACCGGCCGCCACCGCCGTCCTGTCGACATCCCGGCCACTGATTGTGGTGAGGTCTGTCCAGGGTTGATCGATCATCTCTCCACTCTCTTCACCCAGCAACACATTAAGCCCAATCCCCATAACCACCGAACACTGCTCATTTTCACTCTCCACCTCAATCAGTATACCGGCCACTTTTTTCCCTCTACAGAGGAGATCATTGGGCCATTTAAGCCCAATCCCCTCAACACCCCTCTCAACCAGCGCTCTCCTAAGAGCAACTCCGACCACAAGGCTGAGGCCTGAGAGTTGTGAGGGGCGGTCAAAAGTCCACCCCATGGAGAGGAGAATACTGCCGCCCGGACTGTCCACCCAATCCCGTCCCCGACGCCCTCTTCCAGCGGTCTGGTGTTCTGCAAGACAGACCCGTCCCCGATAGGGGGTTTCATCCCGTCGACGGGCGAGGAGCCAGCGATTGGTTGAATCGACACTCCCAAGAACCTCAAGTTGTACATCAGGCTCTCCCCTGCTCCCGGTGACGGCCTCTATTAGCCGAAGAGGATCGATGTGTAGAGGTGATGAAGTGGAACAGTCGTCCATGGGTAAAGTGCGTTTCCCTCATTGTGGCGCCGATTGTGGATAGAACCAATAGTAACAGGGTTTGGGCAGTGGAATAGAGGCTGCCCGGGGTGAACCGGTCAATCCCATAAAACCCGGCTATCGGCGGATTGATTTATTTGTCAGAATTGGTCTAATTCACCTACCCAACCCCAGACACCTCGAGATCCCCCCAGACCAAAGATGTCCAGCACAGAGCCCCACCCTTTTCCCGGAAGCAAAGTGACCCGACCGATCAGGATCGGAGATCTCTCCATCGGTGGTGGAAATCCGATTGTCATCCAGAGCATGTGCGCCACCCACACCTGGGATGTGGAGACCACCAGCCGACAGGTCAACCAACTGGCTTCTGCCGGAGCTGGCATTATCCGCATTGCGGCTGACAGTAACAAAGATGCAGAGGGACTGGCTGAAATCCGGGCAAACACCGAGGCCAACCTCTCTGTTGATCTGCAGGAGAACTATCGACTGGCTAAAGCGGTCGCCCCTTTTGTTGACAAGATTCGATACAACCCGGGACACCTCTACCACCATGAACGAAACCGCAGCTGGAAGGAGAAAGTCCGCTTTCTGGTCGATATTGCCGTGGAGCACGACTGTGCGCTCCGCGTGGGGGTCAATGCCGGCTCGGTGGATCCTGAGATCCGGGATCAGTTTCCTGCAAAGGAGTGTGTCTCGCCGATGGTCGAGAGTGCCGGTCTCCACAGCGACTTTCTGGAGAGCATCGGCTTCACCCGTTTCTGTGTCTCGCTCAAGGACTCTGATCCGGCCAATGTCATCGCTGCCAACAGATCCTTTCACTCCCGACATCCCGAGATCCCCCTCCATCTGGGGGTTACCGAAGCGGGCATCCCTCCGGGCGGAATCATCAAGACCCGGATCGCATTTGAAGCACTGATTACAGAAGGGATCGGGGATACCCTCCGGGTCTCGCTCACCCTGCCCAATGAACGAAAACACGAGGAGGTCGAGGCTGGGGAGCAGATGCTCCGGGATATCAGCTGTGGTCGCCTGTTAAGAGATACTGATCAGCCTCTCGACAAGCTCAATATCATCAGCTGCCCAAGCTGCTCACGAGTTGAAAACGGTGCTTTCGTTGAGCTTGCCGAAGAGGTCAGGTCCCTCACCCGTTATGCCCGAGATGAGGAGATAACCATTGCGGTAATGGGGTGTCGGGTCAATGGGCCCGGGGAGACCGATGATGCCGACCTGGGTTTGTGGTGCGGCCCTCGCCACGTCAATCTCAAGCGTGGAGGAGAGAAGCTGGGCACCTACGGCTACGACGAGATCCTCAGCCGGCTCAAGAAGGAACTGGACAAGCTGATCTCAAACTGATGCGGCCTTGCTTAGTGCGCTATGCAGGTCGATTCCTGCACCCAACGCCAATACACTGTTTTATACTATCCCTACAGTCACTAATAGCTGCAAAAGTTGCCCAAAAATGCCCTTAAACAAGCTCCAGAAGAGAGAAGTGAACCCTGCGGTGGTGACTGTTGGAGATGAAATTCTCTACGGTGAGCGACGAAACCTCAATCAGGAATGGCTGCTCTCTACCCTCTGGAACCTGGGATATCCTGCCACCACTGCCGTGATGCTGCCTGATGATGAGTCCTCGATCAGCTCATCAATTAAGCGCCTGAAGGAGCAAGACCATCTCCCCATCCTGACCTCCGGAGGCATCGGAGGAACACATGATGATGTCACCCGACAGGGGATTGCCGCGGCCCTGAATCTCCCCCTTGCCCGCCATGATGAGTGCTTTGAATTTTTAAAGGCGCGATACGGGCCCGACTTTACCCCCCAGCGAGAGCGGATGACCCAACTCCCCAAGGGGTGTGAACTGATCGACAACCCCATCGGGGCACCTGGTTTCCACATTGGAGGGGTCTACGCCTTTCCCGGCTTTCCCAATATGCTAAGACCGATGGCCGAACTTGTGCTTTCCAGCATTCTTCCTCATGAGCAGGCCGAGGAGCAGGCTACGATCAATGTCTCCCTCCCTCTGCCGGAAGGGTCAATCGCCATGGAGGTGGAATCGTTCTCGAAGCAGTTTCCGGCATGCCAGGTCGGGGTCTACCCGAGTACAAAGCAATACAGCAGAGAGACTACCATCAGGCTGCGCTACCCCTCAGGCCAAAAAGAGATCCGATTGTCTTTTGAAGCACTTATACTCTCTTTTGAACAAACCCTTGCGGTCACTGCCAGGTGGTCGTCTGCAGACGACCCTCAAAAATAGCGGCCCAGCGCTTTGATCACAACAATATGCTTTTCACCAGTGATCAGCCGTTATAATCTTCCCAGACTGTAATACCAAGGAACCTGATATGCCCGAATACCGATCCAGAACCACGACCCAGGGACGCAATATGGCCGGCGCACGCTCTCTATGGCGCGCCACTGGAATGAGTGATGGTGATTTTGACAAGCCGATCATTGCTGTCGTCAACTCATTTACCCAGTTTGTCCCCGGCCATGTCCACCTCAAGGACCTGGGGCAGATGGTGGGCCGTGAAATAGAGCGTGCAGGGGGAGTCGCCAAGGAATTCAACACCATTGCCATCGACGATGGGATTGCCATGGGCCATGGCGGCATGCTCTACAGCCTCCCCTCGAGAGAGATTATTGCCGACTCTGTAGAGTATATGGTCAATGCCCACTGTGCTGATGCCATGGTCTGCATCTCCAACTGTGACAAAATCACCCCCGGAATGCTCAATGCCGCACTTCGTCTCAACATCCCCGCCATCTTTGTCTCCGGAGGGCCCATGGAGTCTGGCAAGACCCATCTCCAGGGGAAGGATGTCCATCTCGACCTGATCGATGCCATGATCTCTGCTGCAGATGAAAACTACAGTGATGATGAGGTGGTTGAGCTTGAACGTTCAGCCTGCCCCACCTGCGGTTCGTGTGCAGGCATGTTTACGGCCAATTCAATGAACTGCCTGACCGAAGCACTTGGACTTTCACTTCCGGGAAACGGCAGCCTTGTAGCCACCCATGCCAACCGTAAATCACTCTTCCTGAAAGCAGGAAGAACCATTGTCGATCTCGCCAAACGCTACTATGAAGAGGATGATCACACGGCCCTCCCCCGCTCAATTGCCAATTTCGATGCCTTTGAGAATGCCATGACCCTGGATATCGCCATGGGCGGGTCGACCAATACCGTACTCCACCTTCTGGCTGCGGCTCAGGAGGGAGAGGTTCCCTTCGATATGAGAGATATGGACAGGCTCTCGCGGAAGGTGCCCCATCTTTGCAAAGTTGCCCCCTCAATACCCGACTACCATATGGAAGATGTCCACCGTGCCGGCGGCGTCATGGCTATCCTCGGTGAACTGCAAAAGGCCGGGCTGATCAACCAACAAACCCAAAGTGTTCACAGCCAATCACTGATCGAGGCTCTCGATGAGTGGGATATTGGCCGCAATAGTGAGGAGAAGATCCGTTCCTTCTACCAGTCCGGCCCGGGAAATGTCCCCACCCAGGAAGCATTCAGCCAGAATAGAAGCTTTGACTCCCTCGATCTCGATCGGGAGAACGGGTGTATCCGGGACAAGGAACACGCCTATAGCCAGGACGGTGGCCTTGCCGTGCTCTATGGCAACATTGCTGAAGAGGGCTGTATTGTCAAAACCGCAGGGGTGGATCAATCGATTCTCAATTTTGACGGCCCGGTCCGCCTTTTTGAGAGCCAGGAGGATGCGGTCTCCGCCATCCTGGGTGACCATATCAAGCCAGGCGATGTCCTGGTGATCCGCTATGAGGGACCGCGCGGCGGCCCCGGGATGCAGGAGATGCTCTATCCGACAAGCTATCTCAAATCCAGGGGGCTCGGAAAAGAGTGTGCCCTGATCACTGACGGGCGTTTTTCCGGTGGCACCTCTGGTCTCTCGATCGGCCACTGCTCTCCTGAAGCGGCAGAGGGAGGGGCGATCGGCCTGATTGAAGAGGGCGATGCCATCCGGATCAGTATCCCTGAACGCACCATAGAGGTTCTGGTGGGAACCGATGAACTGGAGCAACGCCGCCAGAGGATGGAAGCTCTCGGTGAGAAGAAGTGGACCCCGGTCGGTCGAAAGCGAGAGGTCTCGGCAGCGCTCAAGGCCTATGCCGCCCTGACAACGAGCGCCGCCTATGGAGCGGTGAGAGATCTGCGCCGGCTATAAGCTGGATTCCAGCCCAGCACGAATCACCTATTAGTTATCGAGAAACTCCTGTTAAATGATGTGTGAAGAGGTAGCCAACCTATGCGAGTAGCAGCAGTTCAAGACTCCCCAGTTTATTTGAACCGATCAGAAACTATTGATCTCGTTAAAGAGAGAATCGTTGAAGCTGGAGATGGAGGGGCCGATCTAATAGCTTTTCCCGAAGTCTTCGTGTCGGGCTACCCAGTTTGGATTGACGTAACTGAAGCTTCGGCTTGGGAAGATCAGAAGCAACAAGAAGCATTTGCTTACTATCTTGATCAATCTGTTGATTTAAATAGTTCAGAATTTTTAGAAATTGTAGAAACCGTAAAGTCAGTTGGAGCTTTTACATACGTGGGTGTGGCAGAACGAGCAACTTCTGGAGGTTCTATCTACTGCTCGTTAGTAGCTATAGATCCAACAGCAGGAATTGTTAGTGTCCACCGAAAACTCAAACCCACTTATGGAGAGAGACTTGTTTGGGCTGATGGAGATGGAGCAGGACTGGTGGCACACAAACATAAAGATGCCCGACTGACAGGTTTGAGCTGTTGGGAAAATTGGATGCCTCTCGCTCGAACTGCAATGTATAGCACCGGCGCACAGGTTCATGTAGCAGCTTGGCCAGGATCGGTTGTACTCACGGAAGACATCACTCGGTTTGTAGCAAAAGAAGGACGATTATTCGTTGTTAGTGTCGGAGCGATTTATGATTCTTCAATGATTCCCGAAGATTTTCCGCTTCGCGACCAGCTGCCTGCTGGTGACCGCTATCACAATGGAGGCACGTGTATAGCTGGCCCAGATGGCCAATGGATTGTAGAACCAAATCGCGGCGAGAAAGGACTCATTTGGGCTGAACTTGATCTAAGTGAGGTGGCCCGACAACGACAAAACTTTGACCCAACAGGTCATTACAGTCGTCCAGATGTTTTACGCCTTGACATAAACCGAGAGCGGCTAGCCCCTTCTGCGAACTAACGAATTGCTGTTCCCTTAAAGAATGTATAACAGAAGACGCCGCCTTCATCTGTTTGCATTCGGTGTAGGTCCTTGATCCCCTTTTGCCATATTCCTTCATCGATGAGGCTAGGTATGGCAGGAGTGATGTAATACAGACAACGGCAGGGCTTTGAAGCTATCGGATATGGTTTCTCTTTCGTTTTCCAGTTATGGGAGGGGTAAAATCTATTCGGGCAACCACTCCTGAAGCACCAGCTCCAGGGTGACGAAGGTGAGGTTCCTGCCGCGCACGAATTCGCCGGCGAAGGCGTCGCTGTTCCAGTTGGCGACAAGGCCAAAAAGCCGGGCGCAGGGCGCGCCGCCTTCGTCGGGACGCACTTCGCCCGTGGTCAATGCAATCTCCAGGCCGGGGCCTTTGACTAACTGTTCGCGCGCGTTCTCGCCGCCGCCGCCGATTTCCAGCACGGCATCCATGACGCTACCGACGCAGCTGCGGATTTCGGCGCAAGCGATGTCGTTCTCGGCGCAGATGGCTTCGATGCCTTCGACGAGGTCGACGTTGGGCCGAATGCGGGCCGTCAGGATCCGACCGAAGCGGCCGCGCTCGACGATGACGCCTTCTGTGACGTCATTCATTGGGCCGCTCCTTTGGTCGGATGGAACAGGGGAAAGTTGGTTTCCGGGTCGTGGTGCGCCTGAAGATCGACGCCGCCGCTGGAGGTCGCCCAGGCTACCATGCCGCCCGGACCGATGATGCATTCGCCGGGTATCAGGTGGCCCCCCAGGGTGTTGCCCTCGGCGTCGAGAAAGATGGCGTGGCAGTGGCTCTTAGGCGCTTCCTCCTCGTCCAGACCGATGATGACGATGGCAATGGACATGTGCACCGGGCAGGGTGGATGGTGCGGCGGCGAAAAGGTCGCGACGCGGTAGCCCGTCGGGTCCTCGTAGCCGGTGTAGTAGGAGAACTGGGTGAAGCTGCCGCCGCCCAGCCGCACGCCCGCCGTCGTAATGCCGAGATCGTTGAGCACCGTGCAAAGTCCGTTGAGCAGGTCGGCGCCTTCCGGCAGCACCAGACGGACGTCCTCGCCCGTCTCTGAAACTTCAGTCAGCACGCGGGGCTCGATCACCTCGCCGGGATGATTTACGCGGCGCGGTTCGCCGGATGAATGGGGGTCGTTCATACCACCTCCCCTTCCACCAGATCACCACGCTCGAACAGCGTTTTGCGGATCAGGTGTTTTGGTACCTTGCCGTAGGCCGACTTGGGCATCTCGTCCCAGAAGAAGTAGCGTTTGGGATGTTTGTAGCGTGAGAGCTCGCCGTTGACGAAGCCCGCCAGGGCTTCCACGCTGGTGCCCTCCGCCGTCGGCACCACGACGGCGACGCCGACTTCTCCCCATTTTTCGTCTTCGATGCCAACCACGGCAACTTCCGATACACCGGGGTGGGTCAACAACACCTCCTCGATCTCGCGCGGATAGACGTTGGCGCCGCCGGAGATATACATATCCTTGGCCCGGCCCGTGATGTAAAGGAAACCGGCCTCGTCCAGCCGGCCGAGGTCACCGGTGTGGAACCAACCGTCGCGGAAGACCTCCGCATTGGCCTTGTCGTTTTGCCAATAGCCCGACATGACGCCGGGGCCGATGACGCAGATCTCGCCCTGCTCGCCGGTCGCCAGCATGTTGCCTTCCGGGTCGCGGATGCCGATCTGCATGCCGAGACGGGGAATGCCGCAGGTGCCGGGCCGGGCTTCTCCATCATCGGCGTCGACCACGTAGTGCTCGGGCGGCTGCACGGTGATACAGCCCGTCACCTCGCCCAGGCCGTAGTACTGGAAAAGCACCGGCCCCAACTTTTCAAAGGCCGTCTTCTGGTCCTCGAGG
>Ga0208641_1001981_pt1 | contig 9844 bp, 4 predicted proteins | sample ETN02SmetaG_2_FD_185789 | JGI IMG/M metagenome (GOLD analysis project Ga0208641, IMG submission 185789) | Marine microbial and viral communities from oxygen minimum zone, Eastern Pacific Ocean - ETNP2014F10-02SV253 (SPAdes) (version 2) | ecosystem: Environmental > Aquatic > Marine > Oceanic ... | reverse complement strand
GATACTGGCTCGCACCATTAAAGGATATGGCCTAGGTGAAGCGGGCGAAGGTCGGAATATCACCCACAATCAGAAAAAATTGAACCAAAGTGAGCTCCTGTATTTTAGAGACAGGTTTAATGTTCCTTTTTCCGACGATAAAGCTACGAAAGCTCCTTTTTATCGTTTTGATAAGGGTAGCGCGGAATACAAATATTTAAAAGAAAAACGAAATGCATTAGGTGGTTCGATGCCGATTCGTACAAATAGATCCACCACATTGGATATCCCGGAAATTTCAATTTTTCAGGAATTATTAGATGGAACTGATGAAAGAAAAATTTCTACGACAATGGCCTACGTACGCCTTTTAACATTATTAACAAAAGATAAATCCCTTGGTAAACATATAGTGCCCATCATTCCGGATGAAGCACGTACTTTCGGAATGGATCCACTTTTTCGACAGCTGGGGATTTATGCTCACAAAGGACAGCTCTACGATCCTGTGGACTCAGACCAGTTCCTGTATTATAAAGAAGTAAAAAATGGCCAGATATTGGAAGAGGGAATAAATGAAGCTGGTGCTGTTTCATCCTTTATCGCTGCCGGAGTAAGTTACAGTACACATGGCATCAAAATGATTCCCTTCTATATTTATTATTCCATGTTTGGCTTTCAGCGCATCTGGGATTTTATCTGGGCTGCCGGCGATATGCGGGCCCGCGGCTTTTTACTAGGCGGGACGGCCGGAAGAACCACACTGAACGGTGAGGGACTCCAGCACCAGGATGGACATAGTCATCTTGCTGCCGCCGCAACACCCAACATAAAAGCATATGACTTGGCGTATGCCTACGAGATTGCAACAGTTATCCACCATGGCATGAAAGAAATGTGCCAGGATAATAAAGATGTGATTTATTACCTCACTCTTGAGAATGAAAATTATGCGCACCCATCCATGCCGGACGGTATTGGCGATCATATTATCAAAGGATTGTATAAAACTCGATCCACAGAAAAACCAATCATACGATTGTTTGGAAGCGGACCTATTATAGGGGAAGTTGTTGCGGCAGCAGAACTATTAATAAAAGATTGGGGCATAGAACCGGGTATCTGGAATGTCACCAGTTTTAGCGAACTTCGTCGAAACGCAGAGGAAGTTGAAAGATGGAACTTGATCAACCCCGATAAGGAACCAAGACAATCCCATTTAGAGCGGTGTTTAAGCAAAAATCGTGTCCCTACGGTTGCTGCATCTGATTATGTAAAAATGGTTTCCGAACAAATTGGGCCCTATGTTCCTGGTCCTTATTATGCATTAGGTACGGATGGATTTGGTCGTAGCGATACCCGGGAAAATCTGCGCCATTTCTTTGAAGTAGACCGCTATTATATTGTTCTGACCGCTATTCGTGCGCTGGCGCTGGATGGAAAAATAGACATGTCAAGAGTAGACGATGTCATGAAGAAATATAATTTAGACCCAGAAAAATTAAGCCCCATAACGGTTTAGGAAATACCATGATTAAAGAAGTTATATTACCAGACTTAGGAGAAGGAATTGACGGTGCCGAAGTAAGCGAAGTAAGTGTTTCTGTGGGCGATATTGTTGAATCTGATGATACTATATTGGTGTTAGAATCAGATAAGGCATCCATGGAAATCCCAGCAGATGTCAGCGGAAGCATTACCGAAATATTGGTTTCGGCGGGAGACGAATTGAAACCGGGCCACATCCTCATGAACATTGAATTATCAGGAGATGCACCTAAAGAAAAAGTGCCCGTGGAAGAAAAAACCCAAAAAGAAAATTCACCACCCCAATTCGAAAGCGCAGAACAAAAACTTCATTTGGAAGATTTGAGTTCTAGCAATACTGTGTTTGCGTCGCCCGGCGTCCGAAGATTAGCGCGAGAGCTAGGAATAAACCTTCAGGTCATTAAAGGATCTGGACAAAAAAACCGCATTACAAAAAATGACTTAAATAGCTATATCAAGCTGCAGATGGCCATATCGTCAGGGAATATTCCCGCCCAAAAACAAGAGATTGATTTTTCACAGTGGGGAGAAGTTGAAGTACAAAAGCTCACTAGAATTAATCGCATCACCGGCCAACGACTTCAACAAGCTTGGCAGACCATACCCCACGTAACTCAATTTGATAATGCCGATATCACCGATTTAGATAGCTATAGAAAAAAATTAAAAACAAAAGCTGCAGAGCAAGATATAAAAGTAACATTTCTACCGTTTTTAATGAGGGCCGCAACCATCGTTTTAAAAGAAATGCCGGAGTTTAATAGCTCTCTAGATCACACAGACCAAAATTTAGTATTGAAAAATTATTATCATTTGGGAATTGCCGTAGACACGCCGTTCGGACTTACTGTTCCGGTGGTGCGAGATGTGGATCAAAAATCAATTATAGATCTATCGTCAGAACTCATGGATTTAAGTTCCCGCGCCCGAGAAAAAAAATTAAAACCCGATGAAATAAGGGGAGGAACATTCACTATTTCTAGTTTGGGCGGTATTGGTGGAACCGGGTTCTCGCCCATCGTAAATCCACCGGAGGTGGCCATCATGGGCGTATCCAGGAGCGCTTGGAAACAGGTATACGATAAAGCAACTGGAGAATTTAAAACACGATTCATAATGCCATTTTCGTTATCATATGATCATCGGGTAATTGATGGCGCATCCGCCGCCACCTTCACATCCAGATTTGCATCAGTCCTTTGTGACCTATCTTATTATAAAAACTGATCAATGACAGAACTTAAACATTATGAAATAGCTGTCATTGGAGCTGGTCCCGGTGGATATGCTGCAGCTTTTCGTGCGGCCGACTTAGGAAAACAGGTTTTACTTATTGATCGTGACAATGAATTGGGAGGGGTCTGTCTTAATCGCGGCTGTATTCCATCTAAGGCGTTACTCCATATTTCAAAGGTCATGAGTGAGGCTGAACATTTATCAAAAATGGGCGTCACTTATGGTAAACCGGCAATTGATATTGATCAAATCCGAGCACATAAAAATAAAATTGTTTCCCAATTAAATGGTGGCATAGCCCAGATGGCGAAAGCTCGAAAAGTGGATACAATACAAGGATTGGCTGCATTCAAATCCAAATCAGAATTGAATATAGAAACGGAAGACGGTCACATATTAATTTCTTTTGATAAATGTATCATTGCTGCGGGCTCTTCTTCAGCAACGATACCCGGTGTTCCCAAAGATCATCCATCAATACTTACTTCAAAGACTGCGCTTGATCTCGTAGATATTCCAGAAAAACTACTGGTGATTGGCGGTGGCGTTATTGGTTTGGAGTTGGGCCAAGTATATTCGGCACTTGGTTCACAAGTGTCAGTGGTTGAATTTTTACCTACTTTACTTCCCGGAACAGATCCGGACCTGATAAAACCACTACAACGAAAATTAAAAAATCAATTCGAATCGATTCTAGTTTCATCGAAAGTGATTTCAGTTGAAGCAAACGAAGACGGTACCGTAACTGTGGCAATAGAAAACGACAAGGGAATAAAGAGAGAAAGCTTTAACAAGGTGTTGGTTTCAGTGGGCCGTAAGCCAAATTCAAGCTTTTTGAATCTTGATTCAACCGATATTGAAATGAACGATTTCGGTTTTATTAATGTAGATGTATATCAACGCACATCAATAAAGAATATATTTGCCATTGGCGATATCGCCGGTAATCCCATGTTGGCCCATAAAGCCACCCACGAAGGCAAAGTTGCCGCAGAAGTTGCTTCCGGCCACCCGGCGGCTTTTGATGCAAAAGCTATTCCAGCTGTTGTTTATACAGATCCTGAAGTGGCTTGGGCAGGACTCACAGAACTAGAAGCAAAAGAAAAAAACATATCTTACGAAAAGGGCGAATTTCCTTGGGGAGCCAGTGGGAAAGCCTTGGCCGTGGGCGCAAACCAAGGCAAGACAAAAATATTATTTGATCCAAAAACAAAACAAGTTCTTGGTGTAGGCATTGTTGGTCCAGGCGCAGGTGATTTGATTTCAGAGGGCGTGCTGGCCATAGAAATGGGTGCGGACGCTGAAGACATTGGGCTTACAATTCATCCTCACCCAACTCTGAGCGAAACATTCGCCGCCGCCGCTGAAATGTTTTCAGGCACAATTACAGATCTTTACATTCCAAAGAAAAAAGGGCATTAATATGAAAACTCTTTACACAACACTAGTTTTAATTTTTACTTTTTCTTTTGCACAAGATTCAGCTGGCGGGCAAACACCCACAGAAAAAGCGGGTAAAATAAAACCCGCAGAAGCACCCAAAAAGAAATCCATGGAAGAAGCCCTAAAAAATAAAAAAGAGATTGCAGGGCTGTTTACACTTTATCAGGATACCACGAACGGTAAGTTGTCCATGCTTATTGCCAAAGAACAGCTCGAAAAAGAATTTATCCATTTTGTGCATGGGCTCAATGGTCAAATTAATGCCGGTGTATTAAAAGGTGGATACAGGGGCGCAAGAGTAATGAAGCTGAATCGATATTTTAATCGTATTGAATTTGAAGTACAGAACGATGCTTTTTGGTTTGATCCTGAGAGCCCCTTAAGTAAGGCCGCTGATGCCAATATTAGCACTGCTATCTTAGCTTCATCAGTTATTGTAGCAGAAAAAGATGGCAAAGTTTTAATTGAAATCGATAATGTTTTTCTGACCGAAGCATTACATCAAATCTCAAGAGGCTTCGTTCCGGGCGGTACCAATAAAAATCCCTTTAGGCTTGGTAAGTTATCTAGAGAACGGACAAAATATGTTGGTCTTCATAATTATCCGGAAAACACAGATCTAGTAGTGCAGTATGTTTATTCTAATCCTGTGCCCACTAATTGGGGATCTGATCGGGGTTTAACCGATGCTCGATCTGCGAATGTGACAATCCAACACAGTTTTATTCAAATGCCTGAAAACGATTATACACCGAGGTTTGAAGACGTTCGGGTTGGATATTTTGCTACGCAAGTAACTGATATGACCACGCCGGATGACGTAACGCCTTATCGTGATTTAATTCATCGTTGGCACTTAGTAAAGAAAAACCCAGATCAAAGCATTTCTGAGCCCATAGAACCGATTGTTTGGTGGATTGAAAACACAACTCCTCTCGAATTTAGGGGCGCAATTCAAGAAGGGGTATTGGCGTGGAATCAAGCTTTTGAGGCTGCAGGTTTTCGCAATGCTGTTCAGGTAAAAGTCCAGCCCGATGATGCAGCCTGGGATGCAGGCGATATTCGTTACAACGTACTTCGTTGGACATCTTCGCCACGCCCTCCCTTTGGGGGATATGGCCCCAGTTTTGTTAATCCGCGAACCGGTCAAATTTTGGGTGCGGACGTCATGTTGGAGTATGTTTATTTTACAAGCCGAGTTAAATATGAAGAACTCCATCGAACATTTGACGCAGAAAAAGAAATCAATCAAGATTATACCTGCCTTGTGGCTGACTACCAGAAACAAGGAAATTTATTTGGTCTGAATGTATTAAATAGCTCCGTCGATGAATTCAATCAATTAGAGCAACACCGTCTAATTTATGAGAGCTTAGTAAGATTAATTCTTCATGAAGTCGGGCATACACTGGGCCTGAACCACAATTTTTATTCCAGCCATTTGCATAGTTTAAAAAACATTCATGACAGATTAATCACCGAGCCAGTTGGCCTGACATCATCTGTAATGGAATATCCAGCCGTCAACGTCAACGACAGCCCAAAACACCATGGTCAATTTTATACCACTGTGCCAGGTCCCTACGATATTTGGGCTATTGAGTTTGGATATACACCAGCTTTGGAAAATCCCGGAGATGAAAAAGAACGTATAGAATTATTATTAAACCAATCTACAAAAAATGAATTACATTTTGGAAATGACGCAGATGATATGCGATCTCCGGGGAAGGGAATTGATCCAAGAGTTAATACATATGATATGAGCACAGATCCGGTAGCATATGCCAAACAAAGAATGGATATTGTCCGATCACTTTATCCTGGGTTGAAAAAAAGATATGAACGCCCAGGTGAATCTTATCATGCCTTCACCGATGCATTTTCTATTTTAAATCGTGAATATAGCAATTCTGCTATGGTGATTTCCCGCTATGTTGGTGGTGTGTTTGTGGACCGTTCTTTGGTAGGCCAGAAGGGTAGCCAAAAACCCTTTAGGCCCGTTCCACAGGACAAGCAAAAATGGGCCATGACACTCTTAGGAAAATATATATTTGCACCCAACGCATTTGAAATTCCAGAAGGAATTATGGAGCATCTACAATGGGAGCGACGTGGGTTTAGCGGTACGCGGGATCCAAAACTCCTTGATATGTACCTAAATACCCAAAAGGGCATTCTAAACCATTTTTTCCATGTAAATGTTTTAAAAAGAATTTCGGACACGGAATTGTATGGAAATAGTTATGGCCTTAATGAAATGATGTTAGACTTGACAACAATATGTTTTTCTGCTGATGCAGGCACAAGTGTTAATGCTGTTCGCAGGAATTTGCAGATAGAGTACACAGAGCGGTTAATCCGTATAGTTCAAAACAAAGGAAAAGTTAAGTACGGTAATTTGGCCGTTGCAGCAGCTTTTGAAAATCTGAATAAGGTAAAAAAATATACTTTAAAATCCTACGGGATGAATGAGGCAACCAAGGCCCATAGAAAGTATTTAACCTATCGGATCAATAAGGAATTGGAAAAATATTAAATCGTGAAAAGGATATATTTTGAAATACATACACACACTATTGATGATCTGTTTGATAATGGGTTGTACAAATATGATAAATAAACATCTAGATAAACACCCTCTGGATAAATCAGAAGCCAGGAAAATTGTACTAGACAACCAGCTTAAGGTTTATTTGCTCTCTGACCCAGACTTTAACATGTCCGCAGCATCCCTGAGTGTCCGAGCAGGCTCCTTGGACAACCCGGATTCACGCATGGGGCTGGCTCATTTCATCGAACATATGTTCAAGATGGGTACGAAAAAATATCCGGATTTAGACGAGTTTAATACTTATCTGTCATCCAATGGCGGTAATTATAATGCCTATACAGCCAGGGACCATACCAATTATCAATTTCAGATATTTCCTCATGCTATGGAGGGGGCCATGGAGCGGTTTTCTGATCGTTTTGTCAGCCCTTTGTTTCCTGAACAATACGTTACCAAAGAGGTCAATGCAGTTAATTCCGAGCATCAGAAAAATATCATGAATGATTATTGGAGGCTGTTTCGGATTGGCACTTTTCTTTCCAGAGAAGGTCATCCTGCTAAGAAATTCCAGACCGGAAATCTGGAAACACTGGGCGATGTTACCCGCGATGAAGTTGTCTCATTTTTTAAAAAACACTACAGCGCCAACCAAATGGCTCTGAGTGTTTTAAGCACTCAGCCATTGGATGAAATAGAGAGCTGGGTTCGAAAATACTTTTCATTGCTGCCAAATAGAGACCTGGATAAATCTATCTATCCCAGCGATGTTTATGAACGTGCGAAAACATTCCGCGTAGTTACCATTGAACCAGTAAAAGATATAAGAGAAATGAATATTTCGTTTTCACTAACTGGCTTAAGGAAAGATTACAAAAGCAAACCAGGACGAATGTTGGGATACATATTAGGTAACGAAGGAAAGGGAAGCCTGCTTTCATATTTGAAAGATAAGGGCTGGGCTACTTCTTTATCGGCTGGAGCCAGTTCGGAGACCGATTCCTATGGCAACGCCAATGTGACTATTGGACTTACGTTAGAAGGTCTTGAAAACTATAAGGAAGTTACCAAGGGAGTGTTGATGTATATATCCTTAATGCGGAAAGAAGGGTACAAAACCGGTTTATATGATGAAATGAGAACCATGGCAGAACTGGAAGAGATTTACTCTAATAAAGGCGAGGGAGCCAGCCGCGCAGTTGGATATGCCAATGAAGTATTGTTTTATCCGTTAGAAGATGCAGGCCGGGTAAGTTACATTTATGCCCCGAACGGATCCTTGGCTTACCAGCGCCTGATAGCACAGCTGACACCCGATAATATGATTGTTTTCCTCATGGCAAAAGGTTTGGAAACTAACCAGATAGAATATTTTTACCAGGCTCCTTATGCCTATGAGGAAAACAATAATTTTTATCAGGAATTGCATGATTTATCTGTTCATTCAGATTTACTTATGAAAACAGAAAATCCCTTTATTCCTAAATTAGCAACAGTTCCTGATCGCGATCTGGATGATAAAGCAATACCGGAATTGATCGTAGACACTAAGGGTGAAAAAATATATTTTGGTCAAGACAAAGAATTTCTCAGGCCCAAAGGCGTTATGACATATAAAATCTTTTTCCCAGAAAAGAAAATGACCCCTGCGTTCAGAGCAAAATTAAAGTTTTATATTGCCTGCGTGAATGAATCCCTAAACGAACTTGCGTATCCGGCAAAAGAAGCGGGCCTGAACTATGCTATTGCCGATGGGTATGAAGGGGTGTATATAACGATCAGCGGCTTTCGAGAATCATCCATTGTTTTGTTAAAAACAGTGATCAGCCATCTTATTACTCCTGAGGTGAATGAAGATCAATTTTCAGGCATCAAAGATAAAATAATCAGGGAATATCAAAATTTTCATCTTTCTGATGCCTGGCGCATTACCAGGGGCCAGACCGAAAGGATATTTAGAAATGTCTACTACGGCCCGGATGAATTATACCAGAACGCAGCGGAACTTACTTTAAAGGATATTTCTTCTTTTGCAGTAGAAATTTATCAGCAGGTTTTTATCGAGGGGCTGGTGTATGGCGACTACAGCAAAAAGGAGGCGAAAGAGTCATTACAAATATTGAAGCAGGGCTTGAAGAACCAAGCAATATCAAAAGAAGCGGCGTTTCAAGTTAAGTACCTGCAACAAACGGAATCGGAAAAGATACAGGCAGTTCAAAAAACAAAAGTGAACAATTCATGTTTCTGGAGAGAATATTATCTCGGCGTAGATGATCCTGTAAACAGAGCCACATCATTGATCATAGGTCAGGCAATAGATAGGCCGTTTTTCACGGAGATGCGAACCAATCAGCAGCTCGGCTATATTGTTTGGTCAGGTACGCAAAGGAGGGAAGACGCACAATATTTATTTTTTATAATCCAATCTGGGGTTTATCCTGCCGATGAATTGAACAAAAGAGCAAATGAATATATCAATCAGTTGCCGGATATGGTGTCGGGTCTTACCCCTGAAATGTTTGAAAAATACCGTCAGGCTGCAATTGATGTGTTGGAAAAAACCCCAAAAAGTATTTTTGAACACGCCATGAAACATAAGGATACTGTTTTTGAGTTTGATGCTGATTTTGAACGGGATCAAAAAACCATTAATGCCTTACGCGGAATTGAGCAAAGCACCGCAGTCAATGCTTTAGAAGTTGCAATTGGAGAATCTAGTAAAAAAATGGTTAACAGTTTGGGTTTTGCGAAAGATCATATGAATGAATCAAAACTTCAAAGCGATTATGATGATATAAAAAGCTGGAAAAAATCTAGGGTTTACCGGTAGGAGATGCCAACAGATGCCAACAGATGTCATTCTTATTGCAGCAGTGACGATTGATGGACTAATTGCCCGGCACCATCACGAAGTAACGATCTGGTCCAAAGACATTCCCTTATTCAAAGAGCAAACCTTGGGATTCCAAGTGATAATGGGCTCCAATACTCACGACACGCTGTCGGCCGAATTAGATGGCCGTGAAATGATTGTAGTTCACCGAAATGATGATCCAGCATCAATTTTGGACGCCATTCCGGGAGATC
>Ga0208641_1001967_pt1 | contig 9890 bp, 9 predicted proteins | sample ETN02SmetaG_2_FD_185789 | JGI IMG/M metagenome (GOLD analysis project Ga0208641, IMG submission 185789) | Marine microbial and viral communities from oxygen minimum zone, Eastern Pacific Ocean - ETNP2014F10-02SV253 (SPAdes) (version 2) | ecosystem: Environmental > Aquatic > Marine > Oceanic ... | reverse complement strand
GTGGAATTTGGACCCGTAAGACCAAAATAAGTTTCTTTTAATAATTTCAAAATACCCTAAATTTTTGCCCCTGCAATAAGGGCCCTTAGCTCAGTTGGTTAGAGCAGTGGACTCATAATCCATTGGTCCGGGGTTCAAGTCCCTGAGGGCCCACACCGATATAAGCCTCGTTAAATGACGGGGCTTTCGTCTATCTAATAGCCACTTCCTAAATAAACTATAGTGAGCCTATCCCCCTATAGCCCTGCATTTGTGGGGCTTTTTTATTTATGATTTAGCTCCTATTTTATGTGTGATCTGGGTCACTTCTCATAGATATTAAATCTAATAACTTTTATTACCGAGCACCGAATGATCAAATCTCTCGATTTACAGCAGGCTCAATTTCTTCTTACTTTGATTCTGCTTCATTCAAAGTTTGGTAGAATAAGAAGAAAAAAGCTCAAGCGAGTGGTGTCCTTGGGCTTTTTTATTTATCGGGAAACCATATTAAGTTTACATATCTAATCAAGGAGATATAAATGAGTGAACAACCAAAAGATGATAAGCATTGGGAACAATATCGTAAGCCAAAAGGGACTGAAATGAAAAAAACAAAACCACTTATTAGAATTTTACTTGGAATTAGTTTGATAATGTTGATTACAGGGCTTAATCAATATTTTACTGATGTTATGGCAACAAAACATATTATTACAACTTGTATAGCTGTTATAATCTTCTTTTTTTTATTTTTTACAAAAATGATTCGTAGAGATACATTAATTCCATCATTAAAAGATTCTCTTCCATATTTCACAGCATGTTTTTTGATTGGCAGTGGTGGTTTAGTGCAAGTAGAATGGATGGTATTAGTACTTGCAGCCATTATTTTCATTGCAGATTTTGCAGGCGATGGCTGAGGGACTGAAACCTGAGTGTTTAAAAAACCATAAGTTTTATGGTTAATACTTAATTAGAGTAAATAATCCCCTATGATTCGCAGGCTAATAATATTATTACTTATTGTTGGGTGTGTTTATGGACACTATATGATGTTACATATTTTTACAATTGTTTGATATATTTTTAACGTAATTTATTACGTCGGACAAAGAAACGAAAGTTGCACTGTCAGACAATAAAGGCCCAACTTAGTTGATGGGCTTTTTCAATTCTTAGACAATACCTTCTCCAGCATATCATAGATAGATCGAATATAAATTAAAAAACCACACGCTTAGTAATTAGAGGTACTTACGGGGTATTTTGTTTCGGGATGGAATTGTGCTTTTAGGGTAATTTATAGGCTTGATATATTTATTACTGTGAATACTCCCCAAAATAAGATCATAGAAGCTTTAGAAGCAGAGGTTGCTAGACTTAAAACTCAACTTTCTGACACTGAAGATAGGCTTTTAAAGATGAGGGGAAAGTTTGATGATATGGCTATAAAGTTATACGGAGGGGGGCGTAATTAGGTGGACCAGCAATTCAGCGACGAACTCACTGACTTACTCATAAAACTTAAAAAGGGACATAGGATAGATATGGGCAAAGTAATACATGGTCTGAGTGATGTAGAGCGTGAAATATTTATGAAAGCTATGGATCAGAAGAATAAAAAGCAGCGTGATGAATTTGAGGAAATGATTAAGGATAAAGATTAGATGATTAAAACACTTAAAGAAAAATATGGCAAGCCTATGTCTGAATGGACATGGTGAACTCAATACAAATATCCCACTTGGACAGTGGTGGTTATTTATATTGTATTTTTTACTTAATATTTTAATTAAATATGTCGGAACGGTACCCTCCCTCTAGGGGGTTCCTTTAGTTTCCGGCAGAGGGAAAACTCATCCATACGGCTGCTTTATGTGGATGAGTCTCCCGACTTTTAGGTAGTTGGAGTACCACGCTTGAATTGGGGGCCTGTAAGAAGTTGAAACATGGTGGTCACAATGTTGAAGGCGAGGTGAATGCTACCAATCAACAAGGGGTCATACTCGAATGGCCCCTTGTCAATTTGAAAGGAAATGATGAAGTTATACCACTGGACACTAAACCGTACTAAACTAAAAGCCAAAGGATTCGTATCCCATCAGGATAGGCATTCCGAGGGTAAAATTGGTATTTGGTTTACTGATCAATTAGTGGGTGAACCTGAAGGTATCAAACCTGAAATCAAAATGGTTACTATGGAAGTCCCTGAAGAAGATATTACTCAGTATGAGGAAATCAATAAGGGTTCAGGTTATCGTGCATTCAGAATACCGGCAAGTATTGCCAATCAATATGAGCTTCAGTACCCAACCCTATATATTGATCGCGGCGTTTTTAAACTAATACCTTTTTAAAATCCACAGATTTGCTACTTAGATGGCAAGGGATAGATTGTATGAGCCCTCAGGAAACTGAGGTTTTTTTATTTAGCTCAAAATCTGAGAAAGCAATTCCTAAAGGGATTCGTGATCTAATTTCTGCAAAGTTAGGAACTGGAAAGCGGGGTTAAATGTTCATACTAATTCCTGTGTATAAGGTTTCAGCTTGGAGGATTAAACTAGCTGACTATTTGCGGTATGGGGCTTAACTATTCCCTATTTACATTATCTTCCACTGCTTCATTTGCCAGTTCATCAGCCCGTTCATTTTCAGGATGTCCGCTATGTCCTTTTACCCATTTCCATTTAATCTGGTGGCGTTGGACTTCTACATCTAATTGGAGCCAACATTCTTTATTCTTTACTGGTTGTTTATTGGCAGTCTTCCAACCTTTCTTTTTCCAATTATGAATCCACTGAGTAATACCATCTTTCACATAATTAGAATCTGTTGTGAGAATAATAGCACAGGGGCGGGTAAGAGATTTTAATGCTTCAATGACGGCAGTCAATTCCATAATATTATTGGTGGTTTCTGCAGAATAGCCATTTAGTTCTTTCACATGGTCACCATATTTCATAATGGCACCCCAGCCACCAGGTCCCGGGTTACCTTTACAGGCACCATCTGTGAAGATTTGTACTAAATTTGAATTTTTTGTCATTAGAAAATCTACATCCAATCGAAGTTGCAGAAAAAAAGAAAACAAACCAATAGCAGACTCCTATTTGTAGAAAAACCTTAGATGGGCGCTAATAAATTATTTTCAGCAACTAAAATGCCAGTTTCGTCAACGAACAGGTAATGTCCTGGATGGAAAGTAGCACCTGCAAAGTTAACAGGTAAATTTAATTGACCTTTGCCAGCTTTCACCGTCTTACGGGGTATGGATGCTAATGCCATGACCACCAACGGCATGGGCGCGATAATCTCTACATCTCTTAGGCAACCGTTGATTAAGATTGCTGACCAACTATTTTCTATGGCAGAAGCTGCGAGCTGATCACCTAATAATGAATACCGAAGTGAAGCCCCGCCATCTACTACCAACACCCCTCCATTTCCTGGTAATTTAACTTGTTCTGCCACTAATGAATTGTCTTCAAAACAGTTTACGGTTGTTATCTTGCCATATCCCTGTTTTAAGCTTCCATAATGTTTAAACAATGGTTCAACAATATCTACGTGCTGATCGAATTGATCGGAGAGATTTGGTGTGGAAACAATTACATCCATTAATATTAACTCCTTATAATATTCTAGAATTTAGAATAGGTATAACTATTTATGCTTAGTAATAAAAAAGCCAGCAAAACATTTTGTTATACTGGCCTTGGAAACAACAAGAAGATTACTGAAAGAACTCTTACTACCAAGTTTTAATCAAATTGATTCATCGTGTTATCATTACCAGATGCTTTAAGTGCGGCTTCTCCAGCAAAATACTCTTTATGGTCATCTCCCATATCTGATCCCGCCATATTTTGGTGTTTAACACATGCGATGCCTTGCCTAATTTCTTTTCGTTGAACACCTTGAACATAGCCAAGCATTCCTTTATCACCAAAATATTCTTTCGCTAAGTTGTCAGTAGATAAAGCCGCAGTATGGTAAGTAGGCAGGGTGATTAAATGATGGAAAATTCCCGCTTCTCTTGCTGCATCAGATTGGAAAGTACGAATTTTTTCATCAGCTTCTCTACCCAGTTCAGTATCATCATATTTTTCATCCATAAGAGCTTCTCGTATGTAAGCTGAAGTATCAACTCCATCTTCATCCATTTTATCAAAAACTTGTTGACGGAAGTTTAAAGTCCAGTTAAATGATGGACTATTGTTATATACCAGTTTTGCATTGGGAACAACTTTCCTTACTTCATCCATCATAGCCCCGATTTGCCCGATGTGAGGTTTTTCAGTTTCAATCCAAATAAGATCCGCACCATTTTGTAAACTGGTTATGGAATCGAGAATACATCTAGCTACACCGGTGTCTTTTTTGAATCGGTATAGATTACTTGGTAATCGTTTAGGGCGAACTAATTTACCATGATGATTAATTACTACATCACCATGATTCATGTTGTCAGTGGTTACTTCATCAACATCTAAGAAAGAATTATATTGGTCTCCTAAATCACCAACGTTATGGGTTACTGCGATCTGTTTTGTTAGACCAGCACCCAATGAATCTGTTCTTGCAACGATGACTCCATCATCAACCCCAAGTTCTAAGAATGCATAACGAACCGCATTGATTTTGGCTAAAAAGTCAGCATGAGGTACGGTTACTTTTCCATCTTGATGACCACATTGCTTCTCATCAGAAACTTGATTTTCAATTTGGATACAGCAAGCACCCGCTTCAATCATTTGTTTTGCCATCAAGTATGTAGCTTCAGCATTCCCGAAGCCGGCATCGATATCTGCAATGATTGGAACAATATGTGTCTCAAAATTATCAATTTTCTCTTGAACCGCTTTTATTGCCTCTCCTTCAGCTGCATCTAATTCTTTAAATAAACCACCTAATTCTCTTGCATCAGCTTGTCGTAAAAATGTATAAAGTTCGTTTATTAAACTTGCTACAGAAGTTTTTTCATGCATTGATTGGTCAGGAAGTGGACCGAATTCAGATCGAAGTGCTGCCACCATCCATCCAGAAAGGTATAAATAGTTTCTTTTATTTGTACCGAAATGCTTTTTAATTGAAATCATTTTTTGCTGACCAATAAATCCGTGCCAGCATCCTAATGACTGTGTATATTTTGTGGTGTCGTTATCATAAGCATCCATATCTGCTCTCATAATTGAGGAAGTATATTTAGCAATATCTATACCGGTTTTAAACCGGTTTTGGGATCGCATTCTAGCCACAGAATTTGGGTTAATGGCATTCCATTTTCCGGAATGCTTCTTGCGAAGTCCTGTAATTTGTTCAATATTTTTGGAGTATGATTTTAGGTTAATGATTTGTTCATCAGAATTTTGTGTGTTAATTCCGTTCAATGAAGAATTAGCACTCCACTCTTGTTCGACTTGTTTTTCTTGATTTTCAGGTGTCATTTTTATTTCCTTCAATTAAATATATTGGTATGCAGGTATAGTTAAAAATTCATCAAATTCATTTTTGGTAATCATTTCACTAAACAATTGAGATGCTTCCTTAAATTTTCCCTGCTCAAATCTATCTATGCCAACTTCAGATTGAATGCCATCCAATTCTTCTTTTAGCCAAAGTTGGAAGCGTTCATTTGTAATGGGAGATCCATCATTTATTGTGGCTTCATGCTTGATCCATTGCCAAAGTTGTGCGCGAGATATTTCGGCAGTAGCCGCATCTTCCATGAGATGGTAAAGTGGTACACATCCATTGCCACAGAGCCATGCTTCTACATATTGAATGCCCACTCGAATGTTTGCTCTCACTCCATTTTCTGTGATAGTCCCTGATGGAACTTGCAGCAAATCATCAGCAGAAATAGTCACATCTTCCCGAAGATTATGCAATTGATTGGGTTCAGGCATGACAGAATTGAATGCTTCCAGAGCGATGGGAGATAGACCTGGATGAGCCACCCAGGTACCATCGTGTCCGGCCTGTGCTTCCCGTTCTTTATCCTCTTTCACTTTATTCATGGCTTTGTGATTGGCATCAGCATCATTTTTAATTGGGATTTGTGCTGCCATTCCACCCATAGCATGAGCGCCCCTTTTATGACAGGTCTGAACTAATAAATCCACGTAAGATTTCAAAAAATGGCGATCCATGGTAATTTCAGAACGGTCAGGCAAAACATAGTCAGCATGATTGCGGAATTTTTTAATGAAGCTGAAAATATAATCCCATCTACCACAATTAAGCCCCGCAGAATGCTCTCGTAATTCATAGAGGATTTCATCCATTTCAAAGGCGGCCAATATGGTTTCAATGAGTACCGTTGCTTTAATGGTACCACTAGGAATATTTAATTCGTCCTGGGCCATATTGAAAATATCATTCCATAATCGGGCTTCTAAATGACTTTCCAGTTTAGGCAAATAAAAATAAGGACCGGTACCATTGGCTTTTAGGGAATTTACATTGTGGAAAAAATACATGGCAAAATCAAAAATACTGGCAGATATTGGCTTACCATCTACCATTATATGTTTCTCAACCAAATGCCACCCTCTGGGACGCACCATCAATGTAGCAGGATTTTCATTCAGTTCATAATGCTTGCCATTAGTGTTTGTAAAATTGATAGTTTTATTAACCGCATCTCTCAAATTAATTTGACCATTAATAATATTATCCCAAGTAGGGGAGTTAGAATCTTCAATATCTGCCATGAAGACCTTCACACCACTATTTAATGCATTGATAATCATCTTGCGGTCAACGGGACCAGTAATTTCCACCCTACGATCTTGAAGGTCAGCAGGAACAGGAGTTATTCTCCAGTTGCCGGAGCGAATGGCTTCGGTGTCTGCCAAAAAATTTGGGCGATTGCCAGCATCCAATTCTGCTTGACGAGTTTGACGATTTTCTAATAACTCCAATCGAGTTGGATTAAAATTTCTATGAAGTCTAACTACAAATTGCAGAGCTTCATCTGTTAATATTTCAGCAAAAGAATCGCTTATTGTTCCGATAATGTTTACTGACTCTTGAGTGGCTGTGTGAATATCTTCCATTGTAAAATCCTTATATAATAGTTTTTCCCCCATTCGGGGTAGAAAAAGTACTGTGATTTAATAAATAAATCTAGGTAAATTTTACAATAGAAATTTTACAATGTAAATTTTACAAACTATGGAAATATCTTCATCAATAGCCAGAAAGGCGCATTTTTTAGGGTCTAAAGTTCGCTCACTCAGAAAGCAGAGTGGATTAACTTTAGAAGATTTATCTGTTCGCTGTATTCAAATTGATGCCAGAGCAGCGCCGTCTGTATCATACATCTCTTTGATTGAGACAGGAAAACGCATACCTTCTGAAGAATTGTTAAAATTATTTGCTGAAATATTTCAAAAAGATATCAATTGGTTTTTAGATGATAACTTGACTGTAAAAATACCCAAAATGGAAAAAACAGGTGGAGCTGTTCAGTCCTTTTCATTGGAGCCTAAATTCCTATTCTCCGATAATTTATTGCAGACTTCAATTCCTGATTTATTATCACAAACAGGAACAAATGGTCGACAGTTTGCCCATATTCTCATTCGTTCATACCAGGAAAAACATCAGAATCAGTTTCCTGACATCGAACGGGCTGCGGAAGAAATTGGACGGAAAAGATTTCCCCTAAGTATCAGGGATATTTTAGATCTCTATAAAAAAGTGGGATTAAAGGTGAAGTACTTTGATCGTCCTCCATTTGTGACAGAAAATGATTCCGGGCATAAAATCCGAACACTATTCAGATCATTTTTTGAACCTCCTCATACGGTAGTATTAAACAGGCAATTGGAGCAAGAACCTCGCCGCATGAAATATGATTTATCTGCTTATCTGGGGCATAAAGTATTGCATAATGGTGATGGATTAGTCTCCAGTCATGCTACTGGAGGAGAATTAGGGGGTTCACCACAACCGGATAGTCAGTCCGATGATAAAGTGAGTCAATCTGATATTTTATATGCCTGGCGAAATTTTGAGTGTAGTTTTTTTGCTGGGGCTCTTTTATGTCCACGCTTACCTTTTCGACATTATTTGGCGCGGGAAGCCCATCATATTCATGCCTTTGAAAAGATTGACATTACTGCTGGTGTGTATATGCGTCGAATGACCTCTGTTTCTCCTTATAAGCATTGGCATTATTTTGATGCTTTCCAGCCGGGATTTCTCCGAGCAGTTTATAGAGGAAACGGAATACCTATGCCCTGGGGGAACATGCGAATGGGGATGGATCCATGCCGACAATGGGCTGTATTTCGACTGTTAGATAATTCCAAGAAACAGAAGCCACTCCACCAGATATCTCTGCTCATATCAGGAAATGACTTGAGATTATATGCCTGTGTATCGCAACGTGTTTATGATGCCGCCAATAATTCACATGTGATTTCCACCGGGATTGATCTCATGCCAGCTTTAGAGAATCAAGGAATAAATACCCAGGGAATTTGTGAACTAATCAGGGATGCGTGTTTTAATAAGGGTCATGATAAATTAATCCCACAGGAAGCCAGAGAATCTATAAATTTGGTTGCCAAAATATTGAATATTTCATGGGTGGCTGAGGGCTTAAAAAATCCGGTTCAAATTATATGTCCCAGAAGTAGCAATTGTCCTAAAGACAAGCATTGCGAAAATCAGCCAAAGCGTAGAAAAAAAGTCTCCTGGCTGAATGAAATAAAACAAGAAGTATTAACCGAATTAAAATGAGATAATTATGCAAAATAAATTAAATTCAATTGTTAAGCCACTATTAATGGGTCCGGGGCCATCATGTGTTTCAGATTCCGTTTACCAAGCCCTTTCAAAACCAACCTTGGGGCATTTAGATCCAGAGTTTATCGCTCTAATGGATGATATTAAAAGCTACTTAAGAAAATTGATTCAGACAGAAAACCAATTAACAGTTCCCATTTCGGGGACAGGTTCAGCAGGAATGGAGACTTGTTTCGTTAATTTAGTGGAGCCAGAAGATAGAGTGTTGGTTCTCATCAATGGCGTATTTGGTGTGCGGATGGAAGATGTAGCAACCCGTTTGGGTGCAGAAGTGGACAGCCTAAAGTTTGAGTGGGGAACACCTGTTATTCTAGATTCTGTAAGAGAGCAGTTAGCTCAAAAGAAATATGATTTGGTGGCAGTTGTCCATGCTGAAACCTCAACCGGAGTATGTAACCCTGTTGCTGAGATTGGAAAATTGGTGAAAAATAATGGGGCTCTGTATCTGGTTGATTGTGTTACCAGCATGGGGGGTATTGAGGTTGAAATGGATGAGTGGCAGATTGATGCCCTTTACAGTGGTACCCAGAAATGTCTTTCTTGCCCACCGGGATTATCACCGGTATCTTTTTCTGATAGGGCAGTGAAAAAATTAACCAATAGAAAAACCAAAGTGCCCAACTGGTATTTAGACCTTAGCATGATTACCCAATATTGGAGTGGCAATGCACGGGTCTATCACCATACGGCACCAATCAATATGCTCTATGGACTATATCAGGCCTGCTATTCTATTTTAGAAGAGGGGTTGGAAAATGTAATTCAGCGGCATAAGGATATGCATGAACTGTTGGTCTCTGAATTAAAGACTTTGGGTCTGGAATTATTCGTTGAGGAAAGCGCTCGCCTCCCAATGTTGAATGCTATTAAAATTCCCTCAGGTGTTGATGATGCGAATGTGAGGGGGGAATTAATTAATGATTATCGCATTGAAATTGGCGGGGGATTGGGTCCTTTGGCTGGTAAAATATGGCGTATTGGTCTTATGGGAGAAACCGCTAAAAAAGAAAGCATCCAGAAGTTAATGGATGCTTTCAGAAAGATATTAAACTAAATCTGGATTTTAGCCACCCAAAATAATATTCACC
>Ga0208641_1001953_pt1 | contig 9931 bp, 10 predicted proteins | sample ETN02SmetaG_2_FD_185789 | JGI IMG/M metagenome (GOLD analysis project Ga0208641, IMG submission 185789) | Marine microbial and viral communities from oxygen minimum zone, Eastern Pacific Ocean - ETNP2014F10-02SV253 (SPAdes) (version 2) | ecosystem: Environmental > Aquatic > Marine > Oceanic ... | reverse complement strand
TTTTAACAGGAGAATCTATAAAAGCTAATTATGCTAAAGAAATAGGTTTGATTAATGATTATTATTCAAAAGCAAAATTAAATAGTGAAGTTTTAAAGACAGCAAAAACAATTGCATCAAAATCAAATTTAGCAATAAAAATTGGAAAACAAGCTTTCTATAAACAATTAGAAATGCCCCTAAGAAAAGCTTACGCTTATACAAGTAGAATGATGACATTAAATATGATGGCAATAGATGCTAAAGAAGGAATATCTGCATTTTTAGAAAAAAGAAAACCTAAATGGAAAAATAAATGAGCGATGATCAAATAAAAAATATTCTTGAAAATTCAAAAACTATTGCAATGGTTGGAGTTAGTTCTGAAAAAAAAGGAGAAGACCCTAAAAATTTAAAAAGAAAACCTGCAAATGTAGTTATGAAATACATGCAAGATTATGGCTACAAAGTGTATCCAATTAATCCTTTTGCTAAAGGGGAAGTAATAAATGGTGAAAAGGTACATGCTAGTTTAGAAGAAATTTCTGATACTATTGATATTGTTGACGTGTTTAGACCTTCTAAAGAAGCACCAGGTATAGCAAGTAATGCAGTTAATAATAAAAGTAAAGTTTTGTGGTTACAGTACGGGATACACAATGAAGAGGCAGAAAAAATTGCAAATCAAGCAAATATTAAATTCATCTCAAACAGATGTATAAAACAAGAATATCAAAGAATATTTTTAAAATCTAATCCTGTATTTCCTGTCTTAAAAAATTAATGAATATTATAAATTTTACTCCATATTCAGCTTTAACGGGTGGTTTGCTTATTGGATTTGCAGCTTTTATATTTTTTATTTTTAACGGTAGATTAAGTGGAGTAAGTTCAATTGCATCCGACAGTATTATTAAAAATGAGAATAGATATGATAATATATTATTTTTATTTGGTTTAATTATTGGTCCAATTTTATATTCATTATCAGGAAATAAAGTTGAAAGTGTTTTAACAAATTCTTTACCTTTAATAATTGTAGCTGGTTTGTTGGTAGGGTTTGGAACCAAAATAGGAAATGGTTGTACAAGTGGTCATGGCGTATGTGGTATAAGTAGATTTTCAATAAGATCAATAATAGCAACAATTTCTTTTATTTTAACAGGTGTAGTTACGGTATTAATATTTGGTATTTAATGACAAAATTATCTTCTTTATTATCTGGTATTATTTTTGGCTTGGGTCTGACAATTTCAGGAATGGTTAACCCTCAAAAAGTTTTAGGCTTTTTAAATATATTTGGTGATTGGGACCCCTCTCTTATGTTTGTAATGGTTGGGGCAATAATAATTTTTTCTCCACTTCATTTTACTTTTAAAAGAAAATCTAGACCATTTTTTGCTCAATCTTTTATAATTCCTTCAAAAAAAGATATAGATAAAAGTTTAATTTTAGGAGCAATCTTGTTTGGAATAGGATGGGGACTTGTTGGACTTTGCCCAGGCCCAGCTATTTCTGCAATTTCTTTTTTAAATATAAATGTATACATATTTGTTTTATTTATGTTTATTGGGTTTTATTTAGGCAATTTATTATTGCTAAAAAAATAACAAATATGAAAAAATTTTGTTTCGTTAATAATAAAAATTTAGTAGAAATCCCAAGATGAAATCAAAAGCAAAAGTAGTTGTTATAGGTGGTGGAGCCGTAGGAGTTAGTACACTTTATCATTTAGCAAAAAAAGGTTGGTCTGATGTAGTTCTTGTTGAGAGAAAAGAATTAACTTCGGGTTCCACATGGCATGCTGCAGGACTACTTCCTCTATTTAATATGAGTTATTCAGTTGGTCAACTTCATAAATATGCAGTTAATCTTTACAAGACATTAGAAGAGGAAACAGGAAAAAATGTTGGTTTTAGCGTTGTGTCTAATATTAGATTAGCAAGCACTAAAGATAGAATGGAAGAGTATCATCAATATGCAGGTGTTGCTCAAACAATTGGAGTACAAGTAAAATTTTTAACGCCAGAACAAGTAAAAGAAATTTGGCCCTTATGTAATACTGATGGATTAATTGGTGCCATACAACATCCTGAAGATGGATATATTCAACCAGCAGATTTAACTCAAGCTTTAGCAACAGGAGCTAGAAACAAAGGTGCCGAGATTTATAGAAACACTGCAGTTATAGGAATTAAACAAACAAAAAATGGCTGGGTAGTTGAAACAGACAAAGGCACAATTGAATGCGAACATATAGTTTCTTGTACAGGAAATTTTGCACGACAAACTGGAAAAATGGTTGGATTAGAAATTCCAGTTATTCCAGTAGAACATCAATTTATCGTAACCGAACCTCATCCAGAAATTGTAAAAAGAAAAAAAGAAGGAAAACCAGAAATGGGAGTATTAAGAGACAGCGATACCCAATGGTATATGAGAGAAGAAGCTGGAGGTTTATTATTAGGGCCATATGAAAAAGGAGCACCATGCTGCTATGTAGACGGTCCTTCAAAAGACTCTGAATACGAATTATTTCAAGAAGATTTAGAAAGATTAGCACCTCATATAGAAGGAGCTATTCATCGTGTACCTGCTTTTGGAGAAGTAGGAGTTAAAAAAGTTTACAACGGCGCAATTTGTTACACACCAGATGGAAATCCAATAGTAGGGCCAGGGTGGGGATTAAAAAACTTTTGGATAAATGAAGGACATAGTTTTGGTATTACAGCAGCAGGTGGAGCTGGATGGCAACTTGCAGAATGGATTATAGATGGAGAACCAACAATTGATATGCTTGGTGTTGAACCTAGAAGATATGGAGATTACGCATCAAAATCTTATTTGATTGAAAAAAATGAAGAGGCATATAGAAATGTATTTACAATTCATTATCCTGATGAAGAAAGAGAAGCTGCAAGACCACTAAGACAAGCACCATGCTATGATCGACTAAAAAATTTGGGAGCAGTATTTGGTCAAAAGTTTGGATGGGAAAGAGCTAATTTTTTTGCAACTGATGGAATGGAACAAAAAGATGATTGGTCATTTAGAAGATCTAAATGGTTTAAGGCTGTAGAAAAAGAATGTAAAAATGTAAAAGAAAATGTAGGCGTTTTAGATATGTCTGCATTTGCAAAATGTAGAATTAAAGGACCAAAAGCAGAAGAATTTTTAGACTATTTAGTAGCAAATAAACTTCCAAAAAAAATTGGTAGAGTTAATTTATGTCATGCTTTAAATACAAAGGGAGGAGTTCACTCCGAATTTACAATAATGAAAGAAGCAAATGATAGTTATTATTTAGTTTCAGCAGGAGCTTTTCAAAGGTTGGATCATGATTGGATACAAAAATGGATGCCAAAAGATGGTTCAGTTCAATTCGAAAATATTACAAATTCAGTCGGCGTCTTAGTTGTTGCCGGTCCAAAAGCAAGAGATTTAATGAATAAAGTTTCTAAGGATGATTTTTCTAATGAAAACTTTAAATGGTTAAGTTCAAAAAAAGTAGATATTGGTTATGCACCATGTACTGCTATTAGAGTAAATTTTGTTGGTGAATTAGGATGGGAACTTCATCATCCAATTGAATATCAAAATCATATTTTTGATAAGTTAATGGAAAATGGAAAAGATCTTGGACTAAAACCTTTTGGAATTAGAGCAATGAACAGTTTGAGAGTTGAAAAATCTTATAAACTAGTTGGAACTGAATTATCAATTGAATATTCTCCTTACGAATCAGGTTTAGATAGATTTATTCATCCAAACAAAGGAAATTTTATTGGTTTAGAACAATTAAATAAATGGAGAGAAAAAGGATTCCAAAACAAACTAATAACAATGGAAGTGCACAACGTTACAGATGCAGATGTATTAGGAAATAATCCAATTTATGAAAATGGAAAAGTTGTTGGAAGAGCAACAGGAGGAGATTTTGGTTTTAGACTAAATAAATCAATTGCTATTGGAATGGTTAAACCTGAGTTTGCGACAACTGGTCAAAAATTACAAATTGATATTTTAGGAAAAATGCACGACGCTACAATTTTAGAAGAAAGTCCTTACGATCCTGAAAATAAATTATTAAGAGCATAATGAAAATATTAGTCGCAGTTAAAAGAGTTATTGATTACAACGTTCAAGTAAGAGTTAAAGAAGATGGTACTGGCGTTGTTACAGATAATGTTAAGATGTCAACTAATCCACCAGATGACAATGCAATTGAAGAAGCTGTTAAAATAAAAGAGTCAGGTAAAGCTCAAGAAGTTGTTGCAGTTACAGTTGGAGAAGACAAAGCACAAGAAACAGTTAGAAAAGCATTAGCTGTAGGTGTAGATAGAGGAATTCATGTCAAAGCTGAAGGTACAATAGAACCATTAGCAGTTTCAAAAATTTTACAAAAAATTGTAGAAAAAGAAAAACCAGATTTAGTTTTTATGGGAAAACAGGCAATAGATGATGATTGTAATCAAACGGGCCAAATGCTAGCTGCATTACTTAACTGGCCTCAAGCAACTTTTGCATCAAAAATAGAAGTTAAAGACAAATCTTTAGAAGTAACAAGAGAAGTAGACGAAGGTTTAGAAACGATCGAGACAAATATTCCATCAATAGTAACATGCGACTTAAGATTAAATGAACCAAGATACGCATCATTGCCAAATATAATGAAAGCAAAGAAAAAACCTTTAGAACAAATTAACGCTTCAGACCTAGGAATTGATACAAAACCAAGAATAGAACAAATTAAAGTTGAAGAGCCACCAAAAAGAAAAGCAGGAATTAAAGTAGCGAGTGTGGCTGAACTAGTTGAAAAATTAAAAAATGAGGCAAAGGTAATATAATGTCAGCACTATTAATAGCAGAACATAACAATAAAGAAGTTAAACCATTTACTTTTAACTCTATTACAGCGGCATCACAAATTGATCAAGATTTACATGTTTTAGTAATAGGTCATTCGTGTGAAGCAGTAGCTAAATCTATTTCTGAAGTTCCTAATGTAAAAAAAGTAATTCATGTAGATGACGCGATATATGAAAATTATTTACCTGAAAATTTTACACCAGCTGTAATAAAAAATTCAGAAAATTATTCCCACATTATTTGTTCAGCAAATACATTTGGTAAAAATTTAATGCCAAGAATTGCAGCTTTATTAGATACATCTCAAATAAGTGATATTATTAAAGTAATTTCAGCAGATACTTTTTTAAGACCAATTTATGCAGGAAATGCATTTGCAACAGTAAAAAGCACTGATACAAAAAAATGTATAACTATTAGACCTACATCCTTTGATCCAGCTCCAACAACCGGAGGATCAGCTGAAATTGTAAAAGCTGAAAAAAGTGAAGCTTCAAATTTAACTAAGTTTATAAAAAGAGAAGAAGTTAAATCTGATAGACCTGAACTTGGAACTGCTAGAGTTGTAATCTCTGGAGGCAGAGGAATGGGAAGTGGAGATAATTTTAAATTAATTACTGCTATCGCTGATAAATTAAGTGCAGCAATTGGAGCATCACGTGCAGCTGTTGATGCTGGATATATTACCAATGATCATCAAGTAGGACAAACAGGAAAAGTAGTTGTGCCAGATTTATATATTGCCGTTGGAATTTCAGGAGCAATTCAGCATCTTGCTGGAATGAAAGAAAGTAAAGTTATAGTTGCAATTAATAAAGATAGTGAAGCTCCAATTTTTAGTGTTGCAGATTATGGATTAGAAGCAGACTTATTCGAAGCTCTTCCTCAATTCTTAGAAGAACTAAACAAATTAAACACTATACAAAAATAACAAATACTGTAAAAAAATAACATGTCCAGAGAAGTGATGGAATACGATGTAGTAATTGTAGGTGGCGGACCATCAGGGCTTTCAACTGCTATTAAGTTAAAGCAGTTAAATCCAGATATTAATGTTTGCCTTTTAGAAAAAGCATCTGAAATTGGTGCACATATTCTGTCAGGTAATGTTTTTGAAACTAGAGCTTTAGATGAATTAATTCCTAATTGGAAAGAATTAAATGCTCCAGTTAAAACTAAAGTTACCAAAGAAAAATTTCTTTTTTTAGGAAAAATAAAATCTTTAAGTTGGCCTACTTGGTTGCTTCCTAAAGTTCAACAAAATCATAAAAATTATATTATTAGTTTAGCAAACCTATGCAGATGGTTAGCTGAGCAAGCTGAAGCCTTAGGAGTTGAAATATTTCCAGGATTTCCAGCTAGCGAAATTTTATATAACGATGATGGTTCAGTAAAAGGAGTTTTAACTCAAGATATGGGTTTAGATAAAGACGGAAATAAAAAAGATAGTTATGAACCTGGAATGGAGTTGCATGCAAAAGTAACAGTTTTTGCTGAGGGATGCAGAGGTCATCTAGGAAAGCAATTAATTAATAAATTTGAATTAAACAAAGAAAAAGATCCTCAACAATATGGAATTGGTTTTAAAGAAATATGGGAGATTAACGAAGATAATCACGAAGAAGGACTGGTAATGCATACAACTGGATGGCCATTAGATAAGAATACTTATGGAGGTAGTTTTGTATATCACGCAGAGAATAAGCAAGTTTTTTTAGGATACGTTATAGGTTTGGACTATAAAAATCCTCACTTATCACCATTTGATGAATTTCAAAGATTTAAAACTCACGCAGTAATTAAAAAAATAATTGAAGGAGGAAAAAGAATTTCTTATGGAGCGAGAGCTCTTATCGAAGGAGGAATACAAAGTTTACCAAAAATGTATATGCCTGGTGCTTTATTAATAGGGTGTGACGCAGGAACATTAAATACACCAAAAATTAAAGGATCTCACACAGCAATGAAAAGCGGAATAATAGCTGCCGAAACAATTATAAATCACTTAAAAGAAAATAAAGATTTATCTATTTATGAAGATGAGTTTAAAAAAAGTTGGGTTTTTGAAGAACTACACGCTGCAAGGAATGTTAAGCCAAGTTTTAGTTGGGGTTTAATTTTAGCTATAATTTTTACTGGTATAGATCAAATATTATTTAGAGGAAAGTTACCATTTACATTAAGGCACAAACATGCTGACCACGAAACTTTAAAATCAGCTAATGAAATGCCAAAAATTGATTATCCAAAACCTGATAATGTAATTACTTTTGATAAAACCAGCTCTGTATATCTTACAGGAACTAACCACACCGATAATCAACCAGTGCATTTGAAATTAAAAGACCACAATTTACCTTTAAGTTACACACTTGAAAAATTTGATGAACCTGCACAAAGATATTGTCCAGTAGGAGTTTATGAAATTCAAACTGAAAACAATTCAAAAAAATTTGTAATTAATTCTCAAAATTGTATCCACTGTAAAACTTGTGACATTAAAGAACCTTCACAAAATATTAACTGGATCACTCCTGAAGGTGGAGGTGGTCCTAAATATGGAAATATGTAATTAAGAAAGATCGATAGCTAATTTTTTTAATTTTTCAATAGGAACAACTTTAAGAGTATTTTCATGAGTTTTTTTTAAATAAATAGAACATCCTTTTCCTTCATCTATTGCTCTAACAACCCATCCTGCACATACGCACCAATTATCTCCATCCTTTAGTCCTGGAAAACCAAATTCTGGGTGTGGAGTAATTAAATCGTTACCTGCTTTCTTACACCATTCTAAAAATTCATTATTAACTTTTACACAAACTGTATGTAGCCCATGATCGTTTTCACCTGTATTACAGCAGCCGTCTCTAAACCATCCTGTTAATGGATTGTTTGAACACTCTTCTAGATCTTCACCTAGAATGTTTTTTTGTTTGTTAGTCATTAAATTTTTGTTGGATTTGGTTCGTCTTTATAAACTTTTTTTGGATCAAATTTTTTTTCTTTATCTTCAAATTTCATTTCAATTTGTCTTGCATTATCTATTTTACCTAAGGGCACTGATCTATAAAAACATGAGCGATAACCAACATGACAACTTGCACCATCACCTATATCAACAGATAACCATACAGAATCTTGATCATCATCAATTCTTATTTCTTTAACTTTTTGAACAAATCCGCTTGTCTTACCTTTGTGCCAAATTTGATTTCTAGATCTACTCCAATAATGTGCTTCTTTAGTTTCTATTGTTAATTTAAAAGCTTCTACATTCATATAACCATGCATAAGAATCTCTTTGGTTTTAAAACATGTTGTAATTACGGGAATTAGACCATCATTATCGAATTTAGGAGATAGTAAATTTCCCTCCTCAATTTCAGCGACATTTTCTCTCTTTTTAAACATATATTATTGATTATCTAACATATTGGGGGGTATATTAAATATTTTAAAATCAACGATTTATATATATAAAAGTACGTCATGAAATTAGTAAAAAATGAAAATGAAAAAATAAGCCAAGAAATCTCAGACAAAGAAGCTGAAGAAGCTTTTGTCAAAATTATAAAGTGGATTGGTGAAGATTCATCTAGAGAAGGTCTTTTAGAAACACCTAAGAGAGCAATGAAAGCTTTTAGAGAATATTTTAAAGGATACAGCGAAGATCCAAAACAGGTTTTAGAAAAAACATTCGGAGATGTTGAGGGATATGATGACATGGTTGTTCAAAAAAATATTTCTGTTCAAAGCCATTGCGAACACCATATGGCACCCATAGTTGGAGTAGCTCATGTTGCGTACATTCCTAATGAAAGAATAGTTGGTTTAAGTAAACTCGCTAGGGTTGTAGAAGTGTTTGCAAAAAGACTGCAAACTCAAGAAAGGTTAACAATGCAAATTGCAAAAACTTTAATGGAAGCTCTTGATGCTAAAGGTGTTGCTGTTTCAATAGATGCAACTCATCAATGTATGACTATGAGAGGAGTTAAAAAAGAACAAGCAACAACTGTAACAAATTATTATTTAGGTCAATTTAAAGAAGACTTAAGTTATCAAAATAGATATTTAAGATTTATAACTAAATAAATCTATTATAAATAAAATTAATGTCTGAAAAATTTAAAGCACTTATAATTAATCAAGAAGATGAAAACTTTACTAGAGAAATAAAATCTATAGAAAAAACTTTTTTAAAACATGGCGATGTTTTAGTTAAAGTTGATTATTCAGGATTAAATTTTAAGGATGCTTTAATATTAAAAAATGGAGCAAGATTAGTAAAAGAATTTCCTCATATACCAGGTATAGATTTTTCAGGCAAAGTTGAAGAAAGTCAAAATGATAAGTTTAAATCAGGTGATGAAGTAATATTAACAGGCTGGAGAGTTGGAGAAATTTTCTACGGAGGTTTTTCTCAGTACGCAAAAGTTAATGGTGATTTTTTAGTAAAAAAACCAAATGAATTAACAACAAAGCAAGCAATGATTTTAGGCACAGCTGGATTTACAGCTTTACAATGTGCCTTTGCAACAAAAACTACAAGAGAAGAACTTTTACTTGGTGATAAAGTTGAGAATGTTATTGTAACTGGTGCATCAGGAGGTGTTGGAAGTATTGCTGTTATGATTTTAAGTAAACTTGGATGCAATGTAACTGCTGTTACTAGTAAAGAAAGCAATAAAGAATATTTAAAATCAATAGGTGCAAAAAATATAATAAATACAAGCGAATTAAACAAGGAACCAAGACCTCTGGATAAAGCTTTGTGGGATGGTGCAGTTGACACTGTAGGCGGTCAAGTATTAGCAAATGTATTAGCACAAACAAAAGAAGCTGGAATTGTTGCATCATGCGGAAATGCTGCTGACATAAAATTAAATACAACAGTAATGCCTTTTATTATAAGAGGAGTTAAACTTTGGGGAATTAACTCAGTGAATGCATCTATAAAAAGAAGACAATTCTTATGGAATGAAGCGGCAAAATTAATTGATTTCAATTTACTAAGTCAATCAATTAAAGAAATTGACTTAGATAGTCTATTAGAAGTTTATCCAAAGATGCTTAAAGGTGA
>Ga0208641_1001945_pt1 | contig 9953 bp, 9 predicted proteins | sample ETN02SmetaG_2_FD_185789 | JGI IMG/M metagenome (GOLD analysis project Ga0208641, IMG submission 185789) | Marine microbial and viral communities from oxygen minimum zone, Eastern Pacific Ocean - ETNP2014F10-02SV253 (SPAdes) (version 2) | ecosystem: Environmental > Aquatic > Marine > Oceanic ... | reverse complement strand
TTTAAATTATTATTAAAACTTTATCTTCCAAAAAAAGGAATGATTTACTTTAATGATAAACCAATTAATATGATAAAAAAAGATTCACTTGTAAAAAAGATAGCTATTGTCCCACAAGAAACGGAAGTATTTAACTTAAGTATAAAAGACAATATTACAATTTCAAGAGCAGGAAGAATTGATTATGAGAAATATAAAGAAGCATTAAAAGCAAGTAAAGTTGATAAGATAATCTCTAAATTAGAAAATAAGGACTTATCTTTAATTGGTGAAAAAGGTATAAGGCTTTCTGGAGGAGAACGTCAAAGATTAGGAATTGCAAGAGCAATATACAAAGATAGTGATATAATTATTTTTGATGAAGCAACTTCTAATTTAGATTATGAAACAGAAAAAGATATCCAAGAATCAATTGATAAATTATCTGGTAAGACTTTAATTGTATCTGCTCATAGATTACCAACACTAAAAAATATGGATAAGATTATATTTATAGATAAAGGGAAAGTAATTGAACAAGGAACATATAATGAACTTTTAAGAAAAAGAGGAGAATTTTATAAGCTTTGGAGAAAACAGGGGGCTTGGAAATTAAGATGAAACTTTATATTGTAAGACACGCACAATCAGAATCAAATGTTGGAAATAATACAGGAAAAGAAACAATTCTTAGTAAAACAGGTATTGAACAAGCAAAAAGATTAGGACTTTATTTCAAAAGAAAGAATATTGATAAAATTTATTGTAGTAAAATGATTAGAGCAATAGATACTTTAAAAGAAATTAAACCTTATATCTCAAAAGTTCCTGTTACTTATATTAAGAAAATTAATGAACATTATAAGGGAATTTATAATAATAAACCTAAAGAATATAAGAAAGCAAAAAAAGCTTCTGGACTTCCATCTTATTTGTTTAGACCTCCAAAGGGAGAAAATTTTTTAGATTTAGAAAAACGAGCACAGAAATTCTTTAACTTTCTAAAAAAGAATCATAAAAATGGAAATATTCTTGTAGTTGGCCATGGGTTTTTTATGAGGTTCTTAATTGCTAGAATTTTTAAATTACATATGAAAGAATTGTCTTATTTTGAATTACATAATGCAGGAGTTTCATCATTTGAATTTGATAAGAATTTCAAAGTTAAGAAATTTGAAATAGATGATTATAAACATCTAATTAAATATTCTTCTTATAAAAGAGATAAAAAAGAAATAAAATTAAGATGACAAAAGAAATTTACAGAATTCCAGACATAAAAGAAATTAGTAATGATAAAAGAATTTGGAAACCAGGTTCAATGATTGCAGGTTCAATGACTACTGGAGAATATAGGAAAAAGAGATGGCTTAGCCAAAGCACTATACCTCTTGATGATTTAATTCTTGAAAAATTAGGATTTACAAAAGGAGACTTAATTATATCATTAGCCTCTAATCATGCAGATTGGGCAAAATTAATAAAAGATAAGGGTTGTATAGTAGATTATAGTGAGATGTCTAAACCCTTCATAAATTATGTTAAAAAAAGAATAAAATTTAGGAAATATCTTAATAAGGATTTCTCAACTTTTCCAAATAAAATAAATCAATATGCATGGTCTTTTTCTTATGAACCTGTAAGTGGCGAAAGAGGTCTTCCTATTGCAATAATGAGATCATTACTAAATCAAAAAGGAGGGGTTTTAGTTTATTATAATGATTCTCAACCAGTAAAAGCAAAAAATTGGCCAAGAATGTTTAAGACTATCGCTGAAACTTATGGTGCTAAATATTCAATTAAATCTGAAAAAATTGATTCCTTTAGACATATAAAGGGTAATCTTGAGCGCTATAAAAAGTCAGATAAAGAATTTAAAATTTTCACAATTAAAACTAATAAAAATGCAAAAAACAAAGTCTTAAAGGATTTAGGAGTAATGAATCAACTAAGAAATAAGAATAAGACAAAAAATAATATTGAATCTTTGAAAAGACTTGATAAATTAAATAATCTTTTTTTAGATAAGTTCCTCAAAGATATTGATATAAATTAAAATGAAAAACTATAAAATACATCATTGTGAATTTAATAAAAGCAAACCTCCTAAATATGTTTATCCTAACCAGGAATTAGTATTAAAGAGATTTGATAAATTTATTACTCCATATCTTAAAGTTAATCCTTTTTTTGAAAGAGTATGGGTTTGGGGTTCACTTGCAAAAGGGACTTTTGGAATTTATAAAACACCTTACAAAAAACAAGAGGGTTCTGATATTGATTTATTAGTTGAAGTGAATGAAAAATTTAAGATTCCTAAAGAACTTAGAGAGTTAAAAGAATGGACAAAAACACGAACATATTCAAGAGCTTTTTACTCAAAAATTAATTTCAATAACAAAATATCCTCCTTAAAATCCATTAATCATAAAGTTGATTTTATTTGTCACTTTCCATCTAAACATACAAAAGACGGATTTTATGATAAAACAAAAATCTCAAAATTAATTTATGAAAGATGAAGCAAATAAGAAGAATAGGGGGATGGCAGTGTTGGATAGATTTCTATGAAGATTATGTAATAAAAACTCCAAAAACAAAAGAGGAAATAGAAGAAAATGTTTCTAGATATCTTAGATCAATAAATAAAATTGAAAGATTAGAGAAAATAGTAAAAACAATGTTAAATGATATAAAAAAATCAACTAAAATAATAAATTCTTCAAAAATTCCAAAGAGGTTGTTGGGAGATGTAGAATTTCTTGAAAAAGGAAAAGTAAAACAAAAAAGAGCAATTGTTTTAAGTGAAGCATTAACAAATAGTTCTAATGAAGCAAAAGAATTAATTAAAAAAACAACTAGTTTTTTAATAGAGTTATGGAAATATGGTATTCATGAAAAAACTTTTAAGATTTGGTCAAATTATGGTGTTTTGGATAAAAGAATAATTTTAATAGATTTATTTGAATTAACAAATAATAAAGAAAAAGTAAAAAAACAAATTCAAAAAAGAAAATGGAATAGACCGGAAAAATTTAGAAAAATTCTTTCTGAGAAATTAACAAATTATTTTATTAATGAATTAGATAAAAAGTTAACTATTAAAAATTTAAATAAATATTGGAATAAAAATAATTAAAAACTATTAATTCTTCTATTAAATATGAAATTCAAAAGAGGTCTAGGAATATTCTTATTTTTAATTGGAGTATTTATTTTAATTAGTTCTCAATCTGGAATGACTGGAAATATTGTATCAGATAGAGTAAGTGCTATTAGTTCTATTCTTGGGCTTGTGTTTATTATTGGGGGGATTTTGCTTTTTGTTGGTTTGAATGAATATAGGCAAGAAAATAAAAATTTGGTAGATCTTGTAAAAGAAGATAAATACTTTGGAGAACCGGGATATAGACGAAAAAAGATGATTAATCAAATCCCTTCCAATAGAGAAGCGAAAGAAGCTTGTAAATGGAACTATAAACAAGAATATAGGAGAAAACCAACAGAAATTGAATTAAGAGAATATATGAGGCACTTGCATGAAAATAAGGAAATCCCCTATATTGTTATGGAATGGAAGAAAAGAAAGAAATAAAAAAATAATTTGGATTTTTAGAAAAATAATGGTAAATTGCCAAATTTTCCACCATAATAATTTAAATAATCATTTTTTGAGAGTTCTCTAAATTTTTGTTTTAAATTTGGAAATTCTTTAAAATTAATTTTGATTATTTCATTTGGAGTATATCCTTCTAATTTATCAGGATTTGATTCAAGTGCTGTAAGATTTGCAATTAATCCCTTGCCTTCTGGTATAGGAAAAATTGGTTTAAATCCTCTTGCCGAATAGTTTTCAAAAGATTCTATACCTTCTTTTCCAGTATATGTAATAATTCCTAAACTATCTTCTCCGATGTTTTTTGTGGAAATTTCTTTTGCAACTAAATATGTTATTCCTTTAATTTTTTTCATTTCATTTTCTACGTCATCTTCTATCTCGTCCTTACAATAGACCCAATTATTATATCTTAAGAACTCTGGAAATTGAATTTCTTCTTGTTTTCTTCCTAAAAGTAGATTTTCATATCCATGATATATTCTTGATTTTAATCCTGTAATATTCCTTTTCATCTTAACCTTTAACACATGCTATTGGATAAAATACATGTTTTCTTTTAATTAAGTCTTTTTGATAGGATATAACTTTATTTATATCCTTATATGCCTGAGGGGCTTCATCTAACATTGATTCATCTTTTCTACATATAACATTTTCTGTTGCAACTTCTAAATCTTTTTTTCTTATTTTTCTCTGTGCTTCAACTCTACTCATCGTTCTTCCAGCACCATGAGAAGCAGAATTAAAACTATATTCATTCCCTCTTCCTTCAACAAGATATGACATAGATCCCATATTTCCTGGAATTGGAGCCAAAACTTCTTTTGGGATTTTTATTGCTCCTTTTCTATGAATAAATACTGGATTTCCAAAAACTTCTTCTCTTGAGATAGTGTTGTGTGGAGTGTCTATTAAATTAATTAATAAAGAATCTTCATAAGATTTTAGATGAGGAACGAAATCAGAGATTGTTTCAAGAACTTTTCTTGCTATTTCTTTTCTATTTTCTCTTGCATAATCTAATGCAAAATTAATGTGGTTTAGATAATTTATACCCTCTGAAGAATCTGCCTCTAAATACAAACATGCTTTTGACTTAGGATAATTAATGCTTCTTTTAGAGAAAATATTTTTTATAATTTGTCCTAATCCTCTTGAACCTGTATGAATCATTAAGTTTACTTTATTATAATCATCTGTCTGAAGTTCAATAAAATGATTTCCTCTTCCAAGTGTGCCTAATTGCTGTTTTGCATTCAAAATATTAGCATTGTTTAATACTTCTAATTCTTGATTAAATAAAGGATTTTGATTCACTCGATCATTTGGCATTCTGTTGACTCTTTTACCTGTAGGAACTTTTTCATAAATACTATTATATATCGCTCTTAATGGTCCTTTTATTTCTTCATGAGTTATAGGGATTTTAAGACTTGATATTCCACATCCAATATCTCCTCCAATTGTATTTGGATAAAGTAAATTCTCAGATGGAATTACAGATCCATTAATTGTCCAATGTCCTAGATGAAAATCAGGCATTATAACAATATAAGGTTTAATATCTGGATATTTTGAAATGTTCTTTAATGTTAATTCTTCTTGTTTTGATATTCTTGGATACCAAATTCTTACCAAATTATCCTTAAACTCCAAATCATTTAGTTTTGATTTTTTATTTCTGTATTTAAAATTATAATATTTATTTTTTCTCTCCATATTATCTATAATTCTCCATTTATTTTTTCCATTTTAATTACCTTTTAAATATATCCCCGAATACTTTTCGTTAAAAGTTGTATCTTTAGTAATGTTTCTAAATCCTATGGATCTTAGTATTTCTTCTGTTTTAACTACACATTCTTTATCTTTCTTTCCATGGAAAGGAATTACAGGAAATGGATCTACAATTAATAATCCCTTTTTTTTAAGTAAATCATAAATTTGGGAAATTAATCTTATAGAAAAATTATCTTTGGATTGACTTTTTGATTTATCTACTTCTTTGTGCAATGCAGGGGAACTAAAAAAATTAGAGGCAATAATTGCATTATATTCTTTACCCTTCCCTAGTACTTTTATTAAGTCCTCTTCTAATAAATTTGCTTGAAAATGAGTATAAACATTTCCATCATAAGGTGCTAAATCAATTCCATCAACTTTTGCTCCAAGGTGACTTAATAAATAAGATATATTTGGAGGAACTGCATCACCTCCTTTTGTTGCACCACATCCAATATCTAATATTTTTTTGTCTAAAAAAGATCCTAAATATGCTCCAATTAATGAAACAACTTCCAAAGTCTGTCCATCATTCCAACTCCTATAAGGGTTATTACACTCAATTTTATCACGCTCTAATTCTGCTTTAATAATTGATTTAACCAGCTTTCTATCACATCCTTTATCAATTAATATTCTTTCAATATCAGAAAGTTTATTTACATTATCTTGTTCTGTTATCCTAGCTATTCCTTCTCCCTTATATTTAGTATAATCTTCCATTTTATTCTTCATTATCTTTCCCTCCAAAACTTATATAATTAACATCAAAATGTACTCTTCTTCCAGATGCAACTTCATTAGGACCACAATCCCAGTATTCAATAGTATTTTTACTTTTTGCAGGTTTAATATTTAAATTCCCCTCATTAATATAAACTTTATATTTTTCACTAAACTTTTCCATTGCAGGCAATAATTGAATATTTGTATCATGACCTTCATAACCAGAACGTTTTGGAATAGCAACTCTTACTTCTTTTCCTGTTTCTTCATAAATTGCTAAAGCTTTATCTGCTAAACTTCCTAAAAGAGCAACACCATAATCATCACACCACTCATTTGCATAAGTATTTTCAACTAAGAGTGTTGGAGTTTTATCCCATTCAATTAATCTATTCATACTCATGCTTATAGGTTTATTATTCCCATTACTAATATGATATAATTTCTTGTTTGAATCTGCAGAAAAACTAAGAAGTGATTTATTTAATGTTGAATCATTTTTCCAATTTTGACAATGAGGAACAGGAATTTCACCCATTCTTAATAATTCTTCAAGATTATCTGTTTCAATAACATTTATTTTTCTTGCATCTCTATAAACTGGTTGATCTAATGTTTCTCTAATCCATTTAGTTGTTTCATAAAGAGGATTTCTAGATTTTCTCTTTGCTAAACTTTCAGATTTTTCTAAAATCTTTGTATAATTGTCAACATTTAAACCTTTTAAATTAGTTAATAAATCAACATAACTTGCTTGTTCTCTAAGTAAAGATGTCCTAAACCCTAATTCTTTTTTTTCATTTTTAGGAATTTTTTCCCTTAATTTTTCTTCGTTTTCTTTAATTTTTTCACTTAATGTTTTCAAAGTATTATCATCAATTTCTTCCTTATAATGTGTTGTATATGTTTCATATGTTTTAGGAGCAAGTTTTTTAATTGCATCAATATGGGAGTTTAATGCATCTAATTCTCCAACAACTCTTTTTACTGTTTTATTTTCTTTCCATGATTTTATTTTCCCATCTAGAACAGCTAATTGTTCTAATGCTAAATCATGGGAGTATCTCCAATCATTAAAATTATCATTTAATTCTGTTGTTGCAATTTCTCTTAATAAAGAAATTTGTTCAGGATTTTGATAATGAGAATATCCTGCAAGAGTTGTAATAATCTTACTTATTCTTTCAAATCTTTCATCTCCTTCAAGTTTTGATAAATATTTTTCTAAGGTCTCATCATTTAATCCTAATCTCTTTATACTCTTATCAACTAATTGAAGTTTAAGATTTCTTAAAATAGAATTTTCATCTTGAAGTTCAAAAGGATATGAAAATTTTCTATCTCTACAAACAAAATTAACAGAAGATAAAATTCTTGATAGTGATTTTATTGTTTTTGAATTTTCAACAACATGTCCTAGAATCTCTTTTCCATTATCTAATTCTTCTAAACCTGATAATCCCTTGTAAAGTTTTCTTTGAATTTCTCTTCCTTGTTTAAAATCAGAATTTTCAGCTAAATCAATTATTTTTTGATAAATATTTTCATTTGGCAATAAATTATCAATTAGTGTTTGTATTGGAACTGTAAGTTTGGTTTCTAGTGTTTCTTTTAGTCCTTTTTTTGATATAGAATCAGCAATTCCACTTACTCCATTTTCAACTCTTAAATCTTTATCTAGCATGTATAACTTTTCAATAATATTATTGTAAAGTTTATTTGTTTCGTCATGCGATAATTTTTCTTTTCTTAAATTTAAAGCTCTTAAAATAGGAGATAAAACAACTTGGCTAAAAGGAATTAATCTTTTATCTGCTTCACTATAATTTTGTATTTTTTCTAAAGATGTATTAACTAAAAGAGGTTGATTTTTAATTTGAGAAGATTTAGAAACAACATCTAAAGCACTATTTATATCAGCTTCTTTGTAATTAAGAAATTCAATAAAAGATAAAATTCTTTTTTGTTTAGCTTCTTTTTTAAAATAATTTGAATTAAATATTTTGTTCCATGAATAAGCAATCTGACCAGGAATATCTTTATTTTCTTTTTTTTGAGAAGCTATTGCAGAAATTATTTTTTTAGCTGTTTTATCATTACTTTTATAGTTTGTTACTAATTGATGCATATCTCTTCCAAAATTCCCAAGACGAGCTTCTAATGGATGACTAAACACAGATCTATTAACTTCTAATTTAAAATGGTCTTTATCAAAATATTCTCCATTTTCAATTAACTTAAGTAATTTTTCAATTATTTCATACTGAGAAACCTGAATATTTTCTCCATCTGTTCTAAATGGATCAACATCTAAATATCTAACTCTTAATACTTGTCTTAATTGTAATACTTGTTCCATCCTTAATAGTTGTGGCATTATTTTTTACCTCCTGTATAATTGTTTAACATATCTTTGAAGTGACTTTCTTGATCTTTAGTAAAATATTTTTGAGTATTATCTACAAGTTTTTGCATAAAAGAATCACGTTGTTTTAGAAAATCACTAGAACTTGTCGTAGCTTCTCTTTGAAATAAGTCTTTAACTACCCCAATTTCTGGAGCAATTTTATATTCATCTAATAAAAAATTCATTAAATAAAAATTATTATTCTTATTTGCTATTTTATAAAAATCTTGTATAACTTTATTATCAGGAGTGTAATCAAAAATAGAAGTAAAACCTTTATAAAATTTTTTAATTGACTCTATATCATAACATCTTTCGCTTGTTGGTACTGGATTAAATACTAGATTTAAAGTTTCTTTTACTTTACTACCATCCAAATTTATATTAGTATCTTGTTTTAATTCTTCTAAACTAGCTAATTTTTCTAAATCATCTCTAATATCCTGTGTATAAAGCTTACTCTTAAATGGATTTTTACTAATTCTTAATTCCTTAATCATTGCCTCATATTTTTTTTCAACAAGATCTGCACTAACTTTCATACCAATTCTTAATGCAATTTCTGAAGGTTTATTATTGTCTTGTAATTTAAAATATTTTTCATATACACTTTTTGCTTCTTCTGGAGTTGCTTTTATTTTAATTCCTGTACTAGATACAACCTCATCAAATCCATTTAAATTACTTTTTCTAACTTTATGCAATGCAAGAGATCTTATTTGTTTACTTTCTGTTTCACTAAAATCTGGTTTTTTATCTAAGAATTTTACTAATGAATTATATTCGCTAATATCGTCTTGGGTAATAATTTCACTTACAGCTCTGTTTCTTATATCTTCTTTATCATTATTAGATAAATCTAAACCACTAATCATAAAATTAAGATAATCAAGACCTTCAGAAAGATTACAACCTTCTGGAAAATAGTTTATTAATCCATAAATTATCTCTTTTTTAAGTTTAGAATTTATTTTAAATTCAGGCAATCTTTCACTAACTTTATTAAAAATATCTTGAATATCTTTACTTGAATATTTTTCTCCACTTCCAGTAATATTTTCAACATGATTTATGACAGCATTTTTTACTGCACCTTCTGAGATTGCTACTCCTGTATTTTGTACTAATTTTTCCAAACTAACAAGTTTTTTTTCTTTTCTTAAATTTTGTAAAAACATCAACTCTAATACTTTTTCATAAACTTCTTGAAAAGATTCACTATCTGTTATTTTAATCTCGGGATTTTCTTTTTTTATTTTTGCAATTTCCATTGCATAATTATTTACTAAATCATTTACTTCTGATTTAAAACGATTATAATCTTTGAGATTATACCCTCTTGTAGGTGCAAGAGGAGTTTCAAGATCTAATTCTTTGTTACTAATAGTTTTCCCTAAAAAACTATTTAATCTTGATACTTTTGTAGATGTAACTTCACTT
>Ga0208641_1001931_pt1 | contig 9991 bp, 10 predicted proteins | sample ETN02SmetaG_2_FD_185789 | JGI IMG/M metagenome (GOLD analysis project Ga0208641, IMG submission 185789) | Marine microbial and viral communities from oxygen minimum zone, Eastern Pacific Ocean - ETNP2014F10-02SV253 (SPAdes) (version 2) | ecosystem: Environmental > Aquatic > Marine > Oceanic ... | reverse complement strand
TTGCCCCCTATATCGAGGGGAGCATGGTTGGCAGAACGGTAGTTGCAATTTCAGGGTGATCCTGTAAAGGGATCGCTCTCCTCCTGAGGAGAGCGCTGGCCAGCTTTTATTGACAGGGAGAGGCGCTCCCGAGGGCGCTCAGCTCCTTAATAAAAAGACCGTTATCACCGTTATACCAGAGCTCAATAAAGGGCTTTTTCTCTCCCGGCAGATGGGTGTTGGTCATCCGCACACTGATCCAGCCCACCCCTGCTCTTAACTTCCAGGAGTAGCTCTTGTTCCACTCCACTTTGCATCCATAACGGGATTTTGTATATCGGCTGGCCGCCTCTACCAGAAACGAATGGTAGGGGAAGGTGGTGTGGGGTTCGATGTGGGAGACAGTCACGCTCTTGTCCGGTTCACCAGTTTGGTTGGATTTCATAGTTCCGGTAACCGTGATCACCCGTTCTGAGAGGGATTGATCAATTGTCCCCTCAAGAGGGAGCCAGCTTTGGAAGCGCTCATCCATCAGCCGGTACCTGGGTCCGCACCCCTCTGGCAGTTGGCAGACCGAGGGGTCGATGATGATCAGCATTCCACTCCGGGTCACAACTTCGGGGTCGGCCGGGTCTGCGGCTGCTTTTAGGTGATCAATAGTGCAGCCATTAAGCGCCGCTGCCACCACAACCAGTGGCCACCAGCGCCCAGGCTGGAAGGCCCGGGTTTTAAGGTTGAGTAGTAGAGACATAAAACCAATAAAAACAATGATTAATTAATGAAAAAGCAGGTAATTTCGATAAGGTTAACAGGCCTCTATTGTAAAGCGCAAATCAGGCGGTGAACAGATCATCTGTGATATCAATCAATCTGTGGTTTTGCTGAGCTTAATCACACCTAAAGACCGCTGTTTCTCACTACGCAGAGGGAGGGGTGCCGGATGAGGTGTTATCTCTGCCGGGTCAAACGATGACCTGATAACCCTTCCCTTGATGCCCGACATCGGATGGCTAGGCGGCTCTTGAAGCCCTTTTGCGCTCATACTCCTTGAGGAATTTCTTTCGCATCCGGATTGACACCGGGGTGACCTCGACGAGTTCATCATTATTGATGAATTCAAGAGCGTATTCGAGTGTCAGAGGAATCGGCGGCGAGAGAATCAGGTTTTCATCCGTTCCTGCTGCTCGAATATTGGTCAGCTGCTTGGCCTTGAGCGGATTAACCACAAGATCATTGTTGCGCGAGTGGATGCCAATAACCATCCCCTCATAGACCTCTCGGCCATGTCCGATAAAAAGCCTTCCACGTTCCTGAAGATTGAAGAGGGCATAGGCAAGCGACTTCCCAGTCGCCATCGAGATCAGTACCCCATTATTGCGTTCCCCAATCTTCTCTTTGATGCGGCGGCCATAGTGGTCAAAGGCGTGGTAGAGCAGACCTGTTCCCGATGTGGTGGTTAGAAATTCGGATCGGAAACCGATCAGTCCACGGCTGGGAATGAGATAGTCGAGCCGAATCCTGCCCTTGCCGTCAGGGACCATATCTTTCAACTCACCCCGTCGCTCCCCAAGCTTCTCCATTACCCGACCCTGATGATCGCTCTCGACATCGACCGTCATCATCTCCCAGGGCTCACAAATCTCACCATCCACCTGTTTGAGAATGACCTCGGGCCGAGAGACACCCATCTCATACCCCTCGCGCCGCATATTCTCAATCAGGATAGAGAGGTGTAACTCACCTCGACCTGAAACTTTGAACTTATCAGGATCATCTGTCTGTTCAACCCTGAGGGCAACATTATGGATCAGCTCACGGGCAAGACGCTCCTCGAGGTTTCGGCTGGTGACATACTTGCCCTCGCGCCCGGCAAAGGGGGAGTTGTTGACCTGGAATGTCATGCTCATGGTGGGCTCGTCGACAGCGAGAGGGGCGAGCGGCTCAACAGCCTCCGGATCACAGAGGGTGTCTGAAATACGCAGCCCCTCGATCCCGGTGAAGGCAATGATCTCTCCCGCCCTGGCGGATTGAGTCTCAATTCGCTCCAGACCGAGAAAGCCCAGAATCTGCAGCAGGCGGCCATTACGGGTTGTTCCATCTGAGCTGGCGATGACTACAGGTGAGTTTCTATTGATTTGTCCCCTCTGGACTCTCCCAATACCGATCACCCCGACATAACTTGAATAATCGAGTGCACTCACCTGGAGCCGGAAGGGGCCCTGATGATTCACTTCAGGTGGGTTGACGCACTTCACAATGGTGGTGAGCAGTGAGGTCATGTCCTCACTCTTCTCAGAGAGGTCGAGGGTACTCCACCCTTCCATGGCTGAGCTGTAGACAACAGGAAAATCAAGCTGCTCATCAGTTGCACCGAGTCGATCAAAGAGCTCGAACGTCTGATCCACCACCCAATCGGCTCGGCTTCCCTCGCGGTCAACTTTGTTGATCACCACAATGGGGTGAAGACCGTGCTGCAGAGCCTTCTCGGTGACAAATCGGGTCTGGGGCATAGGCCCCTCTACAGCATCCACCAGCAGGAGCACTGAGTCGACCATGGAGAGGACACGCTCTACCTCACCACCAAAATCGGCATGGCCCGGGGTATCGACAATATTGATTCGCCACTCTCTCCAGCGGATCGCCGTATTTTTTGAGAGAATGGTGATTCCACGCTCCCTCTCAAGATCATTGGAGTCCATCACTCGCTTCTGCCCCTCACCTCGAACCACAAGGGTGCCGGACTGACGCAGGAGCTGGTCAACCAGGGTGGTCTTGCCGTGGTCGACATGGGCAATAATGGCAATATTGCGTAGCGTGTTATTTTCGAGGGTCATTGAGTGGTGGGAGCAGCAGACAGGGCCGGGTCTCTTGTGAGGGTGGCGGATTATAGACTGATTGCAAATGAATTGACGAAAAAATGTTATTTTGAAGGTTAGATAAAAAGGATTGAGTTATGAGCCCAAAGTGGGTTAAGGCAAAAAACCGGGCTGGTGTCAAACTGCAAACACGCCATCAAGAGTGCGCACCTCTTTCAATCTGCCATGCTGATCACCAAGAGTCATTGACCTTGTCCCGCTAGAGATGACTCCTATCCACCCCACCCCAACCCCCACTGATTACTTCAAGCTGATCCTGATCGGTGCGGCCTGGGGCTCCTCATTTTTGGCCATCAAGGTGATTGTTGAAGAGGTCTCTCCACTCATGCTGGTCGCCCTTCGCACCTGGATCGGGGCGCTCTGTGTAGCGGGCCTGCTGGTCACAAAGCCGATTGTTTTCCCCCGCACCATGGCTGTCTGGAGGCGGATTGTGTTTATTGGATTGGTGGGGACCGGATTACCCTTCTTTCTGATCTCATGGGGTGAGACACGAGTCGATTCCGGGCTGGCGGCGATGGCGATGTCAGTGGGCCCGGTCTTCGCCGTCCTGCTGAGCCACATCACCGCCTATGATGGCCGGCCTTTAGGGGGCAAGTTGTTGGGGGTGTTCTGCGGACTGACCGGTGTTGCCATCCTCTCTTTTGAAAGTCTTACCCAGCATAACCTTGGAAACCTGATCGCACTATTGGCTACTCTGGCGGCCGCCATCTGTTATGTACTCGGAGGTGAATCCACCCGCAAGATCACCGGGGCGTCAGCTGAATTTGTTACCACTGCTTCTCTTTGTATAGCAGCGATGATGACCACAACCCTGTTGTTTGCCCTCGAGAGTCCCGATTTTGAATCGGTAACTCGACAGAGCTGGATGCTCATTATCTATTTGGGCGCCGTTTCAACAGGGCTGGCCCTATTGATTCGATTCAATCTCATCAAGAGTGCCGGGCTCGCTTTTGCCTCCTACGTCGGCTATCTGGTACCCAGCTTTGGATTTATCTTCGGGGTGTTGATTTTGAGTGAGGCGCTTTCGGCGGGGCGTCTCCTGGCCCTTGTTTTTATACTTCTCGGGCTCTATCTCCTCCAGCGCCAGAAAAAAGAGAGGTCAACCCGATAGCTCCCCGGCTCAATTGAAGGGCTCAACCAGGATCGGCTGTGGAGATCAAGCAGAGCTGATTGCATCTGAGGGAGGTTAATGTGAGGTGTCATGGAAGAGAGTCTGTTGATCAGTCTATACTTGATGGGTGATGTATGTGTGAAGGAGATGCGATGAAGATTCTGCTTGTCTATCCCAATCCCTATCAAGTGCTTGCCCCTCACGCCGCCGGGTTGTCGATTTTTCTAGGTGGCCCGGAGACAGGGTGAGCAGGGCGTCTGCTGAAATCTTCTGATGCAGCTACTTCCTGACTCCCTCTTTCTCAACAACACCCTGGAGGTGGCAAGAGAGTTGATCGGCAAGCGGCTAGAGGTGGGACCGCTCAGCGGGAGAATTGTCGAGACAGAGGCCTACCGAAGTGATGGGGCCAGCCATGCCCGTCGATATACCCCGCGTTCCGCTCCCATGTTTGATACCTATGGCCAGCTCTATATCTATCTGATCTATGGGGTCCACCACTGCCTTAATATCACTACAGAGCCACCCGAGCACCCGGGTGCAGTGCTGATCCGGGCCCTGGAACCCCTTGAGGGGATCGAGGTGATGGCTGCACGACGGGGAACGAGCAACCCCTACCAACTCTGCTCCGGCCCGGGCAAGCTCTGTCAGGCTCTGGCGATCACCCTTGAAGAGAGTGGGAGGCCCCTCGGTGAGCGGGTCAGGATAGGAGATGACGGTCTCTCTTGTGGAGAGATCAGATCGGTCCCCAGAGTTGGAGTGAGGCGGGCTACAGCGCTTAAGTGGCGGTTTTTGCTCTCCGGCAGCCCCTATGTCAGCCATCCAAACCCCGGCATTGAGAGCTGAATGCGCCTCTTTGTCGCCATCCCTGTTCCCGAGAGGCTCACTCCAGCCCTAAAGAGGGTGCAGAGAATGATCGATCCAGACCGGGATAAGCTTAAGATAACGAATAGTTTTCATATCACAATCAGATACTTAGGTGAGCAAGATAGAGAAAAGACAAAAGAGATAAAAAGGGCGCTCACCGCATTTTGCTTCGCGCCCTTTGCCCTTCATTTAACAGCCCTCGGTTTTTTTGGGAGGAAGGATAAGATGAGGGTGGTCTGGGCCGGTCTGGCGCCTTCCAGGGAGCTTGATCGCCTCTTTGGTCAACTCTCATCCCGGCTCCGCTTTCTCGATCTTGAGGTGATCTCCGCCTTCCACCCCCATATTACCCTCGCCCGGGCAAGAAGAGGGGGAGGTCGAATCACCCTTCCCAATGACATCGTCGTTGAAGATCACAACCGCAGATTTACGGTCAGAGAGCTGGTCCTCTATGAGAGCAGATTGTCGCCGGCAGGGGCATCCTACAAGCCGCTTCATAGCGTCTGCGCCAGCGCTTGAAAAATCCCTCTCTCAGGCGTCAAGCTCCAGGGTGATGCGGCGGTTTAACTTTCCCTTTTTCTCGATCTTTTTTATCCGAACCGGCCCAATTTCAGCTGTTGAGGCCACATGGGTGCCGCCACAGGGCTGCAGATCGACCCCCTCGAAGTGGACGAGGCGGATTATGCCGCTGCCGGTGGGGGGGCGGACCGAAAGGGTTCTGACCAGTTCGGGCTGGGCATTTAGCTCCTCTTCACTGATCCATTGAAGGGACACGGGGTGATCTTCCTCGATCACTCTATTGAGTCTTTCCGCAAGTTCCCCTCTGTCGATCGGTTCAGGAAGGTCAAAATCGAGCCTTCCACTTCCATCACGAATCGAGCCACCGGTTACCGCTGCCGGAACAATACTGCAGAGGAGATGGAGGGCACTGTGCATTCGCATCAGGCGGTGGCGTCTCTCCCAGTCGATGACCAGTTCAACCTCCTCTCCTACCCCGGGAAGGGGTGAGCCGCTCTTGGGAAGGTGAATCAGCAGGCTTGAATCCTGATCGTAGAGGGTATCTTCAATAACCACTTTGCTGTTGTCAGCCAGGCGCATATATCCGCAATCACCGGGTTGTCCGCCCCCTCGAGGGTAGAAGACGGTTCGGCAAGTAGTGATACCGCTCTCTGAGGAGTGGGTCACACGGGCCGTGGTTGATTTAAGATAGCTCTCTTTTCGACAGAGCTCTTCAGTTTGCATGGTGGATATCGGTCAGTTGGGTGTGGGTTCAGTATACCTCAAAGAGAGAGGCGAACACGGCACGCTGAACCAGAATTCAACAACTCCTTTTGCTCTGGAGCAGGGGGTTTTCCAATTGTTTTGATTCCAGATCTTGCGACAACCCAGGCCAAAAGATGCGAAGCATTAAACTGGTGCTGGTGTTTTATCTGTTCCTGGATTATTTCTTGATAAGGCTGATTGAAGGCTTGATAGGGTTGATTGGAACTAATACCCTTGGGTCAATAACTAATGCCCTTGGATCAATCTTGATGATCGTCGTGTTAGTGATTGCTGGTGAGGTTGTACTGAGAGTAGGGCTCACTGTTGGTTGCTTTTCGCTCTTGGTCTCTTTTGACGGATTGGTTTCGGCAGTTTGACTCTCCGGACTCGGCTCGGTCGATTCTGAACTAGGGGTATTTGCACCATCTTCACTTGAGGATGGGGCAGATGAACTGCTTGAGCTGGCAGCCTTCTTCTTGCTTGTTTTCTTCTTGGTTGATGAACCAGTAGCTGTATTGGCGTTGGATCCACCCGCACTTGGTGTGGTATTGGATGATGATGAGGTGGCTGTCGATGAACTATCACTTGGCTCCTCGGCAGGATTGTCCTCGGCAGGATTGTCCTCGGCAGGATTGTTGTTGTCTTCACTCGTACTCTGGCCACTATTAGAGCGTGAGCTTGTGCGTGATTTTTGATTCAAGTCGATCGGTTTAAACTCAAGCGAAGAGAGGAAAGTCCATGCTTGAGAAAACCACTGATCCAATGTCGAGGCCTCACTTTGGCTATTGTCTACTCTGAGGGTTCGATCAAAGGCCTCAAAGTAGGCTTTAACGCTTCCTGAGACTGGGGTCGCTGGCGTGGGTTGACTCTCCGCCGAGTCGACAGTAGTCACCAGCATAGGACGATCAAGGAGGACTGGAGGGCCACTGCCTTGAAGATTATCGACCACTACCTTCCCATGTCGGAGGAGGATGACCGTCGAACCATCCTTGCGGTTCCAGACATCAAAGACCGTTCCCCGAACACCAATAGTGGCAACAGGTGTCTTGATCTTGTAGCTCTTCGAGGGCAGCAGGCCCGTAAGAAACCGAAAGATCCCCCTGGCTGAATTGAGTGTTACAGCCCCCTGGGTGCTGTCAGGATTATAGATAAACTGGTCAAGCTGAACCGCTGTATCGGCACCCAGACTGACCTGGGTGTTGTCATCCAGAAGCAGTGTTGCAAGGCTGTTCTTGCCGGTCTTGATGAGCTCTGTATGGTAGACCCTATCTCCTTGTCTGAGCATCCGCTCCATCTCTTCGAAGGCGCCACTAACACTGTTCACGCTCCGCTCTACTTCGCCTATCTCAACCGGCGTCGCAGCGCCCACTGATGGCGTTGCCAAGAGCAGGGCGATCAGGAGAGAGGGGAGACCCACTCTTCTGGACAGGGCACTGCGATCCGCCACAAGTTGGGATCGGGCATCGCCGCTTAACCTTTTTCCAAAAGTGTGATCTATTGGAGTCTTGTTCATGGCGCTATACTAATAAGAGATCACCAGCAGGACAGTGATGGCGATCACACTCTTCGAACGAAAAATAAGACGAAAGGTGAACTTTTTAAAAGAGGGAGTTGTCTTAACGGTACGCAGTCCGCCCGATAGAGAGGAAAATCACCCATTCTCTATTGAAAAATCTTGACAATTTTTTCAGATCGAGTGGTTGTACTTCTTTTAGCCAGAGCAACTTGTTATTCTCTATCTGGTGTTATTGCCAGAAACACCAACTTTCCCCTAAAGCGGATAAATGCGTTGAATACGCCTATTTGACAACACAACAATGGCTGAAAAGTCTCAAAAATTCTCCGGTGTTTTATCTCCGGTACTCACTCCATTTTCAAAAGATCTCAAACCAGAATCGAGACGACTTGTTGAACACTGTCGTTGGCTGTTATCTCAGAATGTCGCTCTTGTTTTGTTTGGAACAACCAGCGAGGCAAATTCACTATCACTGGAAGAAAAAATATCCTTACTTGATGACCTGATTGATGCTGGAATTAACCCGTCCTTGCTGATGCCCGGAACCGGTTGTTGCTCTATAACCGAGACCGTTCAGCTAACTTCACATGCGGTAAAATTAGGTTGCAAAGGGGCTTTAATCTTGCCCCCTTTTTATTACAAAGATATTAGTGATGACGGACTTTTTCGAAGCTATGCAGAGACTATTGAGCGTGTTGGTAACAGTGCGCTTAATATCTACCTTTACCATATACCACCAGTTTCAGGTGTAAGTATCAGCCTCGATCTCATTGAGCGTCTGATCATTAGGTATCCCAATGTAATAGCAGGGATTAAGGACAGCTCAGGCAACTGGAAAAACACTCAAAGTATATTGGAACGCAGATGGGATGACTTTCGAGTGTTTGCAGGGAGTGAACGTTTTCTACTTCAAACAATGCGCGCTGGGGGTGTTGGATGTATTTCTGCAACTGCAAACATCAATCCAAATGCAATATACAATCTCTACAAGGATTGGAAAATCAATCAAGCAGATAATTTACAAAAGCAATTGAATCAGGTTCGCACTATACTGGAGTCCTACCCAATGATTCCGGCACTGAAATCGGTTGTATCCTATTACAGCAACCATCCTGATTGGACGATGGTCCGACCTCCGTTCATTTCTTTAGAAAAAGAGACCCAAAAAGAACTCATTCAAAAACTCAAGAGCCTTGGGTTTGCAATGCCCAATCTTGATTAAACAGATATCTAATTGATATGAAGGATAGGGATTTGCTTGCAGCCGATGCGGGGCAGGGCATCAGGCTCACTTATGAAGCTGTGCTTTTGTAGTATGAAGCTCCGCTCCTTGATCTTCATGTTGTATAGGCTCTAGTGAGAGAGTCTTCCACAAAGTTAGATTGAGTGCTTTTCTTGCTTCAAGGTTTTTTGTGACGGCTATCACAGATAGCCTTCTCAAATTTATGTAGAGTAGACTCGATTGCTTGCACCTAATTACCACATCAAAGCCACTGTAGGCGCACCAGTAGACATTAACCTGATTAGTATTGAGAAAAATTCAATGTGATTCGAGTGGCGATATGATTTCAATAATGAGGCATTCAAAATGAAACCCGTAACCACGATTATCTCAGTACTATTGGCTTTAGTCGTTCTTTCCGGTTGCAAAACCACCCATTACAAGATCGAATTACGCCCCCATAATGACGGTCTCGAACGGACGTTGACCATCTGGCAGACCCCGTTCAAGCCCTCCGACCCTCCCGAGGATTTTCTCTCCGAGGAGGCCCGCACGCGCCTCCAGGCCTTGTTCGATCATTACGAGTTTAACGTGGAGGATAAGCGTCATCTCTTCCGCGGCATGGTGAACGAGAAAACCCCGCCGGACATTGGGGGAACCGGATCCTACCTTCGCCTGGCCAACCCGATGGGAGCGGCCTTCGTCTACCTGGAGCGCATCCGGGGCGAGGACGACCAGGCCAAGGTCCTCGAGCGACGCCTGACTAGCATCGACCAATTGTCCGGGCATCTGGCAGGCTGGCTTCAAACGGAACTTTCCGCGGAACCGGGTTGGGAGTTCTTCAAGAAGTTCCTGGAGGAGGACTTCCGGAGGGATATCAAGAACATCTACCTCTACTTCTGGTCCATGGGCTCGGCGGACAACTTCGGATCCAACCTCGGATCCGAAAAACTCGCGGAAAAAGCGGGGGGCGCAATGCTCGCCCGGGTCATCCAATATCTCTTCGAACGGGATTATCTCTCGCTGCGTGACATTCCCGAGCTTCGGCGCTTGTTCGATCAACACGCCGATTGGCGGCCATTATGGGAATTTATGCAGGTCCAGCTGTCCAAGAAATTGAAGACCGACCTCAAGCCCATGTCCCTGCGTCTCGGCGAACTCTT
>Ga0208641_1001920_pt1 | contig 10025 bp, 7 predicted proteins | sample ETN02SmetaG_2_FD_185789 | JGI IMG/M metagenome (GOLD analysis project Ga0208641, IMG submission 185789) | Marine microbial and viral communities from oxygen minimum zone, Eastern Pacific Ocean - ETNP2014F10-02SV253 (SPAdes) (version 2) | ecosystem: Environmental > Aquatic > Marine > Oceanic ... | reverse complement strand
CTCCTTATCCAATATGATGCATTTCTTTATTTGACATAATGTTGAGCCCAACTCTTTCTAATAATGTTTCAGAAACCGTGGCTCTTGCCACTGTTTTGGCAGGAATAGCTCTGACTGAAGTGGGCGTCATCCAGGATGTCAACTTTGCCACTCCCATACCCATTTTTTCTCCCAATCGAAATTCATTTCGTTCTCCTAACAACAATGATGGGCGAGAAATGAGCGTAGAATCAAATCCAATCGATTTTAATTTGTCTTCCACTTCGCCCTTCACCTTATTATAAAATATTTTTGAATTGGAATTTGCTCCGGTAGCTGTAACAATACTAAAGACTGAGGTATTCCATTTTTTTGCGGCACCTGCAAAAGCAATTGGATAGTCAAAATCAACTTTTCGAAAACCACTATTACTTCCAGCCTTTTTGATTGTAGTTCCCAGACAACAATACACATGATCTACTGGAAACAATTCATCCCAAGGCGGCATTTCAAAATCAATTATTTTTTCAACAAGTTTTTTATGATTCATTATTAATGGGCTGCGAACAGGAGCGATCACCTTATTATAATTATCCGAAGCCAAACATAATTTTAAAACTTCAGATCCGACTAAGCCAGAGGCACCCAATACTAATGCTGATTTTTGCATCATTAATTATCTATCTTTAATAAATAAATCTGACCACTTTTACCTACTGCAAACCCAGTGCGAGATCTTTTCCCAAATGCAATGGCGCTCAATCCTTTTACCTGTTGATTGATTGTAAACCAATTTTTCCCATTGTCAGTTGACATGTCAATTCCGGTGGGTCCTATTGCCAAAAATGTATCTTTTTTATAATGTGTGACACATTCCCGATATTGGTTGGTCTGGGTGTCAGGTAAATGCCAATTCAACCCACCATCCAAAGTATAAGCCATGGTATTCTCCACAGTTTGGTTCAAATAATCGCCACCCACAGCAATACCCACTTTTTCGTTCTTAAAAGCCACAGAATAAATTCCCGTTGTTTGTCCCCCGTGAACGACTGGCGTTTCGAATACAGACCAATTCATACCGCCGTCATTACTTTTGAATACACGAGATTTTACACCACCCATACCCAGCCACACCGTCTTTCGCCCTTGCACCGGAATGCCTGTGCCACTGGCAGCAAATCCAAATTCAGGGTTCAGTTTTGCGGGTATGCCACTTGAGGGTATATCATACCATGATTCACCTTTATCATCGGTTCGGATCAAAAGGTGTCGACCGTCTACTGGGTCACTAAAAGCAATTCCTTGTTTCTGGTTCCAAAATGACATGCCGTCAAAAAATACCCCTTCCCGATCGTCGAAATACACCTGTTTCCAATTTTGCCCGCCATCTGTGGTTTTAAAAAATCGTGCAGGTGAGCTGATCCCCATTACGATAGCTGTATTTTTGTTGAATCCTTCTACATCTCGAAAATCGATTTTTTCCATTTTGGGTACGGATACATTTTCCCAGTTTTTTCCACCATCTATGGTTCGCAAAACAGTCCCTTCTGTTCCGCTCACCCAAACCACTTTCTGATTTACCACACTCAATCCCCGGAATGATGATTCAACACGACTATCAAGTGTTACAAGTGAAATGGATTGACCAAAGGTCAGACTAATGAATAAGGGTAAAAAACGGGTCATCAATTTGCCATGGTCATGATGACACCCATGAGGTCAATCCCGTACCAAAGGTTGGCAATTCTGAGGTTTTCATTAGCGGCATGTTGGTTATTGTCGTGGTTCGCAATGGGTACAATAATGGCAGGCTTTTTCAACAAATCTGTAAATAAATATAATGGCAAAGATCCACCCAGCGCTGGCATAAGAATAAGTTTATCCCCCACAAATTCCCTAACTGCATTAATGATGGCTTTGGCGTTGGGTTCTTCCATGGATGTTCGGGATGCGATATAACCTGAGCCCCGGCGATCCACCTTAGCGATCTTAGGATATTTCCGCCGTGTCGCCATATCTGGATTTTCATAAACAATATGGAACCCCTGTTTCCGAATGTGGGCTTCCACCTTATCCAACATATCATTCGGTTCGTTTCCCTTTACCAATCGGACACCAATAGCAGCCGTGGCGGTATTCGGTATTACATTCCGCGCTTTCTTCCCCACATTTCCACTGGATAGTCCTTTGATTGTTAGGGACGGCAAGAGCATTCGTTCATTAATGCTTCGGCCATTACCTTCTGTATATGCCAATCCCAATTCCTTTTTTAATTGTCTGTCCACATCGGGAATTTTACTTAATTCAAATCTCTCAAATTCAGAAAGAGGTACCACCGTATCATAAAATCCATCAATTAATACTTTTCCATTATCATCTTTCATGGTTGCAATAAGATGGGCCAAAGATTGTCCTGGCACCGGTGCCCAGTTACCATAATGCCCACTATGCAAAGATCGGGTCGCCCCATAGACGGTTATTTCCATTCCCGTTACGCCACGGACGCCAAACACCAATTGGGGTTGACGGCTCTGGTGCATGGGACCATCACAAAAAAGCCAAATATCGATATCATCTAAAAGTGCTTTATGTTTGGTGATATGTGCTTGCAAGTTTGTGGAACCTGCTTCTTCCTCCCCCTCAAAAAACAATTTTATGTTGGATGTGAATCCGATTTTAGATGATTGAAGCCCATCCACCGCATTTAGGATGGTGATAATGGGTGCCTTGTCATCCCCGGCGGAACGGCTATAAAGACGCCATTCCGGGTCAATTTTGGTTCGTTTCCCCGGTAGGGGAATTGGGTTCCCTCCTCCATCCATTGCTGCATCGTAAAGAACAGGTTCAAAGGGGCCGTGAGTCCATTGATTGGAATCCACCGGCTGACCGTCATAATGGACGTAAAAGCAAAGCGTTCGTTTGGCCCCCGGTGTTTTGTATTCACCATATATTATGGGGTTAGCATCTTCAGTTTCAAGAAGTTGCATATCAAAACCCCGTTTTTTAAATAAATTACTAATGTATTTTGCATTCCTGCGGATGTTTAATTTATCCGACGCTACATTTGGCATGGACAGCAAATGAGCAAAATCCTTAATAATGGTTTGGCCATTATTCTTTACCCATTTTCGGGTGGCTTTTACGGATTGAGGCTGGCCAGCGATAACACTCGTACTTAAGATTAGTCCTGTGAGAATAATTCTTTGAATCATTTAACTGGCTTTCAATATATCTGCTGCTGCATTAATCTTAGCTGCAGCACGATCCAGCGCTTTTGCGACCTCAAGAATATAAAAGTGGGTTTCATCCCAATTCCGTTCTTCCAGGCCTTCCCTAATTCCCGGGAGTGTCTTAACACCATAGCCTGTATAAAAACCCGGCGCATAAATCATATTCTTAAACCATTTCCGCCGGGGTAATCCATCAGATCGGGTCATGGCTTGTTCTACTTCCCGTAATAATTGATTTACTTGGGATTTATTTTCAGCAGATAGGACTCCTTTTTTGATTCCAGCTAATGCTTTTTCATATTTCCACGCACTGGCTTCAAGCCTTTTATGGGATTCATCTAAAGGACTAAAATCAAAATCCGGCACCACGCTCAACCGTTTTGGCGGCAGGTATGTTTTTTTCGGATTCCCCGCAATGGTAAAGGCTTTTTTGTCTAACAGTTTATTCCGGTTTTCTGTTTTCTTTTTCACCGCTTCCGCCAGTTTTTTATTACTCTCAATAAACGATCCAATATTTTCAGCCATATTTACAAAACGAAATGGCAATATATCCGTCTCGGAAAGACGTAAAACCAAACGGCCATTCACTTTAGCAAGAGTGGTGCCGTATACATAATTGCCATCATTAAAACGCTTATAATGATCATAGGAGTCAAAAATGGAATGATACGATCCACCACTGCTTTCACCACCAAATCCCAAGTTTAATGCCGGCACACCCGCATGGTGAATAAATGCAGTATAATCGGATCCGGACCCCATAGGATAAATCCGTAAGTCCTCCCGCTCTGCATCTTTATTTTCACTCACCCGAAGCCGAGCTCGAAGCCGTTCCTGAAGACTTACATCCTGAACCGGGTCCATGACATCCACTGTAACTTCATTAATAAATTTTTCCAAGGAATGAGATCCCCCCACACCAAGAAAACCAACACCTGTCCCGTCCGTATTGATGTAAACAATCATTTTTTCTTGAATTTCTTCCCTGTGAAATTCCACCCATTCCGTTGAACCCAAAAGGGCCGGCTCCTCTGCGTCCCATCCTGCATAAACCAACGTTCGTTTTGGTCGCCATCCTGTTTTAACCAATTCTCCAATAGCTCTGGCTTCTTCCATGAGTGATACCATGCCGCTTAATGGGTCTGAGGCACCTTGAGCCCAACCGTCGTGGTGGTTTCCCCTCATGATCCATTCATCTGGGTAAACTGTACCTTTTAGTTTTGCCACGGGATTATAGGCAGTACGTAGCCCCCAATCGAATTCCAATTGGAGGTGCACTTTTGCGGGCCCAGGACCAATATGATAAGTCACTGGCAAACCACCTCTCCATTTGGCAGGGGCGACTGGTCCTTCTAACGCTTTTAAAAGCGGAAGTGCATCACCATAAGAAATTGGTAGTACTGGAATTTTCATAATGGTGGGTGCATCAGCAATTTCTAATCGTTTCACATCCGGTTTGGCACCATATCCAGGTGTCAAGGGATCGCCAGGATACATGGGCATATCCAAAACGGAACCTCGCTGAACACCCTGTTCCATCCTGAAAGGACCTTTAGGATAAACATCTCCCTGACCGTATCCATCATCTTTTGGATCGGAAAAAATTATACAACCAATAGCCCCATGCTCATAAGCCACTTTGGGTTTGATCCCCCGCCATGAACCTCCATATCGTGCAAGAACAATTTTTCCTTTGACATCAATGCCCATTCGCGCCAATTCTTCATAATCTCCAGGAATGCCATAATTCACATATACCAATTCGGCCGTTACATTCCCATCTGCGGAAAATGCATTGAAACCGGGGAGGAGATTTTTTCTAATCCCTGATGTGGCATCTTCTTGCAAAACGGGTTCCTTGAGTTGGAGCGAAACATGGGTGGGTGACACCAGTTCAAGCTTCCTGATTTTAGGGAATGGCATCAATACTTCAAATGTTTCAATTTCTGTTTCAAATCCCCATGATTCAAATTTCTGGGCGATAAATTCCGCATTTTTCTTACTCCATGGCGAGCCTACATGGTGAGGCTTTGATGACATGTGTTTCATCCAATCATCTAAATTTTGGGGGGTCAGTACAGCGTCGAATTGCGATTCAAGTTTGGATTGGGTTTCCCGATCCAACGCTACATCAAACGTAGAAACTAGATTTATTTCCGGTTCTTCTGGTACTATAGTGGGTGGCTGTCCACAGCTGATGAGAATAAATAATGGTAAAATTCTACCTGAAAAAGGTGTTTTCATGATCGACCTCCTAAAATTGAATTAGTTACAAGGGAGGGGAAACTAATTTGAAGTTGACTTAAAAGGAATAATTTTTATTTATTAATTCCCCCTGCCACATCGTCATGTTTTGAGTCCACTCTGGCAAAAAAAAGTGTTTTGCACAGTTTTTGCTCTCATCTAATAAAAAAGGAAATAAGATGGAAAAATTGCAAAAATTTATGCTGAAACATCCCTACATCAGCATGGCAGTGGTTCTGCCATTTGCATTTATGTTTGTGATTGGCATATTCTCAATATTAATTAATATAATTTTACCCGCCATGATGGCATTTTGGCTGACTGGTTTTATTTATACGGCCATTGCCGGGCGCCCTATTCGTGAATACTACCGTCAACCTTTTTGGTATGTTCGATATTAAATATTATCGATTAATATCGTCTAAAGGGTATATATCCGGACGACGATCTCTATAAAACATGGTTCTCGCAGTGGATTTTTTCACATTAGATAAATCTATATCGGTAATTAGTATATGATCTTCACCGCTGGGTGACTGGGCCAATATCTTTCCATCTGGGTCTGTTACAAAAGATTCTCCGGCAAATGTGAGGCGATCTTCGATCCCCACACGATTGGCCAATCCACAATAGTATCCATTTTGAAATGAGGCGACCTGCAACTCCGCTTCATATAATCCTTTGGGCCATTCTCCAACCGTACCGGCCTGAGGAATCACAACTACTTCCGCCCCATTCACCCCCAATGCCCGCATAAATTCAGGATAATGACGGTCATAACAAATGGCCACGCCCACCTTTCCAACTGCCGTATCATAAACCATAGCGCCGTGGGTCCCTTCTGCATAATAACTTTTTTCATAAAAACGTTCATAGTCCGCCACGTGGACCATTTGTGTTGTACCTAACAATGTGCCATCTGCATCAATGACCGGGGAAGAATCGTAAGTCTTTCCATCCTCCAATTCAAAGAGGTTGATCACAACCACCATATTATGTTCTTTGGCTTTGGCCATGAACTTTTCTGTAGTAGGGCCCGGAACTTGTTCAGCCAAATGGCGCACATCTCCATCAGCCAAATATTGCGGATAGAACCGGGTAAATGCCAATTCAGCAAATACGGCTAACTCTACACCTTGTTTGGCGGCTTGATCAATATTATCTAATCCACGTTGAATATTAGAATTAATATCATTAGTTGCGTGTTGTTGGATAAGAGCCAGTTTCAATTGATTACCAATTTAAATAAAAATTAATCATATGAATGCGTCTTTGATGATCGGGAGAGTTTAATATTATTCTGGTGAACTGATCCGGGCAAACCCAGGGTAGGTTAAACTACCTAAATACAGAATTCCATTTTTTTCTTCTACACTGGTGATGGGAGAGAATGAATCGGGAGATGGATCCTGCAGATTATGAATCACCCGTCCATTTCCATCAATTCCCAGCACAAATCCATGTCGATCCGGTGCAGGTTGGGCGGACTCAGGTAAACGTAAAACCATTTTTCTCAAAAATGGTTTCCCAGCCAAATTGTCTATAATTGCTTTTCTTTTTGCGGGGAATGCCACCCAATAAACCCCTTTTCCATTGGATGAAATACCATCTGGAAACCCTGGAAGGTTTTCTATTATCATTTCTGATTGACCTGCCTTATCGCCCTTTAACCAGTACTTGGTTACACGGTATTCCGAAGTTTCATTGACCAATACATATTCACCATTTGGGCTGACCGCAACCCCATTGGCAAAATACAAGCCAGACAATAAAGTGGTTGTCATTTTTGTATTTGGATCATAGACCAATAATCTGCCCAAAGGACGGTGGACCATCAAGTCTACTCGATAATTATGAATATCGAAACCGGAAGATGCATCAGAAAAATAAATTTTTCCATCAGTCCCTATATCCACATCATCTGTAAACTTAAATTCAATCCCATCAGATTCTGTGGACAAAACAGTAATATTATTTTGTTTATCTACACTCAATAATCCTTTGATTGCATCTGCAATAATCAAATTTCCCATTGCATCAAAATCTAAACCCAATGGACGCCCTTCTGTGTTTGCATATACACCCTGACTTTTACCAAAAACGTCATACTTTATCACGCGTCCATCTTCATAGGGTGCATACATATTTCCTTCATCGTCAACTGCGATATCTTCAGGTCCAATTCCATCATTTAATCCTAGGACTTCTCGATCTTTTAAATAATCATTTGGGGCAAATGTGCCTACCAATTCCGGTGCGGTTGGCGCTTCCCAAACCACGGGATCAACACCTAAAGGCCATAACAATAAATAGGCAACCAATAAGCCAAAGGCAGCTAAAATTCCTTTTAAAACATTTTTCATTATTCCTTCACTTGTATTCTATACCAGAAAATCCGGGCATTTTTTCCAGCAAATCTTTCCCCATAAGAAGACTGGGGGTAAAGTAACCGGATTGTGAAGGATCAGCTAATAAATATTCAGCAACTTCTACGGTTCCGCAGGCAGTTAAATCATAGCCATCAACCGTAGTAAATCTGCCTTCGATTGATTCACCAGTTGAATTTTTAACTTCTCCCCATACATATGATTTTGCTTCTGCTCTTTGTGCCGCTGTATTGGATTTCCAAATTTTATCAATTCGATTCTGAACTATTTTTTTGATCCAGTTGACTTTCAATAATTTCATATATTTTTGACGCTTTCGCAGTTTTGCAGCGCTCTTGGAAGAATTGGGGTAATAGACTTCAATATTGGGAATACCCGTGCTATGGAAAGCTGTATACACATCACCCCATGGGATAGTAATAGCGTTTCTTGGACCAAACCCATAATCAATTTCACGCTCTTTAAATGCCAATGGAACATGCTTCATTTCCCCATTTTCTCTAATTTTTCCACCGTGAGCCATGCCCTCCACACTTGTCTTGGCCGTCCCTTTACTCACCTTGGATCCTTTCATTGCAAACCCCAATGCCAAATGGGTGGCATCCGGCATTTTTTCTTTAAGGTATGCTGCCAAACAATCGGTTGGAATCACATCAAATCCTACGCCAGGACAAATGACAATTTCTGCAGATTTCGCTTCTGCGTCTAAACCGTACCCCATTTCGTACACGGAAATTTCACCCGTTATATCAATATAATGGGTATGGGTATTGATGCATGCACGCATCATGGGCTCTGCCGTTTGAGAAAAAGGACCGGCACAATTGGCCAAAACAGATACATGAGATAATTGTTCAATAATATCATCATTAGAGGATAAATCAAACACTTGTGAATCTAATCCTTTATCATCGGCCAATTCCTTTACCGATTCTGACCTTCCCGCTAAAATGGGTTTGAGTCCCTTTTTAATGGCTTCTTCTACGACCAAACGACCTGTATAGCCATTGGCACCATAAATCATCCATTTTTTATCACTGATCATTAGGAATTATACTTTGTTATTAATAATAAAAAAAGAAAAAGGTGCAATGGCCTAAAAGGATACCGCACCTTTCCAGAATATATTAAAAACGGAATAGCTTAAAATATTTCGCCAGAACCTTCTTCCATTTCCATTCCTTCGCCTCTTTGGCGACTAAATCTGCTTCTGTCTTCCATTTTACCAAACCGATATTCCAGAGTTAATCGAAGTGTTTGACTACTCCAATTTCGATTAGCCTCCTGATACCAATCCCGCGTCCCGTCTTCGTCTATATCCCCCCAAGTCTCAAATCCCATTCCCGAGAGTCCAAATGGATCATTCACATTCAATGTCAAATTCAGCCTCTCATCCATTAATTTCTTTTTTATTGACATAGAAGACCAAGTCATGGCGTCCATTTTACCTATTGGAATATCTCTTGGTGGCATATAAAACATGAAAAACATAAACTCAGTCGTTGGTGAAATATTCCATATGGTCGTTACTCTCATACGTTGGTTTTGGACGGTCTTATTATAATCAGTGCCATATAAATCCGAGTTCAACTCATCCCAGTAATAACTGCCTGATAAAATTAGTCTTAACTTCTGACCGAGTGAACCAACTGCGTTGTATTCAAGTCCCTTGGTTTTTTGTGTACCGATATTCTCATAGGTAGCTACAGATACACCATCTGGTCTGATTTCTTTATGGCGTTGCATTCTGTCTGTTGTATATCGGTAATAACCACCTAAGGTTAATGAAATTCCTTTGGAATATCGACTAAAATTCAACTCATATGAATCGGTGTATTCCGGCTTTAAAAAAGGATTCCCTTTTCTAATATTTTTGGTATCTTGACGAGAGCTAAAAGGATTTAACATTCGAGATCGTGGTCGGCGCACTCGTTTTGAATAACTCGTCTGAATTTGCAATAATTGTGGTGCACCAAATGTTACGGATAGACTTGGATAGAAACTTTTATAATCATTATCAAATGATTCATTGGTTGTTTTGAGTTCAGACATCATATTAACAGTTTCATATCTACCACCAACATTATAACCAATAAATCCAAGGGCTCCGCCATATTGGATGTAAGCTGCATGCACAGCTTCATTATAAACGAACTCATTACTAAATGTTCTATCAGCAATGTAT
>Ga0208641_1001919_pt1 | contig 10031 bp, 10 predicted proteins | sample ETN02SmetaG_2_FD_185789 | JGI IMG/M metagenome (GOLD analysis project Ga0208641, IMG submission 185789) | Marine microbial and viral communities from oxygen minimum zone, Eastern Pacific Ocean - ETNP2014F10-02SV253 (SPAdes) (version 2) | ecosystem: Environmental > Aquatic > Marine > Oceanic ... | reverse complement strand
TTTAGCATACTTACGTTTAGATTCAACTAATTTTTTATAATGTTTTTTAAATGCATTAACAGTTATTTTTGCTTTGGCTACTGTATCATTTCTTTGTTTAGATTGACCATAATGCTCTTCAGCAGGTACATCAACATAAAGACTATAGATTACTCTTTTCATAACTTACCTATCAATGTAAATCTAACACCTCTATCGTCTTTTATTTCATCTTCAATTAATACTTTTGCATTATCAGGTAATTGTTTTTTAAAATCTTCAATAGTATTAACACAATTAATATGTCCTTCTATATCAGTCATATCATTTGATTGAAAAGCAAAGTATGATTTAGATTCACTTAATGCTTCTAACTCTTTCATTGGTTTCATATGTTCGCAAGCAGTATTAATAATTAAATTTGTATTCTTAATTCTACCAAATCTATCTTTAGAAAAAACATCACTTGTTATTAAGTCAACATTTTTCCAATTTTTAAAAAGTCTATTCTTAGCAATACTAATTACTTTATCATCAATATCAATACCTGTAATTCTTTTTGATTCTTTGAGAGCAGGAATTAAAATACTACCATACCAACAACCTAATATAACAACATCTTGAAATTCTGTATTTAAATTTTTAATTAAATCTATTAATCTCTCTTTAGATTTAAATTGATTAGGACTATATGAATCTAATAGGTCAGTATTAGTCCTTGCCTCCTGCATTATATTTTTAAATAATTGTAAATCTATTTCCATTTTATCATATCCTTGTATTCAGGTTTTATATCCTCACCCGACCTATCCATAGTTTCAACTTGCCATTCAAAACCCCAATTTTTTAATACATCTTTTCTATACACTTCACCATAACCAGCAGTTATTAACATTATTGGTCTATATTCAGCGTGGTCTAATCCAATTAATCTCCATTTCTCAGCATTTCTAAAAAAACAAGAAGTATATGAAACATCTATTTTTTCTTCTAACAAATAACTTGATAAATTTTGAGCAAACATACCCACTTCCAAAGCAGTAGTATCCATAAATTTTTCAATTCTTTCTGGCCACGCTTGGTCAAAAAACATACCTAACTCAACTTGTTTTTTATAAAACTCATTAGGTTCTCTTGGTTGAGCGTGAATACAAAACAAATAAGGATTATATTTTATATGTTCATAAAAGGGATTTGGTTTACCACCTTCAGTTTTATCAGCGTCACCTCTTTCTACTGCTCTTTTTTCAGCGTTAATATGATTACCGAATACCATTTTCCAAACTTTAACTTTTTCTGCTTTGTGTTCAGGACCAAATACAAATACTTTATAAGGCATAGCATTGTTTTTAGATGGTGTTGTTTTCCAAGCCTTCCACAATGCCGTTTCTATTAATTTTTTTGGTGGAACCTTATCACTATATTTACCTACGTGATGTCTTCCTTCTAATAAATCAAAATGTTTCATTTTCTTACTATATAGTTGTTTATTACCAATATGTCTAGTTTTGTTCTTTTAAAAGTTCTAATTGCGTCTTCTGGTGACTCAACAATAGGTTCGTGGCAATTAAAACTAGTATTTAATAGCATTGGTATACCTGTTATCTTATAAAACTCATTAATAAGATTATAAAACTTTTCATTAAATTTCTTATTAACTGTTTGTATTCTTGCTGTATTATCTATATGAGTTATACCTGGCACTTTATCAGATTTAACTTTACATATTCTTGACATATAAGGACTAGGACTTTTTGTATCAAAGTATTCTTGATAATGTTCTTCTAATACAGCAGGCGCAAAAGGTCTAAAGTCTTCTCTATCTTTAATTGTATCATTAATTACATCTTTAATATCTTTTCTTCTAGGGTCTGCTAATATACATCTATTACCTAATGCACGATTACCACTTTCTGATTTACCTTGAAACCAACCTACTATTTTTCCATTAGCAATTTCTTGAGCAACATCTTGAAGATTAACAAGTGAATTGCCAGTATATTCGTGTTCTCTTCCAGCAAAAGTTTCTGTCTTATGTTTATTCTTATTCAATATATAATCAGCGTGTTGATAAACTCCTAATGACTGTCCTTCATCACCTACAGCAGGTGGTATATAAACATTTTTATAATGTTTTGTAAACTCTTCATTTAAATAACCATTGTATATAACTCCTCCAGCTAAACAAAGATTGTCGCAAGTCTTTAATGGATAGATATGTTCTTTAATTTTATCATTTGTAAATTTTTGTAATGTAAATGCCAAATCTGGTACACCATATTCTTCTACATTAATTAATTCGTGAGTTTTATAATTTTTTTCTTTTATAACATCATCAAGTATTGTTTCAAATACATTATAATAATATGGACTAAATCTTCCATAACCAACTAACCCCATTAATTTACTTGCACCTAACGAACCAAATCCAGTTCGTTTTGACATTTGATTCCACAACCAACCTATAGGCAATTCTTTTGACAAGTCTTTAATATTATAATCTTTATCAACAAATATACATCTATGTTTATAACCTATACCATCAATAGCAACTATATCTGATTGTTCATAACCAGAATTGATAAACGCATAAGTAGCGTGAGATTGATGATGGTCTATAAAATACATACCATCTGCCATACAATAGTCCCATAATTTTTTAGGTTTATAATCTAATACTTCTTTTGGTAATATATCTTTACACATTCTAATACCACCAACCGTCATTGAAAAACCTAATACTCCCTCTCTTGGTTTATGAAAATACTCTTTAACAAATTCGTTATTTAATTTATAATCACCTGTTTCTAATTGCTCCTGATGAGCATAAGAGTCTACCTTATAAGGAAGATTATGTTTAAATCTAGTATGTCTTTCTCTTTGATTATGCCAAACACCGTCATATGTATTGTGGTCGTGTAGATTTAATGCAACTGCAAATATTTTAGTCATTTAATACCTTCGCATATTTTCTCATAGGAAAATGTCCTTTTGGTTGTACCCATTCAGTACAAGTCTTACAATAGTTTTCATATTTAAATAATCTAAAATTCATCATCTTATCAACGTTCTCTTGCGTCAATGCAAAAGTTTTAGATAATTCTTTATTGTTTGCAAACTTTTTACTACAATGTACAATATGTTTCTTTTCAAAATCTATAACAGGCACCATTGGAAAAGAAGCACACATCTTTCTATCTATTTCATCTGCTTGTATAACATCTGTAAACTCTGGTGACCTACCATTAAATGCTTTCCACATAGTATTCTTATGATTTAATTTTTCTATTACTTCTTTATGATTGTCTTTGTATTTAAAATAGTTAGGTGATTTTAAAACAACATTATAATTGTTCATATCATTTTCAGGTATAAAATCAAAATTGCCTAACATCTTTACCTCATTTTCATAAAAATCTAATATATTATGTTCAACATACAATATTTCTTTATCTTCTAATATTTCAGGATATCTCTTTCTAACAAACGAGTTTGATAATACTGAACAAACAAAATTAGGATATTTTTTAATTTCATTAATAACATCTCTTAAATTTTTAATAAGACCTGGTTCACCACCAAGTAGACATATTCTTATCTTATATTTTTTTAAATATTCTAAAGTCTGTTTTAAGAAGTCCATATCTACTGTCAAGTTTCTCATTTCTAAAGTATAACTTGTACAATAGTGGCAATCCTTATTACAGGACATAGATAAGAAAAAATCTATTGCTAAGTAATTATCTTGTATCTCTTGTAATGTTTTCATAAAATTTATTAAATGATATCTTCAACTTTCTTTTATTTTTAAATTCAACTTCTTCAATATACCCTGGTGTTTGATATGTCTTCTCTACAATATAATCGTAAATAGGTTCAGTTGTTTCGTTGACTAAACTCTTGTCAAATAAATCATCACCCAATACTCTTTTCATATTCTTTACAAACTTATTTTCTTCGTGTCCTAATAAAATTAAAATTGTATTAATAACTTCATCAATCTCTTCTTGTTTCATATAAGGGTGTATAGGTAACGTTAATATAGTATCACAAATAATCTTACTAATAAAAGTTTTATCTTTTCTATGAGCAATTTTTTTATACATAGTATTTTCAGACAAAGGTTTATCATAATGTACTTTCGCACCTAGTTTATCTTTAACCATATCTCTTACTTTTTTATTCTGCAATCTAATAACATATTTGTGATAGTTATGATTAAGACCATTTGTTGTAGGTTGTATGGTCACATAATCTTTTAATTGTTCATCATATTGTTTTGCTATCTCTTGTCTTTTAGATATCCATTCGTTCATCTTCTTTAATCTAAAGTTAATAAAACAAGCATTAAGCATTAACATTTTTGAGTTACGACCTAACACTTCATTGTTGCCGTGTCTTCTTAACTTTCTAAACAATTCTGCTTTGTCTTTATCATCTGTTAAGATTGCTCCACCACCTGCTATACCAGCAACAACTTTATTTGCGTTGAAACTTAAACAACTAACATCTCCTATTGAACCTGCCTTAACATCATTTAAACTAGCACCCAATGATTGAGCGGCGTCTTCTATAAATGCGATATTCTTTTCTTTACAAAAATCTAATATCTCTTTTGTATCAGACATATTACCAAATAGATGTGGATAAATTATTGCCTTTACTTTTGGTGAATACATCTTTTTAATACTGTCTAAATCCATATGATAATTTAAAATATTAGGTTCACAAAATACAGGTGTTGCACCTACCATTGATATACAAGAAGCAGTAGATATCCAAGAAAATTCTGTTGTCAATATTTCATCATAAGGTTTAATGTCTAAACTAATTAAAGCAAAATGTAATGCGTCTGTACCACTATTACAAGCAACAGCATATTTTCTACCTGTTATTTTAGTAAGACTCTTTTCAAGGAACTCTACATTTTGTTCCTGTTCTTGTTGCATAGCACCATCAAAGATTTTTAAATACTCTTCTTTGTTTGCTAAATATTCTCTATCCCAACCTGTCATATAAAAACTCCGCTATTTTTTCTTGTCCTTTTTCATTAGGATGATTATCTCTTGCTGAAATTGCCCACTCTAAACTTTCTTTTCCATAACCACCTAGTATATCACTTTTAATACTAAAACCACCTAAATCTGGATCACCAGGCCAACCTAAAAAACTATCATCTATCTTATCAAAATAAATACTATTATGAATATGATTTAATAACTCTTTGTTTGCTGTTTTGAAATCTATTTGTGGTGCTATTATATGTCTTTGAGTTAATTTATCCCAAGTATATCCACGAAATATATGAAGCATTTGAAATGCTTTATATGGTATCTTTTTAGATTTACATAACTCTTGAAGACTATAATAATATCTTAAAGATTTATCTATGTAAGCATACATATCATTACTATTAGGTTGATTTATCTGCCAATCTGTATTACAATACCAAGAATTATTAAACCATTTACTTTTTACTTTCCAATCACGTCTTTGAGATTGAGACCAAGCAGGTATTACTAATCCTATATTATCAACACTTTCTATTGCGTCCAATAAACTAGAGTAAATATATTCATTACCCGCTCCCATTTTACCAAGATTAATAACTTCCATATCTAATTTTTTTGCTAGTATCTCTGGCCATTTAGGCCAAAATGTATTTAACTTGATATGATAATCACTTATAAAAAGTTTATCTGTAAAACTACAACCACTAACTAATAATATTTTTTTCATATTCCTGTCTTTTCATCAACTAAAATCGGATTATTTTCTCTATAATAATCTTCAATAAGTTTTTCATTTTGAACTATAGTTTGTATTTTAGTAATACCTAATATTCCAAAAACTATAACTCTATGTCTTCCATCAATTACATAATACTTGTCTTCATTTAAAGATTTAATACAATTAATTGGTAAACATTTACTAGGATCAAAATTCTTTATAATTCTATCTACTACACCAATATTTATTTCTGCTTGTATAGATTTATCTATCCATAATTTAGATAATTCTATCTCTTGTTGACCTTTAGGAAATTTTGGATTCTTATCCCAACCTCTTTTATAATATAAGTTAGAAATTTCTGGTAAGATATTATTATCCCAACCCTTTTTAATAGCTGGTAAATATTTTCTTTGCACCTCTTCAATAACACCTAACATACTTTTTCTTTTACGTCTTACTATATTCACATTTCCATACTTTTCAATAAGTACTTTTATTTTCTTTATTAAATCAATAAGAATATTTATGTTGTCAGAATATATCTGCTTTGTGGGTACAGGTCTGTTCCAATATACCATACCACCATCTTTTATATTCTTATCTCTTAAATACTCTACTTTTTTACCTAACCATCTAAATTCTACAAAAAGTCTAGGTGCAGGATCAAAGTTTGGTTTTGTATAAACATATGTTTCAAATTTACCTAATACATTTGTTATAGGCACAAATAGATTATTTGAATTACGATTAATCCATTTTTCGTCATATGTTATAATGCCGTGGTTGGGATACTTTTTAATATGTTTTTCAATTTCTTGATAATATATTTCATTTGTTCCTAAAAATAAATGTTTATATTGTATATCATCTTTCACAGGTTTATAAACATCAAAGTTAATCATCTTTTCATATTGTTTACCTACACCATTTGGATAAACATCATAATCACATAAGTCCCAAACCTTTTTAGTTTTAAAATAATTTAATGCTAAAGGATATTCTTTAGGATGATTTTCTGAATAAAGTGCTATTACATTATTACTGAATAGTAAGTGTAAAGTTAATAATTGTTCTTTAGTATATTTGTGTTTATCTAGGTATGCTAAAGTTATCATACTTCTACCTAGTACTAAAGTTATTTCATCTGTAGTTGGTGTGTAATGGTCAAAAACAACATTTTCATAAATCTTATATTGGTCTTTAATTGCTTTTATATAATCTTCTTTAGTAAATTTAGGATTAGGTATAATAACTACTTGACTTTCAATACCAACAGAATTTAAATAACAGCAATGTTCATAACTATAACGCAACAATCCATCACCTGGTTTACCAGTACATACTATATTCACTATCATTTTATATCCAATTAATTACTTCATTTACCTCTGGTTTATCTTCTCCCACTAATCCTTGATGTCTTGGTTGTTGTTTGTTTTTTCTATATCCTAAACTCATTGTTAAAAAAGGAGTTTCATCCACAAAAGGCAATTCTTTCCAATAATGTTGACCACCTGGCCAATGAGGAAAACATTTCATAAATGATACGTCTATTTCTTTTTCTAAACAAAGAGCTGTTAATGTACTTGCAAACATACCTACTTCAATTCCATCAACATTTTTTTTATATTCTTTTGGGTCACACATAAAATAATCGTGACCTTGTTTATCAATTCTTCTTTGTACTGCTGGATTAGTTTTTGCTAATCTATTAGTAAATATTAAAACATAAGGCGCAAGACTACAAGTATTATGTACATCTTTTGTATCATTTAATTTTGATAAATTATATAAAATTAGTTTTTCTTTTTTACACTCTGGTCCTAAAACGTGTACCTTATATGGTAATAAGTTTTGCTTAGACGGTACTAATCTATGTGTTGTATTTAAAAGATTTCTAATTAATAATTTGTCTGGAATATTAATATCATCAAAAACTCTTACTTGTCTTCTACTATCTAATAATTGTTCTATATTCATTTTACTAAATCAAAAGCAACCTGAAGTGCCTCAATTTTAGTTTTAGATTGCCTTAACTTCTTTTTATTTTCATCATCTTTTGAATTTCTAATTTTTTCAACTTCAAATAAAGCAAGTTTCAATGCAAACAAATGGTCTGGATTTTCATCTTCTTTAAATAAAGCATTAACTACATTTCTAAAAGAATTATCATTTACCTTACTATCATCTACTATCATATTATTCTTTTTAGCAATTCTCATTACCATTTCTTCAAATTCTGCTTTTTCACCTTTCTTTTTATTATATGTATTTTCGTGAAGTTGGTCTAAAGTACAAACCTTTAATAACTCTTGACAAACTGGATACTTCATATCATATTCAACTATATGTGATTTTACTTTATCAACATCCTTTAATAAAATCTCAATATTTTTTCTTTCGCTATCTATAAAATATGCTGTAATAAAATTATCTTTAGTTATCATTAATTTGTTCTCCTGTTTTTTGTAATATACTTTCTTAAATTCACTTCAGGACTCCAACCTAAAGATTTTAAAAATGATATATTTGCTTTATTTAATATTCTTTCAGATTCATCTGCTAATTTTTCTTTAGTATCAATCTTAAAGTATTGTAGCATATCAGTTAGTTTATGTATTTCTCCAGTACCAATATCTATAACATCTCCAAATGGCAATACACTTTCAGTTGAAGATATTAAAGTATTTATCGCTGTACATAAATCGTCTACGTGAATAAAATCTCTCCAATGATTTGTATTAACATATGGTACGTCATTTCTTAATATTCTAGGTATCAACATAGTATCTCTAGCACCTGGTCCATAGACTGTAGTAAATCTCATACCAATAGATTTTTTTGGTGCAATTTGTTCCATAGAATACTTACTCATTGCATATGGATTTCTCCAAGGTTCGTATGCAGTACTTGAACTTGCGTATAAAATTTTTGTGTCTTTGAAATGGTCAAATACTCTTTGACTTGCGATAACGTTTTGTTTCCAATACTCGGTAGAATTTTCTAAACTATCTCTAACACCAGATAGTCCTGCTAAATGTATTACCCAATCTACATCATATTTTAAATCACAGGTTAATAAATCTTTACCACTATTACGGTCTATCTCAATAATAGTATGATGTCTTACTTCTAAATATGCCTTTAGATTTTTTCCTATAAATCCATCAGAACCAGTTAATAATATTTTCATAATAAATTCTCATTGTTTAACTTTTATATATTTTCAAATACCAAGTATTTGATGTTGTAGGTGTACCAGTTGGAAACTCTTGCGCTCTATAATCATCTCCATCAACTTGGTATGTTTTATAATCTCCTGTACCTGTTAATATTGTATCTGCCATACCAGAACCTCTATTTGTTCCAGATGTATAACTATAATTTATTTTATAACCATCTGTTGAAGAACCAGCAGTATATTTAAGAGCATTGCCTAACAAAGTAGCAAAATCTGCTGTTACATATTCTCTTAAATCATTTCCAGCGGTAACATAAAGTGGTGTTTTTGTAGATTGATTATTACCATCTATTCTATGTAAATAATAATTTTGAATTGTTGTAGGTTGGTCTACTGCTTCACCACCAATTGTATATGTGCCTGAAGCATTACCTGTAAAATTTTGACTTAATGTTAATGTGGTTCCAGTAATATCAGTTATATAAGTAGGATTTGTAGTTTTATCTGGTAGTGTTGAATTGTCTTGTCTAAAAATTGTCATACCAACTTCTAAATCAGTTACATTATTTACAGTTATTGTATTTGTACCACTATTACCACCACTTGAATGTGATTTATCATAATTTTGTCCTAACCCAGCGGCGTCATCTGAATAAGCAGTTGTATCTGCTTGAGTATTTACAAAAATTGGTGTTGCGTCAACTAAAGTAGAACCTCCAACACTATTTGAAGTATTAATATGATATGTTCCACCTTGTTCAGTTGTTAAACTTGACAATACTAATTTATCTATTGCAGGATGAAGAAAAGTATCTTTAATATCTTGCAATGACATTGCTTGAATATTATTAGTCGCTGTTCTATAACAAGGCCAAGTTTTTCCTGAATCAGTTGGAGCTGAACCAGAGTTTGTTGTCTTTGTAATTTTATCGTAGGTAATAGTTACCGTTGTAGGTTCGTTTGTTGTTGATTCAGCTGGAAAAGATGAATTATGAGTTGACATAACACCAGCTTGTTGTCTTGTATCTGTTATTGATCCTATATTACCACCAGAACCAATTACTGATAATGCAACAGAAGGTGCTAATGAATATTGATATATTATTTGTGAAACAATTTCATTGACTTCGGCAGAAGT
>Ga0208641_1001918_pt1 | contig 10032 bp, 11 predicted proteins | sample ETN02SmetaG_2_FD_185789 | JGI IMG/M metagenome (GOLD analysis project Ga0208641, IMG submission 185789) | Marine microbial and viral communities from oxygen minimum zone, Eastern Pacific Ocean - ETNP2014F10-02SV253 (SPAdes) (version 2) | ecosystem: Environmental > Aquatic > Marine > Oceanic ... | reverse complement strand
TTTTAAGTATGGAATTTTTAAAAGTTAGGAAAAAATATTGGCTTCTTCCAATTATAATAGTTTTGGTATTATTTGGAGGATTAATTATTCTAAGCCAGGGATCTGCAATAGCACCGTTCATCTATACAATATTTTAAAGTGACTTCAATACTTGGAATTTCTGCATTTTATCATGATAGTGCTGCAGCGCTTGTTATTGATGGTAAAATAATTGCAGCCGCTCAAGAGGAGAGATTTACAAGAAAAAAACATGATCCGAGTTATCCTTTTTATGCAATAGAATTTGTTTTGAGTTTTTCTAAATTAAAGTTAAACCAGATTGACTATATTGTTTTTTATGAAAAACCCTTTCTAAAGTTTGAAAGATTGCTTGAAACCTATGTGGCTTTTGCCCCCAAAGGATTTAAGTCTTTTTGTATGTCCATACCTCTATGGCTTAAAGAAAAATTGTTCCAGAAAAAACTAATTTTCAATAAATTAAAAAGGCATGATAAAAATTTTGATGATATAAACAAGATATATTTTTCTGAACATCATCTAAGTCATGCGGCAAGTGCATTTTATCCTTCTCCATTTAAAGAAGCTATAATACTGACTGCTGATGGAGTGGGTGAATGGGGAACAACTACAGTTGCTATAGGAAAGGAAAATGAATTAGAAATTCTTAAGGAAATTCATTTTCCTCATTCGTTAGGACTTTTGTATTCAGCTTTTACTTATTACACAGGTTTTAAAGTAAATTCTGGAGAATATAAACTAATGGGATTGGCACCATATGGTGAAGCAAAATATAAGAAATTAATTACAGATAATTTAATCGATATAAAAGAAGATGGATCATTTAAAATGGATCAATCATATTTTGAATATTCGACTGGTTTAAAAATGATCAGTAAAAGATTTTCAAAACTTTTTGGAAATAAACCAAGAAGTCCTGAAAAGGAAAAATTAACTCAATTTCACATGGACATTGCGGCTTCTATTCAGTCAGTAACTGAAGATGTTATGTTAAAAATAACAAATTCGCTAGCAAGCGAATATAATATGAAAAATTTGTGTCTAGCAGGAGGTGTAGCGTTGAATTGTGTTGCCAATGGAAAAATTTTGCGAAATGCTAAATTTAAAAATATTTGGATACAACCAGCAGCTGGGGATGCCGGAGGTTCTCTTGGAGCAGCACTGGGGCTTTGGCATATTGAACTTAAAAAGAATAGAATTACTAATGCTAAAGACGGTATGAAAGGTTCATATTTAGGACCAGAATACTCTCAGAATGAAGTTGAAAAGAAATTAAAAGAAATAGGAGCCAATTTTGAAATATTGGGTGATGAACAACTGTTTGAAAAAGTAGCTTTAGAATTAAGCAATGGTAAAACAATAGGCTGGTTTCAGGGAAGGATGGAATTTGGACCTCGCGCATTAGGTAATAGATCAATTTTGGGTGATGCAAGATCAGAAAATATGCAAAAAATTTTAAACTTAAAAGTTAAATTTAGGGAAAGTTTTAGGCCTTTTGCCCCATCTATAATTCGCGAGGATCTGTCAACATGGTTTAATCTTAATTGCGATAGTCCATATATGCTTCTTGTCTCAAGTGTAGTAAATGATAAACGTCGAGTAATGACCGAAAAAGAAAAAGCGCTTTTTGGTATAGATAAATTAAATGTTAAAAGATCTGACATACCTGCGGTTACTCATGTCGATTATTCTGCTAGAATACAAACAGTTCATAGAGAAACTAATCCTAGATATTATAAATTAATTTCTGAATTTAAAAAGAGAACAGGATGTTCGGTTATTGTGAATACTTCGTTTAATGTGAGGGGTGAGCCCATTGTTAATACACCAGAGGAAGCGTTTCGATGTTTTATGAATACAGAAATGGATATGCTCACCATTGGAAACTGTTACTTAAATAAGGAAAGCCAAGACAAATCTTTAAGGAAAGATCACAAAGTTAAATACAAACCCGACTAGAGGCGGCTTCGCCTCTCGGTCTCCACCGCCTCTAAACCAATAATATCCGATTCGCGCCAACAAGCATAGACTTGGAATAAGTGTGGCCAGAGTGTAATCAAGCTTTTTTTTGCTTAAATGAACAAGAGCACTATTGAACAATTACTTTCCTTTTAAGGAAGATGTTATTGGTTCGAATTCAATATGATTCAATAAATAGCACTAATTTTTTCTAATATAGAACGAGAATTGAGCTTTAAACTATCAATATATGTGATCTGTAAGACGTACCAATAAATCATTGCGGCAGTTTAGATCTTGATTTGACATAAAAATTTACAATATTTGACTTAAGTCAATTTTTGTTGATATTACTCAGTGTAAAGGAAAGTTATGAACATAGAATTTTTAGTTTTAGGTGGTTACGGGAGTTTTGTATGGCCTGCTTTTATCTTCACTTTTGTAAGCTGTTTCTTGCTTTACTTAAAAACAAAAAAAGAATTTAAAAGGCAAGAAAAAATGTTTTTAATTGAGTTTAAGCAAACACCAATCAGAAAAACTGAAGTTTCTAAACAAAGAGAACTTTCAAAAGAAGTTTTGTCTGGTAGTCCAGTATATTAATCGCTAGTTAATTGCTCGATACTTATTTATGTTGAGTAAAAAAGTTCGAACAAGGATTGTTCTCACGATGTTCTTGTTGCTGGTGTCGATTCTAGTTATTTTTGTTGTTCTTAAATCTTTGGAAGAAAACGTAGTTTATTTCTTTTCCCCAACTGAACTCTACAATAAGGAAGATATTCCTTCTAATAAAAAAATTAGAGTAGGCGGCTTGGTAAAAGATGGCTCTATAATTAATAACCAAACGTCTATAAATTTTATTGTGACCGACCTGAATAACGAAATTATAGTTTCTTACAAAGGTTCTCTTCCCAATCTTTTTTCGGAAGGAAAGGGCGTTGTTGCCGAAGGTAAATTAAAAGACAAAAAATATTTTATTGCAGATAAAATATTGGCAAAACATGATGAAAACTACATGCCACCCGAAGTAAGTAAAATACTTAAAAAGACCAAAGAGTAATGAACAAATAAGCAGTTAATAGATCATGTTCTAATTATCTGATTTTGATTGTAGTATATTTATATGTTCAAAAATTTTTTTCCAAATAAAATTCTTTCATTTAGCAACAAGCTTTTTAGTTTTTTGATTGTTTTAATGCTTTTGTTTGTTTTTGTTGGATTAATTTATGCGCTCTTCCTTTCACCTCCTGATTTCACACAGGGAGACTCTGTTAGAATCATGTACGTGCATGTTCCTGCATCTTTTATGGCGCTTGGTTGTTTTGGTTTTATGGGTATAGCATCAATCTGTGCTTTAATTTTTAAAATTAAAATTCTTCTATTAATGGCAAAGAGTTTAGCACCAGTGGGTTCTGTTTTTACCTTGGTCTCAATTGTTACCGGTTCGCTTTGGGGCAAGCCAACCTGGGGAGTGTGGTGGGTTTGGGATGCTAGATTAACCTCAATGTTAATCTTATTTATTTTTTATATTGCCTATATATCTGTTTGGAAATTTGTAGATAATTATGAAAAAGCAAATAAAGTTTCCTCAATAATTGCAATCATAGGTTCACTTAATTTGCCTGTAATAAAGTATTCTGTTGACTGGTGGAACACCCTTCACCAAACCTCAAGCATAACACTAACCTCGGCCCCAACCATTCATTACACAATGCTTATTCCTTTAATAATTATGCTTATAGGAACGATTTTATACACTCTGATTGTATTTTTAATGAGATACAAAACAGAAATAATGAAATTTAAATTAGATAAAAGGAATAAAGAAAACTAAAAAACATCATTTATTGTAATCAAGTTTTTTTGATTTGTTGTTGTGTAAAAAAATTACAAAAATTCCAATGCCAAGAAAGACAAACGGTAAAATCCAGAGTAAAAGTGTACTGATTTTGAATAGGGGATTTAGAAGAATAAAATCACCGTATCTTTCAGTTAGAAAATTGTAAATCTCTTTATCCGAGTTACCTTGTTCAATTTTTCTTCTAATAAGAATTCTCAAATCTTTTGCAAGGGGAGCCGAAGATTCGTCAATGGATTGATTTTGACAAACCAAACATCTTACATTTTTTGAAATATTGCGGGCTCTTAATTCGTTTTTTGGATTTTGTAAAAATTCATCAGGTTCAACAGAGTAGCAGTTTATTGCAATAATCTGAGACGTTATTAAACAAATTACTATTGCTAATAAAATTCTTTGCATTATTTTTCGACTTCCTTAACTTTTAAAACAAATGCACCGTAATTTTTTTTGGTAATGGGTCCAACCAAACGATATTTAATAACACCGTTTGAATTAACAATAAATGTTTCGGGTAATCCATATACCCCCCAATCAATTCCTAAGTAGGCATTTGGATCGACCAAAACACTTGAGTAGGGATTGCCCAATTTTTTAAGCCATTTGATGGCTCTATTTGAATCATCTTTGTAATTTATTCCTATAATTTTTAATCCTCTTTCATTTGATAATTTTTTTAAATAAGGATGTTCATCACGACAAGGCTTACACCATGTGGCAAAGAAATTTACTAGCGTAGTTTCATTTCCAAATTCGCCCGGGGATATAAAGGTATTATTTTCTAATAATAATTTTGCTTCGAAAGTGGGAACTTTTTTATTTATTAGCACAGAAGGAAGTTCTGAAGGATTACGATCAATGATCAACAAATAAAAGAATATAATCAATATTAGGAAAAATAAAATAATGGGTGAAATTAATATGTTTTTTTTCATATAGACAAACGCTTTAGTTTTTGAAAATTATTTTTCATTGAGAATAATCCTCCCAAGAATATTGCAAAAGCACCAATCCATATCCAAACTACAAGAGGATTATAATAGATTCTCACAATCCAGCCTCTATTTACATCACCATCACCAAGAACAAGATATAAGTCTCTAGACAAATTTGTATGTATAGAGGCTTCTGTTGTGGAATTGTTTGTAACAGGATAAAAACGATTTTCAGGTTTTAATTTAGTGATGATATTTTTTTTATTATTATAAACCCAAAAATTTCCTTGTAGCGCAACGTAATTCGGACCCATTACCTCACTTATTTCTTTAAAGATGATATTGTAATTATGAATAGAGGTTTCATCATTTACTTTCATGCGTATTATTTTTTCTTTTTGCCATATGCTTGAACCAGTTATTCCTAAAATTAACAAGGCAATACCAAAATGAGCTACGATCATTCCACTTGAATATTTAGGTATGGTTTCATGCTTAATTTCTCTATTTTTTATAATTAATTGTCGGACTATTATTAATAAAATATTTGACATAATCCAAAACGCCAGAATAATTCCTACTAAGCCAAGCATGTTGTAAGATCGATATACCCAAAAAAATATAGAAGAAATTAGAATGGCAAGAAGAATACTTGGTAACGATTTTGTTAAAATTCCTACTATGTCAGCCTTTCCCCACGATAACATTGGTCCCATTCCCATCACTAGAATAGCTGGCATCATTATAGGGATAGTTACTGAATTAAAATAAGGCTCACCCACAGATATTTTATTATCAGAGAAAACTTCAACCAATAAAGGATATATTGTTCCTAAAAATACAGAAGCACATACCACTATCATAATGATATTATTTACCAGAATCGAACCTTCTCTACTAAAGAAAGAAAAGTAATGCCTGTTTAAGAAATTTTTTGATTTTAATCCAAATAGTATTAACGAATATCCGCCCAATAAAGCAACAAATGTAAGAATATATATTCCTCTGGCAGGATCTAGAGCGAAAGTATGAACGCTTGTGAGTATGCCAGATCTTACAAGAAATGTTCCAATTACACTTAAAAGAAAAGAAAGTATTGATAAAAGCAAAACCCATGATTGAAGTGATTTTCTTTTTTCAACAGTAATAAGAGAATGAACCAAAGCAGTACCAAGTAGCCAAGGCATAAACGAAGCATTTTCGACAGGATCCCAAAACCACCATCCTCCCCATCCCAATTCGTAGTAAGCCCATATCGAACCAAAGGCAATGCCAGCTGACAAAAAAATCCAAGCGGCTAATACAAAAGGTTTCATGTAGCTATGCCAAGGAATTTTTTCCCCAACATTAATACTCATTGCCGCAACACTGAAAGAGAAGGCAGCTGAAAAACCAACATAACCAATATATAACAAAGGCGGATGAATTGCTAAAGCTGGGTCTTGCAACAAAGGATTAAAACCTAATCCATTTGTATGAGAGGTTATCATTCTATCAAAAGGATTTGATGTAAGTATTGTAAATAATAAAAAACCAATTGTGATAATAGCCTGCGTTTCTAAAGTTTTTGAAATAAAAATAATATTTTTTCGATTATATAATTTGAAGATAAAATAATTAAAAATAGTTAATACAAGTATCCATAATAACATGGAACCCTCGTGGTTGCCCCAAACGCCAGAAACTTTATACAATAAAGGCTTTGTTGTGTGTGAATTTTGAAAAACGTTAATTACACTAAAATCCGAAACAATATGACAGTACATGAGTGAAAAAAATGATACTAAAGAACAAAACAGCAAGCCGTTTACAGCAATCTTGTTAAATTGCAGTACCGAATAAAAGTTTTTTTTATGGGAAACTACAAGTTGAAAAATAGCGAATAATAAAGATAGCCAGAGTGTAAGATTTCCTAACGAAGGTAGCATGAATATAGATATATCATATCTTTTTTTTTATGATGAATAATAATAAAAATCTAACAGTCGCAACTATTACTCTAGAGGTAGTTCGATTGATATTTTAATATTTGAATACCATTCAGCGACATTTTCAATATCTTTATCTGATAGCATTTGAGCAATTAGAGTCATTTGAGGATGATTAATTTTACCTGACTTGTAATCTTTTAATTTTGCCAAAATGTATTCTTTTTGCTGTGCTGTAATATTTGGAGTCAAAGATGAATTACCGCCAGATATAGCTCGTCCATCCATGCCATGACACCCTGAACAAGCTGTTGCTGCCTTTTCTTTTCCTAAAAGTAAATCGCCCGCATATAGATAATTAGGAATACCAAATATTAACAATAAAAAAAAAATTATCTTAATATTTAACCTCATTAATTAAGCATCGTAAAATTAATGATTTTTATAGCTTCTTCTAATTTTGCTTCACCTTCTTTTAATTTACCAGACTCACACAAAGATTTGCCTTCATTCTTAAGAGCTTGAATTTTTTTTAAATTTTCTTCGGTATATTTATATTGTTTTTTTCCGTATTCTCTCTCGGATTCGCTCCATATGTATTTTACATAATAATTACATTTATAATTATCGGCTTGTATTGATTTTTGATATTCCAATTCAGTTGTACAATTTCCTTTCCCATCACAGATTTTTTTGTCAGGCTCAGATACAATCGTAGAACTTTCCTTGATCGCTGTTTCTTGTTTTCCAGACATAAAAAAAATACCTAAGCCAACAATAATAGCAAGAATTGTTAATATTACTAACTTCTTTAGCATAGCTTCTCTAGAATTCTATTTTGCAAAACTAAAAATGGACCGGCTAAATATAGCCGGTCCATTTTATATAAATAATTTTATGTTCCTGAATATGTTATACGATAGACAACACCAGCTTTATCATCTGAAACTAGTATTGAACCGTCGACATACTGCTGAACATCAACTGGTCTTCCTAAGTAAGTACCTATATCGGTCATCCAACCATCAGCAAAAACTTCCGTTTTTTCGGCATTGCCTGCTGAATTTAAGAAAGTAACCATAACTCTAGCACCTCTAGGTTTAACAGCGTTCCAAGAACCATGTTGTGCGCTAAATATTGCATTTTTATATTTAGCTGGAAACATATTTCCAGTATAGAACATCATTCCTAAGTCTGCTGCATGTGCAATCATCTCAACTTGAGGTTTGCAATATTTTTTCTTTTTTGCACTAGGAATTGATTGACCTTTATACTCACCAGTTCGTACGTTTCCACCACCATAGTAAGGGTGTCCATACCAAACATCAGGTCCTAATCCACAGGCTTTGTTAAGTTCTCCTGGAGGAGTTTCATCTCCCATTCCATCTACCTGGTTATCTGTGAACCAAAGATCTCCATTACCTGGATGGAAAGCGTGACCTACAGAATTACGAATTCCAATAGCAACAACTTCTCTTTCCAATTTTCCTGGAAAACGATTAAATCTAATAATTCCCCCAATACCTACTTCATCATAAAGTGGATATTTATCTGGACCCGCAACATTAAATGGTTGTCCCATGCTTACGTAAAGCTTATTGTCTGGGCCAATTACACAAACACGTGCAGTGTGATTATAAGATTCTTCTTCCGGAGGAATAAGATCTCCTTGATTAATTATAGGTATCGCTACAGTGTCTGGACTTTCCATAAAGTATTCTGCGGCTGGAAACCATAAAACTCTGTTTCTTTCTGCAATATATAGATGTCCGTCATCACTATAACAAGGACCATTAGGTATATCAAAACTAACACTTGGACTAAATTGCTCTACAGTGTCAGCGATATTATCCATATCTCTGTCGGTAGCTTGCCAAACTTTAGTTTTTCTTGTTCCTATCCAAACTGTACCTTTATTACGGCTTACAGCCATATGTCTTGCATCAGGCACTACCGCAAAAAGTTCAATCTTGAAACCCGCAGGCAACTTGACTTTAGAAATAATGTTATTTTTAACATTTTCTGCGAATTTAGTATTTTGAGGTATTACTTCACCTGGTGAAGTACCAGTTTTTTTAAAACTGCTTAGCTTTTGAATATTTGCATCATCACCAGCAGCAAAAACATTCGCACTTAACAGTACAGTAAAGATGAAGGAAGTAACAATCGTGACTAATTTTTTCATATTTTTTCCCCCATTAGTTAGATTTATTTTTCGATTAGATTACAAGCATGACATTCTGTCAAATTTGGCTTGTTTTATTTTACAACTAAAGCTAGAAGTATTTGTGATTACTTTGATATTTACAGTAAAAAATTTGTTAAAGTTCTAGTATGAGCATATGGGGAAATCTTGTAGGTGGTTTCATAGGTTTTTCATTTGCAGGTCCTATTGGCGCTTTGATTGGCTCGATTATTGGAGGCAAAATTTCTTCAGCAAGAAGAGGAGGTTTTCAGCAAAGTTTTGCCCAATCTCAACAAATTTTTGCAATTTCTTTGGTTATTCTAACTGCAAAATTAGCCAAGGCAGACGGTCAAGTTTCTAAAGAAGAATTAATTGCCATAAAAGATAAATTAAAAATTCCAGATCACGAAATTGATCAAGTTGGGAAAATATTTAACAAAGCAAAAGAAGATAGTTTAGGTTACGAACCCTATGCTAAACAAATTGCTGAAATTTATCAAAATAAACCTGCAGTTTTAGATGAGGTAATTAATATATTATTTTATATCGCTGAATCAGATGGCAAGGTTTCTGATTCAGAACTGGCAATGATAAAAAATATTGCCCAAATTTTCAACCTTACCGATATTCAATTTGAAGGGATCAAAGAATCAAGAAGAGGATCAGATAAATTAAATCCTTACATTGTGTTGGGATGCACCTCTAACGATGATTTTGCAACTATCAGAAAAAAGTATCTTCAACTTTCAAAAGAACACCATCCCGATGCTTTAATAAGCAAAGGAGTGCCTCAGGAAGTGATAGAGGAAAGTAAGAAAAAAATGAGGGCAATTAATTCTGCTTTTGATAAAATTGAAAAAATGCAAACTTAGATAAGTACGTTAGAGAAAATTTAAAAAATATTAATTCAAGATTATCGAGAAATTCAAAATTTGTTAATTCAGCCTTAATTCCATCTTCAAGCTATTCATAAATTAATTTTCAAAATGTTTTTCACATGATTTTTGTAAATTTAATGATAATAAAAAAAATTAATATTGAATATTTTTTTAATTAAAAATTTTATATCATCTATTAAAAATAATGGAAAAAAATGCATTTTTTTTATTGTTTTAGTCTCTTCTTTTAGTAGGGGAATAATTTTTTTTTTAT
>Ga0208641_1001910_pt1 | contig 10059 bp, 10 predicted proteins | sample ETN02SmetaG_2_FD_185789 | JGI IMG/M metagenome (GOLD analysis project Ga0208641, IMG submission 185789) | Marine microbial and viral communities from oxygen minimum zone, Eastern Pacific Ocean - ETNP2014F10-02SV253 (SPAdes) (version 2) | ecosystem: Environmental > Aquatic > Marine > Oceanic ... | reverse complement strand
AAAGTGAAGTTAAACAATATTCCCCTGGATAATTTTCTGTCAAATGATGGCCTGTCTGTTAGGGGTTCCTACGAAGCTGAAAAATCGCAGCTGTACTTAGGGTTTTACCAGAACTAAATAATACCCAAAAAAGAAAAGGGCCAGATATATCCAGCCTCTCCCAATGGGAATATCAGGCTATTATGTTCATCAAGAAGCGCTAATCCACCTTTCTCATCTTTTGCTATCATTGAACTATACCCTACAATATCTGTAAACATTATATCGACGGGTGCATTTATACGGCTTGATGTCATATAAAAAAATACTAATATATTGAAATTATAAAAAGAAGTAGTTAAATAAAGATACCTCAATATGTGTGCCCTTTTCTGCCTATTTAAGACTGAATTATGGGTGCAAACTTGAACAGCCCGTCATTCGGGACAGTAAGACCCACCCCCTATAAAAAACCACCACTAACGAGAAGATGAATATTTCTGTATCATCCGCTAACTTTTACTTGCATAGTAGTGGGGAAAGAGAATATTATTGTGGGTGAGAGTGGGTAATTATCCCTAACTTTTATATGCGGAATAAGAGTTGACAAATACACTACATATATCATTTACCGGCGAGTACCATAATTCCTTGGATACCAAGAACCGGTTGAACATTCCAGCCAAATTCAGGAAGGTGCTGGACCCGGTTAACGACCGAACGTTTGTTATTACTAGGGGCTTTGACAAATGCCTGGTCTTATACCCCTTAGAAGACTGGAGCAGGGTAGAAGAGCAATTGAGTAAGCTCAGTTCTATTCGGGGGCGGCATCGAAGCTTTGTGCGCTCGGTTACCCGCTATGCCACCTCCGTTCAATATGATGGTCAGGGACGAGTTCAAATTCCTGATTCATTACTAGGCTATTCCGGCATCAAAAAAGAAGTGGCAGTCATCGGCATGATAAATAAAATTGAACTTTGGGACCCTAATATTATTTCCAAAATAGACGCAAATGAGGAAGGATTGGACGATAACAACTTTGACGATTTAGCCAATGAAATTAATTTTTAACCTCAATGAATCAATCAATCCCTCACCTTCCGGTACTGCTCGAGGAAACCATATCTCGGCTATACACAGACCCGGATGGAATATACTTGGATGGGACAGTGGGCTTCGGCGGTCACGCAGAAGCACTGCTATCCAAACTTTCGAAAGATGGACAGTTAATAGGTATCGATCTTGACCCCTATGCTCTGGAATACACTGAAAAACGCCTGTCGGCACCCCGGAATTCTTATTCTCTCCTTAACGGGAACTACAGAGAATATCCTTTCCTCCTCCAAACTCTGGGAGTGGATACATTGACAGGTATTTTATTTGACCTTGGCACCTCCTCCAGCCAACTCAATACAGGGCGTAGGGGCTTCTCTTTTCAGGAAGATGCTCCTTTAGATATGCGGCTAAACCCCAATGCAGATTACTCTGCCTATGATTTTCTAAATAACAGCGAAGAATCAGAAATAAGTGACGTTATTCGAGAATACGGCGAAGAGCGGCATAGCCGTAAAATAGCACAAATGATTTATAATAAAGTGCAGTCCAACGCCATGAAAACCACATTTGATTTAAAAGAGGCCGTTTCTAAATGCGTACACCCTCGTTTTTTAAATAAATCCTTAGCTCGGGTTTTTCAGGCAATTCGCATTAAAATAAATGATGAATTAGCATCACTTAAGGATGCCCTTGAAAATTCTACACAATGGCTTAAAGTTGGGGGGCGAATAGCCATTATTTCTTTTCATTCACTGGAAGACCGTATGGTAAAACAATTTTTTAAAAATTGTGCCCTAACCTGCGTATGCCCCAGAGAATATCCCCTCTGTGTTTGTGATACCACTCCCTCCCTCAAAATTCTCACCCGTAAGGCAATAATACCCGGTGCTGAGGAAATAAAAAATAACCCCCGCTCAAGAAGCGCTAAATTAAGGGTGGCTGAAAGAGTCTGATGGCCATCAAGCCTAAAAAGAACAAATCAATTTCCGATTTCCTGTTCTTCTTTGGGTTTGTAACAATTTCCGTTGTTATTTTAATCAGTATCGTTACCTTGAAAAATGAATGCATTTTTCTGAGGAACGAAATTTACCATTTAGAAAATATCCGTGCCACGCACCTCAATCGGGTAAAGGTACTTTCGGGAGATGTAAAAAACCTTTCTCGGCAAGATAGAATTGAAAAAATAGCATCTGCAAACTTTCAACTACACAGCCCATCCCCAGAATCTCTCATTGTATATGTTGGAGATGCAGAATGACCCGCCTGTATAGTTTTTATCAGCTCAGAGTCCGTTTTATATCTGCCTTATTTTTCATCTGCAGTATAGCAATTTTAGGTAAAATGCTCTACGTCCAATCATTTCAGGCAGCTGATCTTCGTGAAATAACCCTGAATGCTGGTTTTACTGAGCGATCTGTAAAAGGCAGCCGAGGAAATATTTCTGATAGAAATGGGCAGATTTTAGCAGAAACCATTAAAACCTATACCTTTTGGGTGAATACACAAAAAGAGGCTGATGTTAATGCAATTGCAACGCTTTTTTCAGAGGCTTTTAATCAGCCTCTTGATTCCTATCAAAAATTATTATCAAAAAGAAAAAGATATATCCCTCTCACCAAAGCGCTAAATAGAACCCAATGTTTGCCTGTATTAGAAAAATTGAAAGAAACTAAGGGGTTGCAATGCGATGTTTCAACCAGCAGATACTATCCATTTCAAAATTTGGCAAGCCAGGTAATTGGGTATGTAGATCGTGATCATAAAGGACAGTTTGGTATTGAGCGGCGATTTGACCCGCTGTTAAATGGCAAAACCAGCAATCTTAAATATAATCGCTCTGCAAATGGCACACTTCGAAAAGCAATTATAGATCAGCATCCTACTGCAGAAAATGGCGCAGATATTCAGCTCACCATTGATGTCAATATTCAATCCATTCTCTTAGATGCCTTGAAAAGAGGAATGAAAAAATCAGGGGCTTTAACCGCAAACGGGGTAATTATAAATCCATTTACTGGTGATATTCTGGCCATGGCTTCGGTTCCTGATTTTGACCCAAATACCTATGAGAAATATGATGTTTCTACATTTGCGAATCGAACTATTTCAGATTCGTATGAGCCAGGGTCAACATTTAAACTAATTTCATTAACTGCTGCTCTGGAGTCTGGAATGTTTACAGCAGAGGATCAATTTTTCTGTGAAAATGGTGAATATCAAATTATCTCCTCAAAAATTATTCATGATCATGAGCCGCACGGTGATCTATCTCTATCTGATATTTTCATTTATTCCAGCAATATCGGTTTGGCGAAAATGGTAGATCAAATGGGCGCACAGCATATTTATGATTATGCCCGAAAATTTGGGTTTGGAATTCGAACTGGAGTCCCCCTCCCCAGTGAAGCTCCTGGAGTATTGCGGGAATTTAATGAATGGACGCGCCTTTCTGGTCCTTTCGTATCAATGGGCCAGGAAATATCAATCAATACCTTGCAACTAGCAGTGGCATATTCGGCTGCAGCAAACGGAGGGTATTTACCCACTGCCAGGATAATTAAGAATATATCCGGAAACGGCTTTGAAGAAAGAGATTATTCACCAAGGCCCGTAAGAAAAGTAATGACTCGGGAAACATCAGAATCATTGCTGGCCATGATGGAAGAAGTTGTTAATCATGGAACAGCTGACAAGGCGCGAATTCCAGGGTTTAGGATAGGTGGTAAAACTGGAACGGCAGAGAAATTTGTAAATGGTTCTTACTCGTCACGTGAGTTTATATCTTCATTTGCCGCAGTATTCCCAACAGACAACCCTAAATATGTTTGTATAATTAATGTTGATTCACCAAGATATGGCCTTCATTGGGGGAACGAAACGGCAGTTCCAATCGTAAAAGATATATTTGAAAGACTTATCATCAATAATAAAGAATTTGTTCCTGTTGAGTCAAAGCCTATGCCGCAATTTGCACATACTAAAAATATAGATAAACTAGCTCCCTTACTATCAACTGCAAATATTATTCAAAAGAGGGAAAACACTGTCCCCAATTTTTTGGGGAAAACATTGAAACAAACCATTCAAGAGGCAAAGGATTTAGGACTGCTAATAAATCCGGTTGGAACATCTGGGAGAGTAGTTTGGCAATCGGTCTCTCCCGGTGAGCTGGTTGATAATGCTCCTGCCTGTACCATAAAATTGGAATCTATGTAATGCAGCTTAACGAATTAGTAAAAAATATTCATTTTAAAGGAATTCCGGATAATCGGGAAATCTCTGCCATCACTTACGATAGCCGAAAGGTAAAGCCTGGCACTTTATTTGTGGCTATTGCCGGTGAGAATTCAGATGGTCATGAATTTATTCCCCAGGCAATTGAAAATGGGGCGGTAGCGATTTTATCAAATGGGAGGAGCCCAAAGACTACCGTCGTACCCATTTTACAGGTGAAAGATCCCCGCCTTGCCATGTCTCATATTTCAGCGCAGTTTTATGGAAATCCATCAGCAGAAATGAATATTGTAGGCATTACGGGCACCAATGGGAAAACATCTATCACCCACATTTTATATCATATTTTACAAACGTCTGGGGCAACCTGTGGCACCCTGGGCACATTGGGATTTCAAACACCTACCGGAATGGTGAGCACAGGGTTTACCACTCCTGAATCTGTAGAGCTCCAGCAAATGCTTCAGACACTGCAACTGGCAGGAGTTGACAATTTAGTGATGGAAATTTCATCCCACGCACTAGACCAACATCGAGTGGATAATGTAGAAGTGGATATTGCCATCTTTTCAAATTTAACACCTGAACATTTGGACTTTCATGGTGATATGGAAAATTATTTCAAAGCAAAGTTGCAACTATTTCAAACATTGGCAGTTGACAAAACCGCTGTTATAAATTTTGATGATCCTTATGCACAGCGGATATGCTCATCTATTTCTGCAAAATGCATTACCTATGGTATGAATAAAAAAGCTGATCTTCACCCTGTTCAAGCGGAATTTACAACTAATGGAATCAAGGCTCAACTTCAATTCAGGGAGCATATAATTTCAATCGATTCTCTGCTGCTGGGTGAATATAATTTGTCAAATATTATGGCAGGAGTGGCTGCAGCGTTAAGCATGGGGGTTTCAATTTCTCAAATTGAAAACGCAGTAAAAAACATGCCTCCAATTCCTGGAAGAATGGAATTAATCTCTTGTGACTGTCCAGGGAAAGTTTTTGTGGACTATGCTCATTCGCCAGATGCCTATGAAAAATTGTTTTCAAGCCTCTCAAGCCTTACAGCTGACGGGGTAAAATTATTAACAGTGTTTGGTTGCGGAGGTAATCGAGATTCTGGTAAACGGTCAGAAATGGCAAAAATATCAGAAAAATATTCTGCTTTCAGTTTCATAACGATGGATAATCCGCGGAATGAAGATGTAGAAAATATAAATGCAGATATTATTCGAGGGTTTTCAGGAGATGATTTCACGGTTATTCCAGATCGAAAAGAAGCCATTACCACTGCATTGAAAAAGATGGATGAAAATTCTATTCTGCTTATTCTTGGCAAGGGACAGGAAAATTATCAAGAAATAGGTTCAGTAAAAATACCTTATAGCGACATTGAAATTATCAGGGCATATTCAAATGAGAGTTGATATTCAAAATAACACTTTTTTTAAAAAGGCTTTGAATAAGGCTTTCCCTGAGCTGAACGCTTCTGATTTTTCAGGAATTTCAATAGATTCTCGAAATATAAAACCCGGAGATATTTTTCTGGCATTTAAAGGTGAAAGCTCCGACGGACATAATTATATCAGCCAAGCCGAAAGTGCTGGAGCATCTATTGCAATAATAGAAAGGGAAGTTGAAACATCTCTACCATCTTTTCAGACAGAATCAACCCAGAAGTTTTTACATGATTTAGCGAGTGCTTATCGGAATCATATCACCTGTCCATTTATTGGCATAACCGGATCTAATGGAAAAACTACGACGAAAGATTTATTAACCCATGTGCTTTCAGCAAGCATGAAAACAATGTCAACAAAGGGAAATTTCAACAGCACTATTGGTGTACCTTTGTCAATTTTTGAATGTAATGGAAATGAAGATATTGCCATTATTGAAATGGGCGCTAGTATGCCCGGTGAAATAGAATATATTTGCAATATTGTCCGGCCCAATATGGGCATCATTACCAATATTTATGAAGCCCATTTAGAATATTTTGGTGATATCAATGAGGTTGCAAAAACAAAATCATCCCTGTTTTCTTCTCTCAGCAAAGAAGGTGCAGCATTTATAAATATGGATGATCTTTTTATCTCCAACATGCCAATTGCTTGTAAGAAAGTAAAATATTCCTTCACCAAATCTTCTGATTATGAGGGTAGTTGGTCTTCAGATCGTCAGACATTAACCATTAATAATATTTCAATTAATTTATCAGCGGCATCAGAAACAATGGGGTTGAATGCGCTGGCAGTATTTTCTATTGCATCTTATTTGAAAATGGATGCTCATGTTATAAAAAATAAAATAGAATCCTTTCAACTGCCCGCCGGCCGTGGCAATATTTTACAATTCCAGGATATAATGGTAATAAATGATAGTTACAATGCCAATCTTGAATCTGCCCGCACGGGAATAAATAATCTCACATCTCTTTCTAAAGGAAGTCGAAAAATTGCAGTTATAGGTGATATGCTTGAACTGGGAGATTTAGAAGAAAATCACCATAAAACTTTAGGAAAATATTTATCTGAAAAAAAAGTTGATGCCGTGTTTGCCTTTGGCGATTTAACAAGGCATACTATTAAGGCAATGAATGGTGCGGCAATGTTTCATCAATATTATGATGAGAAAGCAAATCTATTAACAGACCTGAAAGCCTTTATCTCAAAAGGTGATATCATTTATGTAAAAGGTTCTCGTGGAATGAAGATGGAAGAAATAATAACAGGGTTACAAAACTGATGTTTTATCATTTACTCTATCCTCTTCGAGAATTTTTCTTTGCCTTTAATGTATTTGGGTATATTTCATTTCGAGCAGTTGGTGCTGCATTGACTGCACTAATAATCAGTTTCCTCTTCGGGCCTAAAATCATCCGCACACTCCAGTCTCGCCAAATTGGTGAGACTATACGATTAGATGGGCCTGACTCTCACCTCAAAAAAGAGGGTACTCCAACGATGGGAGGGATAATTGTGTTATTGGCAGTTATCCTTCCCACTTTCCTTTGGGCAAAAGTAGATGATAAACATATTTTGCTTATCCTCCTTGCAACAATGTGGATGGGGATAATTGGATTCTTAGATGATTATTTAAAAGTCATAAAAAAATACCCACGCGGATTAATTGCTCGCTATAAAATGGCCGGGCAAATTAGCCTCGGATTAATTATTGGGGTCATTCTCATCTATTACCCTGACTCTTCTCAATTTGCTACTTCTATTTCTATTCCTTTTGTTTCCAATGGAACCTTAGATATTGGCTGGTTCTATGTCCCTCTCGTTATTTTGGTTATTACCGGTACATCAAACGCAGTAAATCTAACCGATGGGCTAGATGGTTTAGCCACCGGTCTGGTTGCCATTGCTACACTCGTTTTTGGTGCAATCGCCTATGCTTCCGGCCGGTTAGATTACAGTGATTATCTCAATATTATCTATCTGCCCGGAACGGGAGAATTATTTATCTTCTGCCTGGCACTTATTGGTGCCTGTATTGGATTTTTATGGTTTAATGCGAATCCTGCGAAAATATTTTTAGGGGATACGGGTTCACTTGCAGTAGGCGCCGCTCTTGGAACATTGGCAGTTCTCTTGAAAAAAGAAATACTTCTATTTATGATTGGGGGTGTCTTTGTGGCTGAATCCTTATCGGTAATGATGCAAGTGTATTATTTCCGATATACGAAAAAAAAATATGGTGAAGGTAAGCGTATTTTCCGCATGGCTCCTCTCCATCATCATTTTGAATTATTAGGTTGGCCGGAAAATCATGTAGTGGTTCGATTTTGGATTATAGGCGTTCTATTGGCACTCATTTCACTCACAACCTTCAAAATCCAATGATAGACTTTAACAATATTTCTCAAAATAACTGGGCAGATACAAGGATAAGTATTCTGGGCGCAGGAAAAAGTGGAATTGCTGCAGGGGTTCTAGGTGCGCATGTCGGTGCCAATATTTTTATTAGCGAAAGTGATAATTCTCCGGATATTATTAAAAATATCGGAGATTTCAAACATGAAGTGGGCGGCCATAGTAATACTGTTTTAGATGCAGATTTTCTTGTAAAAAGCCCTGGGATACCTAATGACATTCCAATTATTAAAGAATGTGAAAATCAAAAAATACCTATTGTCAGTGAAATTGAATTTGCATCATGGTTCACCTCTTCCCCTATATTGGCGCTCACTGGTTCAAACGGGAAAACTACCACCGTAAATCTTTTACATGAAATGTGTATCAGTGATGGAAGAACTTCTTTGCTTGGCGGAAATATAGGCATGCCTTTCTCAGAAAATGTACTGTGGGAGCTTACATCAAATATTACAAATCCAATACATGTGCTTGAACTTAGCAGCTTTCAATTGGAACATATTAATACCTTTTCCCCAGCTATTGCCGGCATATTGAATATAAGCGCAGATCATCTGGATAGGTACGCAGATATTAATGCCTATGCTGCAGAAAAAATGAAATTAGCAAATCAAATTAATGATTCTGGTTGGTTAGTTTTTAATGCGGATGATCCCATCTTAGCTGAATCTCTTCAAAATACCAATCGCTCAGTAGTATTTTCTCTAACCCAGAATGGAAATTGTATTTTTAAATTGAATGCCACAAAAGTGTATACCGGAGAGACTGATAACCCTGACATTTTATTCAAATTTGAAGATACAAAATTAAAGGGTTTTCATAATTTGCAAAATATTCTAGCAGCTGCAACAATGGCACATTCTTTTGGAATATCACGAGAAGCAATTCAAAATACAATTATTAATTTCACGCCCATCCCCCATCGTTTGGAATGGGTTGGCAGCATCCATAATGTGGATTATTTTAATGACTCAAAAGCTACAAATATCGCTGCTGCCACTGCTGCCATTGAAAGTTTTGATGATAATTTAATTCTCATATTGGGAGGTCAGGATAAAGGATCGACAGATTTTACTCAGCTCATCCCATGCATGGAGAATCGCGTACATTCAATTATTGCTTATGGCGCTGCAGGAAAAGAAATAAAGAATCAGCTTGATGAAAGTTTTATGGTTACCTATTGTGAATACTTTGAGGATGCCATGCTCACAGCGAATGATAATTCTAAACCTGGTGATACTGTCCTTCTATCTCCAGCATGTGCCAGTTTTGATCAATTTTCCAGTTATGAACAGCGGGGAAATACATTTGTAGAAATATTTAACAAATTGGAGCTAGGAAATTGAATATTCGCTCTTATCCCAATGATTACTTGATCTTAGGTACTATTTTATTACTTTCAGGCTTTGGAATTGTCATGATGTACAGTGCCAGCAGCATCTATGCCATGAATGAATTTGATGATTATATGCATTTCTTCCTTCGTCAAACTAAATGGCTCATTATTGGCGCAATTGTCATGTTTGTTCTAAGTCAAATGAGTTACCGTTATTTAAAAGAGTTGGCTTATGTTCTTATCATTTTGTCATGGATTATTTTGATAATGGGGTATTTTTTTAAAGGCAATAACCCTGCATCCCGCTGGTTATATTTAGGAGGAAGAAGCTGGATGACCACCTCAGATTTTGCTCGAGTAAGTCTAATCATTTTTACTGCCTTTTTTATTGATAAAAATAAAAGATATTTGAAAGATTGGAAATTTCTGTTTATCCGATTCACTCCAATTCTTGGCATCTCCTTGGTATTGATTCTCTTTCAGCCTGACACCAGCACCACAATGATGATTGCCATTATTATAATGGTAATGCTCTTCATTGCCGGTGCAGATTGGCGTTATCTCACAGGT
>Ga0208641_1001907_pt1 | contig 10066 bp, 8 predicted proteins | sample ETN02SmetaG_2_FD_185789 | JGI IMG/M metagenome (GOLD analysis project Ga0208641, IMG submission 185789) | Marine microbial and viral communities from oxygen minimum zone, Eastern Pacific Ocean - ETNP2014F10-02SV253 (SPAdes) (version 2) | ecosystem: Environmental > Aquatic > Marine > Oceanic ... | reverse complement strand
AGTCAGTTTAGTGAAAACACTATTAGTAACAGGCGGATGCGGTTTCATCGGTTCAAATTTTGTTCGCTACATTTTGTCAAATGAGAAAGAATGCCGTGTAATTAATTTGGATAAACTAACCTATGCGGGAAATCCTGAAAATCTCAACGATGTAGCTGATGATAAAAGATACATTTTTGTAAAAGGCGACATTTGTGATGAAAAAGTTGTAGATGCCATCTTTTCGGATTATAAACCAGATATCGTGTTCAATTTTGCCGCTGAGAGCCATGTAGATCGCTCAATTGGTAAACCGGACGATTTTATTCGAGCCGATATGTTTGGAGTTTTTACACTTTTGGAAGCGATGAAACAACATGGTGGTGAACTCTTCGTGCAGATCAGTACGGACGAAGTGTACGGCAGTATAGAAAAAGGTGAGTTTACCGAGGAAGATCCCCTCATGCCCAGTAATCCCTATTCAGCCAGTAAAGCCGGTGGAGACCGGTTGGCATATTCGTATTTTGTGACCTATAAACTGCCAGTCATTGTGACGCGTGCCAGCAATAATTATGGACCACATCAGTACCCTGAAAAACTCATTCCGCTCTTTGTCACCAATGCTCTGGAGGATCAACTCCTGCCTCTTTATGGCAATGGGAAAAACGTGCGGGACTGGCTCTATGTGGAAGATCACTGCAGTGCACTGCATTTCATCATGACCAACGGTGTGTTAGGTGAGATATACAATATCGGCGGTGGAAATGAAATGCAGAATATTAACATTACAAAGCTCATTCTGGATCATCTGAATAAACCTGAAAGTCTAATCCGATTCGTGGAAGATAGAAAGGGTCACGACCAGCGCTACGCACTTAACATCGATAAATTGCGCCAACTTGGGTGGGAGCCGAAGCATGACTTTGCCGTTGGAATTCGAAGAACAATTGATTGGTATGTGGAGAACGAAGAGTGGTGGCGGAAGATTAAGTCGGGACAGTTCCGCGAGTACTATGAACAAGCATACAACTTGAGAGAGGTATGAACAGGATATTTACGATAGTAATGACCATCATAGTTATCCCATGGGTTTCTTATGCTCAAACCTTCGGTAGGATGGAACTTGGACCATCTGAAGGAGAAGAAGAATCAGTTTTCCCTGAAACTAAGTCAGTACCTTTGGAAAAACCTGTTTCAGCTGATGAATATGTTGTTGGTCCCGGTGATAAGCTGACTATCAATATACTTACTAGTGAAAGTTTGACCATTTCTCTAACGGTTACACCTACAGGTGATCTTATAATCCCCACTGTAGGAGTACTTTCTGTGGCTGGTGATACTCTAGCTCAAGTGGTGAATAAAGTGAGAGATTTTGTGAAGGAACAGGCTTATCCAAATGCAAAAGTGACATTAGCCTTGACGGAATTGAGAACATTTCTTGTGCAGGTAATTGGTGCCGTTGGCCAGCCAGGATTTATTGAAATCACTCCAGCAATTAGAATGGGTGATCTTGTAGAACTTGCCGGTGGGTTCCACCAGCTTGCCCGGGAATTCGATATCACCGTTTGGAGCAACACTGGTGAAGAACACAAAATAGATTTTCTACAGTTTATATTGTATGGAGATCTTGGACACAACCCTACATTCCAAGAAGGTGATAAATTGATTATACCTTTTGGTGATGTTGAGAAAGAAGGAGTGGTCATTCGCGGAGCTTTATCAGGAAGAGGTTACGACATAATTGCACCAAGTGAGACATTAGAGCACTTCCTCTGGAGGAAGGCTCGATTTCTTGAAAATGCGGATTTGGAGAGTGTTACCATAACTCGACAGAAAAACGGCAAAGAAGAGCATCTTCGGATACAGCCGGAACGTTTTTCCTCAATCGTACTTAAACCTGGTGATACAATCGACATTCTACTGGAACGGGGAGTGTCAGTGAATGGGTTCGTTCAGATTCCGGGTGGCTTTCAATTCTTCCCCGGCTTTACCGCAGCTGACTACATTAATCTGGCTGGGGGTAATACCACTGAAGGGAATCCAAATCGTGTATTGATACGACATTTAGACGGAAGCAGTAATCGCGGACAGGATGTGCTGGTAAGGCGTGGGGATGTTATAGTTGTCCCCAGGAATCTGAAGAGTTCTATCTTTGGAGATAGTTCCTTATTACAAATTGGAACAGCACTCCTTACTGTGTACCTGACATATCTGGCCACCCTATAATAATGAATGATGTAGACTAATGCAGACACTAACTGATCACGAGAAGAAGATTCTGGAGCTTGTTAAGAAACATCCAGAGATTTTGGACAACCCTGCGGAACGTGAGAAAATTGCTAAAGCAAACAGTATGACAGAGAAGACGTTGCGTAATCGGATTGCGGATCTGAAGAGGTATGGGCTCGTGGATAGTAAAGGAGTAAACATAAAGAGAACTAGTGAAAAAGAAGGTATAGATAAAACGCCCACCGATGATTCGGTTGTTCAAGTTCTCTGGAACAGAAGACGATTTCTGTTGATCAATTTCATTGCTGTTTCTGTATTATCAGTTATTGTTTCCTTGTTATTGCCAGTATGGTACGCGTCGTCATTTACCATTCTTCCTTCTTCGGCCGGGGGGGATATTTTTGGAACGGTAGGTGGGGGCACAGGGGCGTTGTCTTTAATCGGTCTAGGTAACACGAGCGAAGAAACCAACAACTATATATCTATTCTTAATAGCAGGAGGTTGAGAGAGAGAATAATAGATGAATTCAATCTCAGATCACTGTACGGAGCTGAGGAAATCGAAGATGTTCTTGATCAGTTAGAGGCAAATACTGATATCGAGGTGTCTGATGAGGGTGCTTTAATGTTTGTTATTTACGACCGCGATTCAATCCGTTGCAAAAAAATGGCTGATTTGGTATTAGACGAACTAGGAAAAACCAGTATCGATCTCAAGACCAAGACTGGCATAAGAAACCAGAAATTTATCTTGGCTCGCATTGAATCCTTAGAATCGGAACTGAGAGAATCTGAGAATTCACTACGTGACTTTACTCTTAAGCATAATGCTTACGAGTTCCCCATTCAGCTGACAGAAAGTGTTGGACAACTCATAGGTTTAGAAGTGAAACTTGCCGAAGCGGAAATCGCGTATAATGTTGCTGAGTCTACCCTAAACAAAGACAGTCCGTCTCTAAGAGTATTTAGGTTGCAGAAAGATGAGTTACGTACTCAATTGAAAGAGCTGAAAACAGGATGGGATGAAGGGAGTTTGTTTCCGAATCTGAGTGAAGCCCCAGACATGTTGTTGGCATATGCTAGAATGAAGCGCGAAATAGAAATCAATAGTGCGGTTTTGGAGTTTCTTTATCCTCAATATGAACAAGCTCGCCTGCAAGAGGCCCGCGACGAGCCTAGTCTGCAGATATTGGATTTTCCGCGAGTTCCTCAAAAGAAGGCAAAACCACAAAGGGCACTGATTGTTGTCGGATCTGTTACTTTCAGTTTTTTACTGGCGAGTTTTTGGGTTTTGCTGAGGAATAGAGTTTGGTTGAGTGCACCTATTGAGAGGAAAGCTGGAGCAGCATGAGTTGGTCAATCGATCACTGAGAATCCACTATCCGTTATTCATCTTGCAAGCTGGTGGCGTCTTATCGACGATAGTTCATCCTCTTGCACCTTTTATTATATCAGGCCTTGGTCTAACCATAGCCTCGTTGTTTTACTATAATCACCTTCTTCTGATTATTTTCATAAGTATCGGTTTGATCAAAGGTTGGATAATCGATGCTATCCCACTGTTCCAAACTGTAGATTTGACCCTTCTCATAAGTGTATTAGTCTTAATAGTGATCCTATGGGAATTATCCAATCCTGAAGTTCGAACCCGCTTTCTTGCACATCAATACTACTTTGCTGCTTTTTGCTTGTGGGTACTTTGGTTGCTTTGTACATCCATATATGCGCCGCGAGTTGATTGGGCTTTAGAGAAAGGTCTGAGATTCGCCTTGTTTGGATTCACTCTCTTTATGGCGCCCCTCGTCATGTTCAAATCTAAAAAGGAGGGCATGAATTTCCTTAAAATACTCATCGCTGTTGGATTTATCGGAGCACTCGTTTTGGTAACCCAAATGTTGTATCTAGCAGCCACCGGTTCTTTTGTGGAGTTGACAACACGCCTTGTTTTGTTCACCAGTAATCCAATTCAAACTGCCCGTTTCATGTCTGTATGTGCTGTGCTGATGGGAATAATGATGGCATTCAGCGAAAAGAGAAAGTTCATATTTGGACTTTCCATGCTTGTTTTTGTGATAGCGGCTTTATCTACCGGTTCACGCGGACCGGTTCTGAGTCTCTTTGTCACCTTGATAACATTGGGAATAATAGTAGGTGGAAATCTACGGAAACAAGTAGGTATCTTGTTCCTTGTGGGTATTCTAGTGGTAGTGATAGCTCTGCTTACCATGCCTGAGAACTTAACAGCGAGATACAACGTCTTTGCAAGCAGTGAACTGGTAGTTACAAGAAAGGGACTTGTTGTTTTCAGCACGATATCGAGTAGATGGACATTATGGAGTAATGCGCTTGAGTTATGGATTCGTGATATCCCCCATTTTTTGTTTGGAAGCGGTGCTGGAGGATATGCAGCACTTTTTCCTTGGAGGGACTTTCGTTATCCTCATAACCTGTTCCTCGAGATTCTCGCTGAGTTCGGTATCATAGGATTAGTTTTTTTCCTTTCTCATGCAGTGTTAGCTGTTATAAACGTTGTAAGGCATTTCAGGAAAAGGTACTCTCAACCGGAGGTTCTCTGGCTTGGTGCTACATTAACTGTTTTCTTCTCAGCTATGTTCAGTGGGGACATAAATGATAATCGATTAATATGGTTCTTTCTTAGTGGTCTTTTGGCAGCAATTCACTCGGGTAATAGCGAGAGTAGGTTTTCGAAAACTGAATTAGATCTTCCTACTGTTATAAACTGATGTACTCTACATTTAAACAGATTTACCAGACAACCTACAGTGGTCTACCGGTGATTATTGGAATTATCCTGTTAAACGGTATCGTCGTGTGGCTGAATGGGATTGATTTGTTTAGCGAATTATTTCCATTACGATGTACAATATTTGCTTTGATTTCCTTGGTACTTTTCCGGTTTTTCACTGAGAAACTTTCAGGTGACATTAGCGACAACCGTGTACTTTGGATGTTTATTGCTATTTCAATTGTCTCGGCATCGGACAAACTCTGACTTGACAGCTAAGGATGAAAGTGCTTAAGAGACTAAAGGGACAAATGACCATCAAACAGGACTTTATCATGACTTTTGTGAATGGCCTTGTAGTTATGATAGGCATTTTCTTACTGAATGGGTATGTAGCTCGTCATCACGGTTTGGAAACCTTGGGACATTACTTACTAGTTCGAAGGACGTGTTATGCTGTTGTAGGAGTGTTACTTCTTGGAATGAATGTTGGACTTCCCAATTTTGTCGCAAAGGATCAAAAGGAAAGTTTTGGGGATTCTGCAATTGTAATATTATTTGTATTTACACTACCTGTTTTACTTCTTCTCACTTACTTTGTTAGTTCAGGTTTTATAAGTGGTTTATTGCCTGATTTAAGTTGGACATATTTTGCTTTTGCCTTGGCCGTATGTATCCAAAGTATCACTTATGGACTCTACAGAGGACATCTGAGGATGGTAGGAGCGAATCTGATACACTTAATTTCAACCGTAATTATTCCCGTTGTGGCATTCTTAATACTCAATAAAGTTGATGTAATTTTCAGGATTATCGCAATTTGTGTCACTGTTGTAGCTAGTGCGAGCTATCTTGTTAAGAACCGTGGATTCAATCCTCTTCGAGTAAAGCTGAAAGTGTTAGAAAGATTAGCCCTGTATGGTTTTAAACGAATCCCGAGTTTTGCTTCTCAATTCATTCTTCTCGCTGGTGTGCCACTATTAGTTGTGTCTTATGTATCGTTCTCGGATATTTCTTATCTTAACTCCACCATCAGTTTAGTAAGGCTCTTCTTGGTTTTTGTTGGTCCTCTTGGCATAATACTTCTACCTCGTATTTCACAAGCTTTGGCTCAAGGTAAAGTTGATAAAGTAAAGCAGGGGATTGAGATGCTCCTAATGTGGGTTTTCTTTGGGGGATTATTGCTTTCTTTTTCGTTAAGTTTATTTGGCCCAGAAATACTGAAGCTGTGGTTAGGGAATGTATCGGTTAATGGTGCTTGGATAGCCAGAGTAATATTTATTGCACTTCCTTTTTATGCTGTCGTAGGTGTTTTACGCAGTCCAATTGATGCTGCCTCTGAAAGGGGATATAACTCAATAATATATTTATTAGCTGCAGTTCTATTACTAATTTCATTTTTCTTAATGAAAAGTGCTGGAATTCCAGTTTTAAAAGCTGGTGTCATCAGTTTTTTGATTGGATATATAACCGCAGGTATCTTCAGTTTGTTAATTGCATACAGGTTATTAAATGTCCAACCATTTCATATGTCTTTGATTATACATATGATTGCTGGGTGTTTATTGGTAGCTATGGGTCATTATATCGTTATTCGAACCCACTTACAACATAGTATGCAAATTGTCGTATTTTTCCTGGCTTTCCTTATTTTGTTTTTAATTTTTGTTTTGAAATCAAGAAGAAAGTGGGTGATTGAATTTAGAAAACAAGCGCTGGGACAAAATAAGGTAAACTAATGCGAGTGATTCATTTAACTTCTGTACACCCATGGAATGACAACCGAATATTTCATAAGGAATGTGTTTCTTTAGCTCAGAAAGGATTTGACGTATTCTTAATTGCACCCGCGATAGAGGAAAAAGTAGTAAATGGTGTACACATAATTCCCTTATCAGAAGTTAAATCCAGATTATTGAGAGTTTTAGTTCAACCAATTAGACTCTTTTTCAAAGGGATGCAATTAAAGGGAGATATTTACCATTTTCATGATCCAGAACTTATTCCCATTGCATTTTTCCTAAGATTATTTAGGAAAAATGTTATTTATGATATTCATGAAGACAATATTAGTGTGATTCAAGCCAGGCCATCTATTCCTTCGTTTTTTAGACATTTACTAGTGATTATTGTAAGGATCTTTGAATGGCTGGCGCAGAAGGGTATGCATATTATTATTGCTGAATCCTATTACAAGCGCAGATTCAAAAATGGGTTGATAATAAATAATTATCCTTTACTTCATAATAAAGTTAATTTAAATGAGAACAATATTTCTGTTACAAATGCAATTATTTATACAGGAAAAATAACTCCAATCCGAGGAGCACTGATCCATTCCTCAATTCCAGGATATGTTCCTGGTGTAGAAGTACATATGGTAGGAAAACACACTTCTGCTTTACGGGAAGAGATGTTAAACAATACTGGGCAGGGAAGAAATAAACTATTACTTATAGGCACAGATGATTTTGTCTCTCCTTCTATAATTCAGGATTATTATTTGAAACATAAATGGCTCGCAGGGTTAGCTATTTTTCCATTCTCTGATCACTATAAAGAAAAGGAATTGACCAAATTTTTTGAGTATATGTTAAATGGAATACCGATAATCTGCAGTAACTTTCCAGTTTGGAACAAACTTGTTGAAAAAGAAAAGTGTGGTTTAACTGTGAATCCCAATGACCCTCAGGATATAAAAGAAAAAATAGAATATTTACTTAACAATAAGGAAGAAGCTATATCAATGGGTGCTAGAGGACGAGCAGCAGTCTTAAGTAAATATAACTGGGAATCTCAAGAAAAGAAGTTAATTGAGCAGTATGAATCAATTGTTTCGTAAAAAAATATAGTTATGACATTGATCCTTCAAATAGTCTTTTTCCTTGCTTTGTTTTGTTTTTTTTATACCACGATTTTATTCCCCATTTTTTTACTAACTAAACGGAGGAAGAGATATAACATCGTTTCAAATTATCAACCGTTTGTTTCACTGGTTATATCTGTTCATAATGAAGAGGAGATTATTGAGAAAAAAATCAAGAATACTATGGAATTGAACTATCCAGGAGATAAGCTTGAAATAATCGTTTCCAGTGATGGTTCTACAGACAAAACGTCAGAAATATGTCAACGATACGTTGGAGTGAAGTTTCTTGATCTAGCTCGAGGAGGTAAGACTGCAGTTCAAAATGAAGCATTAAAGCACGCCAAGGGCGAGATTATTGTTTTTAGTGATGCGAATATATTATACGAATCTAACGCTATAAAAGAATTAGTTGCACCTTTCTCCGATAATAGGGTTGGGTGTGCATGTGGTCGATTGATTTATAGCGACGATAAGGTAGAGAGCATCTACTGGTCTTATGAAACAATGATCAAGATTCTAGAGGGTAGAATTGGGAAGCTGGTAGGAGCCAATGGAGGTATTTATGCTGTTCGAAAAGAACTATATCAACCATTAGAAAATGATGCGATTAGTGATTTTTTGGAACCAATTAAAATATATGAGAGTGGATACGATGTGCTTTATGTTAAGAATTCAATTGGATATGAGAGAGAACCAAAGACCATTTTTTCACGAAAAAGACGGATCATTTTGCGAAGTTTGAATTCTCTCAGATACCTTGGGAAAAGTGTGATACCTTTTAATAAAAGAAGTTTATTCTCTATGCTTGTGCCTCATAAATTTATCAGATGGTTTATGCCAGTCTTATTAATAATCTTGCTGTTATCAAGTATTTTCTTGGTAAAGTTATATGTCTATCGCTTCTTATTTTATTCGCAAATTCTTTTCTATGCTCTGGCGATACTAGTAAAGCCCGTACAGTATTTTGTTATTGTAAACTCATCATCTTTTATGGCCATAATTGATTGGATACGGGGTAAAAAAATAAGCATTTGGGAAGTTGAACGTTAAAAACGTGGGCTAGTTAAGATGAATCGGATATCTCAACCGACATTTATTGTAATTGGTCCCGGTCGTACAGGAAGTACAATGTTATATATGGCTATTAAAGAGCATCCTCAGATTTGTACCGCAAGAGATATCAAAGAAACCAACTTTTTTACTGACAATTATGAGAAAGGATTTGATTGGTATAAGTCATTTTTTGATCACTGTGATAATCATGTAGCTATAGGTGAAGTAAGTAATACCTACATATATGATACTCAAGTTCCGTCAAGGATACATAGTTTCCTTCCAGATGTCAAATTAATATCTGTTCTCAGGAATCCATATGACCGTTTAATATCCGCCTTTAGTTTCAGAAAAAGAATGGGGGAACTTGATTCTTCGTTGAATATTTTTGACGCACTACAGAAACATCCTGATCTTATCAGTCAGAATTTCTATTCAGATCAATTAAAATGTTATCTTCAGTATTATCATTCCGAGCAGGTTCTAATAGCACTCTATGATGACTTGAAGACAGATCCCAATCAATTTATTTCAATGATATTTTCGTTTATTGGAGTTGATGCTGATTTTGAGCCAGAAGCTATAAGAAATCGTGTGAATCCCTCTGCAGCAGTACGATTTCAATTCCTTTCCAGAGTGATAAGGAAAGGAGCGGATTTTCTGAGGCGTAAAGAAAAATATAGTACCTTGGGGTATTTGAAAAGTTCTGATTGGTTTAGGAATATGTTATTCAAATCAGATAATGATATATCAGATAATGATAGAAAAGAGTTGATTGAAATTCTCAGGCCTGAATTTCAACCACATATTGAATGGGTTGAGTTAAAAACAGGTAGAGATCTATCTCATTGGTATTACTAGTATCTATATCTGGTGGTAAACAAGGCTTTGTTTCTGGGTGTGGTCAATTGAATAAAAGGGAAAAGATAAATCACATGGTTTGCAGATCGTTGATTCAGAGCAGTATTATCTTTGAAAAAGCTTGTTTCGAAGAAACAGATAATATAATTTCTGCTGAATAAGGAGGATTGTTTATCGTCAAACGCTAAAGGTTTTGTCTCACAATAGATTCCTGTTAGGAGTCAAGAACGGAGCCTTAAATGACGAAAAGCATATTTACTCAATGTACCGAATGTGATGCAGAGCATTCGGTATTTTTATATTCTTGTGTAGTATCAATTGTAACTGAA
>Ga0208641_1001900_pt1 | contig 10087 bp, 6 predicted proteins | sample ETN02SmetaG_2_FD_185789 | JGI IMG/M metagenome (GOLD analysis project Ga0208641, IMG submission 185789) | Marine microbial and viral communities from oxygen minimum zone, Eastern Pacific Ocean - ETNP2014F10-02SV253 (SPAdes) (version 2) | ecosystem: Environmental > Aquatic > Marine > Oceanic ... | reverse complement strand
GAATTTCGGCTTCCATTTGTGATTGAATACTCGATTCAAAATTTAATAAGTTATCTGCTATCTTAACCGATGTATCAAAGTTAATACCAAGTTTCTTTGCTTGTATAGCCGCTTTAGCGACATTCAGACCACCATCTTTAGCGAACGAAGCAAACGCTTCAGTATTTTGAGCTAAATCCTGCATAACTTGACCTGGTGCTACACCCTCGGCTTGAGCTAAATGACCAACAGTTTTTGCCATTTCAAATGCCGCTTCTTCTGACGCGGCACCAGTAGCTTTCATCGCTACCATTAAGTTAGCCGCATTAGTTCCACTTACACCCAATTCGGCTTTCATCTTAGCCATACCACTTAACAATTCTGGTGTTACTGCATTAACTCCACCAAAGTTATCCATCAATCCAAGAGCCGCGTCCTTTACATCTCCGGCCTCAACTCCTGCCATTTTAAATGCCGCGGCTGTTTCCGATATTTGCATCTGTAAACCGGCGGCCGCTTCATCACTAATACCTAATTCTGATTTAAGTTCCATTGCCCCTTTAAACATATCATATAGATACTTACCAGCTAACAATAACCCAGCACCAAGAGCCATAACTGGATTCATAGCTATAGCTTTTAATTGAGCTCCGAATGCCATGGCTTGGGCATTCAAAGCTTTCATACCTGCCCCAAGGTTCTTTGTGGCGTCATGTTGTAGTTCTTGTGCTTTAGCTATTTTTTTCTGTACCTCTAATCTTCGTTCGGCGGTATTAAGAGTTTCAAGAGCTAATTTTTGTTCATCTGCTGTCAAATCATATTGACCAGACATTATTTTAATTTTTTCTTCAGCAAGTTTTTTCGCTTGACCACCAAAATCTACTGCTTCAAATGCGGCCGTACCAATAGCCATTTGAGATTCATTTAACCTACTTGAATTATCTATTTGTTCTATTAAAAGTGACGATATGTCTGTTTGAAAATCAACTGCAGTACCACTTACATCGGCTACTCCCTCCATTTGTGCATTCAAATTTGCCGCTCCAACGGCCGCTGATTTACCCATTTTTGCTAATTTTTTTGTTAAGTCAATACCAGTGTCTAACGCCTTATTACCTTGTTCTAATACTTTTTCTCCTTTTTCAAGTTCCGCTGTTGCTTGTATATTGTGTTTATTTCTTTTTTCGTAAAGTTTACCTACATCTTTTTCTAATTGTTGTCTGTCCTTGGCAGTAAGGAGCCCTTGGTTCTCTTCTTTATTAAGAGCCTTTCTTAATTTAAGCTTCTTTTCTAAAGCTTGATTATCTTCTTCTGTAAATTGAGCTGGTCTTTTAGGCATTAGTTAATTCCAATTTATTACCAAACTTTACTTTTACCAAGTTTTTTCCATTTTTTATGTAAATCCTCTTGGTCTTTTCTTAATTGTTCCAAATCTTTTTCAATTTCTTTTTCTAAACCTTTTAATTCTGGATGACTCTTTGTAGCACCTTTAACTACATCCCTTGGTTTAGCACCAGCACTTACTCTACCAAACAAGGTATTAATAATACCTTCATAGAATACTCGTTGGTCTCTTTCAACCACTGGTTTTATACTTTCTAATTTAAGGGAACGAAGTAGGTCTTTGAATTCGGCGAATGGTTCTAATACTGAGTCGTAGTCACCACCACCTATAAGATTATCATTTGGGTCTGTTATTTCGTATTCACCACCACGTTTGGTGTGTTTCAAATTCATATACGCACCACTTATTGCAATAACTTGTATGGTATCTCTCATTTGAAGAACTTTTGGTTTTTTAAGAAATTTTCGTGCTATTTTCTTAACATCATTAATATTTTCCATTATATTTAACTCCTGATTAAAACGGTTTGTTATGGGAATTTATCAATAATAAATATCAGAAAATATAAAATTTACTCTATCGTTTACGAGATGGTGGGCGGGATACACTCTTTTTATTAGCTTTATCGTATTCAGCTTTTTCTTTCTTATAAAACTCTTGCATTTTTAAGAAATAGAATCTACGAAGCCAAGTAGGCATAGTATAGACTGCGTCATAGGTAAAGCCACCTTTACCATGAAATACTATTTGAAATATTTGTTCGTGTATTTGGGGTTTATTTTCCGGCTTTAGGCCAAAAAAACTCTACCGTCATAGGGACGGTGATTTCTACCTCCTCACCTGAAGAAAAATCAATAATGATATCCAAGTCTACATCGGGTGTTACAGACATGAGATGGTCTCTAAATTCTTTCGAATCACGAGACAAAAATTCATTGTTGACAAAGTTATTAATAGTTGCGACATTTTTATCACCATCTATAGATGTAATAACTTTTTTTAATCGTGTAGTTACTTCGGATTCAACTCCTGTTTTCTTAACCACCTTACGTAAAGCTTTAAGTTCGGCTGTAATTTCTTTTTCATCACCTTGTGTTAAAAACTTATATCCTAACACTCTTTTAGAAAAAGGTAATTCAAATTCAAAAGTAGCTGCGTCAAAATCTACATCTTTATGTTCAAGAGTAGTCAAATCTAACGTATGTGATTCTTTTTCTCCAGTTGCTGGGTCTTCCAACTCAAAAGTGTATTCTTTACCATATCCAAGAACACGAGAAGCTATCATAACGGCATTCTTATCACCGATGAACATATCATCCATGTTAAAATCACCAACTACTAAAGATTCTAACAATACATCAATCACTTTACCTTGTTTAATAAGATTTTGTGACGTTAGTATGTCCTCTTCTTTAGCAGTCATATATTTGACTTCAACTTCCCCACTTGATAAAGGATGTTCTTCTGAATAGAAGTTACCTTTAGATGGTAAAGTTACAACTTCAGTTGGAAATTTAGGCTTTTCTTGTTTCGCCATGATTTCTCCTTGTTTAATAAAACTAATTAAATAAAACTCTTTTTAATAAATAGATATGTAATACTAAAAACCTTCAATAAAAAAGGGAAGTCCACCACAAACTTCCCTCTCTTCCACCAATAAAATAATTAAAACTGTAATATTGCGTAATCGTAACGAAGACTTAATGTAATCTCGGCTGGGTCACTAGCTGCCCAATCTAAATCGTTAAATGCGGCTGATACAATAAATGCACCTTTTAAAGTCCATTCTTCTATCTTATCTCCAACAGGACCTAACATATTAATTGTAATATCTTTCTTATAAAAATCAGAATATCCATCACGTCCAGTTACAGATTCTTTATGTAATCTTACCCATTCCATAACAGCTTGTGCACCACTTGGAACAACTGGGTCATATAAAGTAATTTCAATTGGCTCCCACGAACCTTTACCTTTTACAAATCTTTTAACATTAATATGATTTAATTCAACTTCCTCAAACGTAATACTCGGTCTATTGGCAGTCTTAATTAAATACGCGGGAATACCTTCAACATAAAGGATATAACGATTCTTCGTTTTTGGTTCAAACGGAGTGAACATTATTTCTGAAGGGTCGAGTAATTCAGCCATTTTATTATCTCCAAATTAATTAAATTTCTTATATATAAATATCATCTACTTCTAAAAATGTATTTCATCTAACATCAATAATAAATATCATATAAACAAAAAACCCCTCAAAATGAGGGGTTTTAAGTTTTAACTTATTTACTTATTCTGGAAACGTAGCTCCCGTAGGAAGTACAACAAAATCAAGAACAATAAACTCAGCAGTTCTCGTAGGTTGAATATAGATTTGTCCAACAAGACGATTTCTATCAACAACATCTGGTGTGTTGTTAGATTCATCCATGACAACTCTAAACGCACTCAATCCACTATTAGCTTGTACTGAATCCAAGAAAGGATTAACAATATTCAAGAAACGATTACGTGTTCCAGCAGTATTCTGTTCGAACACAAGGTATCTTGAAGAAGAAGCAATAAACTTCTTTAATCTAATTAGCAATCTACGTACATTTACTCTATCCAACGCCGATGGTTTAGCTTGTAAGGTCTTCTGACCCCAAACACAAACACCTTGACCTGGGAATGAAGCAATTGGGTTAACCCTATCTTCATAAAGGTCATCACGTTCTGCGTGAGTTAATCTCGTTTGAGCTTCAAGTACGGTTGTTAAACCACCACGATTCAATCCAGCTGGAGCGAACCATTCATGAGCTACTTGGTCTGTGTATGCAATAACACCAGGTAACACAACTGAAGGCGGAACCCATACAGGTAATGATGTACCAGAATCTACTATTTTTACCCAAGGGTAATAAACAGCCGCGTAATTAGTATCTAATGTAGATACACGACTTGTTATAGTAGAGATACTTTCACCATGTATAGAAGCATCCATAACATAAAATGCATCACCACGTTCTTCACACATATTCATAGCTCTAGCACTAACTTTACTATGTAGACCATGTACGATACCAGGTGTTACTAACAAATTGATATCGAACTCATCAGGATTACTTACAGCATTAATAGCTTTCTTGTAAACAGTAGTTCCCATAGTTGTAGCAGATGAACAATCAAATCCCATCACATTTGTATTTAGTATGTTAGCACCAGTATTCTTTGGTGTTGCGGGATTCATTCCATCAAAACCACCTTGTAGTGGTAAAGCGAACTTACGTTGACTAATATGTGAATCGGCCAATGTAATTTTATCTGAACCTGTAGCATATCCATTTGTAGATGATGCCGATGGATGTCCACTCATGTTTTCTAATGACATTGTAGCATTATTACCAGTTCCAGCACTTATTGGTATTGGAGCTAAGTAAGCAACATTGTCCCAGGCTTTTCCATTATCATTGTATGTATACCAATAATTAAAGTCAAATCCATATGGAACTGTTGCGTCAAACTCTAATGTTTCATTAGTTTGTGAAGTCACCAATTTAGCAGCATCAACTCCAGTTGTACCTGGAACAGTATTTGATATTGCTGAGTGACCCATCGGTACTACAGACTTTGGTGCGAACTCAAGACCAGAATAATCACTAATATAAATATGATTGGACATATTTGGCCAATCTCCATTATATGTGAGTTTCCCAGCTGAGTCTATAGTTACATATCTATCACCAACAACTCTTGGTAAATAGTTAGTACTTGACGCATCAAAATTTAAATTATGCCAAGATTCTATTAACGCCCCATCATCAACATTATGAACTCCAATACTAAATGAACCATAGTCTGAACCAGCAATACTACCAGCCGCTTTCACATTAGAAACAACCACAAACACATCATCGTTTACATTTGAACCATGTGAACGAGTATTAACCTTAAATAGATTAAAACGTGCATTATTAATCAATTGTGATTGTACAGTTGGTGAACTAGCATTTGAGTAATCAGTACTGGCAAAATCTATAGTATCTATAGAAGCAGAAACACTGGGTGATTCGGCCGATGAGCCTGAACCAATCCAGTTCGTTGTTGATTGTGCGTTTTTAAAATTAGCATATAAGTAAACTGGAACAGTAATTCCGCCAGCTCCCGTTTGAGTTTGAGCATCAGTACTAAATACATTTTCAATGTAATTAGCACTTCCTGTATCAAATGATAAAGTTACACTATATGAAACTGTATCTGTACCATTCACAGTCAATGTTGAATCAGTTGAAGTAACATCACCACCAGTAATAGTTGATGTTGATAAATCTCCTGCTCCACTAAAATCACCTTGTGACGGTGCGAGATACGCTAACGAGTGTGTAACACCAGTTGCCGCATCTGCTCCAGATATAGCATATAGTTTAATAATATCATTTGAATACCCATCTTCTCCGAGAACTCTGACGATAGTAACCGTACCAGCACTCCGTAGATATTGTTCTACGGTATAAGGTGTATAATAATTCTTCGTGACATCCCCAAATATATCCACAAATTCATTAAAATTGCGAACAACTGTAGGAACAAAAGCAGGCCCTTTAACGGTAGGCCCAATTATTGCCGCTCCAATTTCCCCAATAGCTTGTGGTAAAAATGAAAGGTCTTTCTCACGAGTAAATACACCAGGACTTACGATTCTTTCGGCCATTATATTTCTCCTAATTAATTAGTTTTAATTTACGCATGCGAATATATAACATATTCTTAGATATAAATAGTCAACAAAAACTTGAAACGATTATATGTAAGATTTTATTATTTTTCGGTTTGTGGTGGTTGTTCTATTGGTGTAAAAGTACCAGTAGTTGGGTCTAATGAACCAGGCCCATATTTTTTATTTAATTCGTCAACTAAATCACGTTCATTCTTTTGTATATTAGCATAATCAACTTCCATTTGTGCTTCTTGTTGTTCTAATGCATCTAATTGTTGCTTCAACAATATACTCTGAACACGTAATTGTCCAAATTCAATAGTTTTACTCTGATATGAAGTTTGAAGTTCTTGTAACTTTTTCATTTCATCTTCAGAAAATTTAATAGTATCTGCCATTTTATTCTCCTTATAACAGTTATATAACTAACAATAAGTATCTAATTTTAACACTAAAAGTATTATTTATTTTTTAACTCTTCTTCTAAACCTACTACTCTAGCTTCTAATTCCTTAATAGCCTCTACCAATATTGGAATTATATGAGTCTTATTAACACCATAGAAACCTTCTTGGTCTTCAAAACTTACTTTATGTGCTTGTGAACCTGTAATTTCTTGTGCAATAAATCCATATTCTGTTCTATCATTAGTATTATCTGCATTCCTTGTATTACCTTCTTCTTCGGTCTTCCATTTATAAGTTACACCACGTAATTCTTTAATTGTGTCAAGTGATTGTGATATAGTATTAATTTCTTTCTTTAATCTTACATCAGAAACACCCATTATTAAATGACCAGTTCCAGACGCGTGTACATCAATAGTACCACCAGTAGATAATGAACTTATTATAACTCCACTAGCTGCACTCATACTAATTTGTTGAGCATCATCATCAATTTGTATATGTGTACCATTACCATATCCAACCCAGTCATCATCACCAAGGAATATATTACCTTCAGATTGTAATCTTGTTACTTCGTTAACATCATCAATAGATAGATACGTACCAAGTGAGTAACCTCTCATATCACCGAGTGAACCTACACCAACTGTAGATAATTCTATACCACCACCAGCATCTGATAAACTCATGTATGTGTTATTACCGGCTGTTGTATGGTCACCTACTTTAAATATTACAGAACTACCATCAAATGTCATATTTGGTTCAGCTGTACCAGTTCCGTCTCCATCCGAAGTTATAACTCTATTATTAGCATCTGTAGCTAATGATATTACACCACTTGAACCACTTGAACCACTTGAGCCACTGGAACCGCTTGAACCACTTGAACCACTTACGGTTACACCACTTGAACCACTTGAACCTGAAGAACCACTTGAACCACTTGAACCACTTGAGCCACTTACGGTTACACCACTTGAACCACTTGAACCACTTGAACCTGACGAACCACTTGAACCACTTGAACCACTTGTTCCACTTACGGTTACACCACTTGAACCACTTGAACCACTTGAACCGCTTGAACCACTTGAACCACTTGTTCCACTTACGGTTACACCACTTGAACCACTTGAACCACTGGAACCGCTTGAACCGCTTGAACCTGACGAACCACTTGCACCTGAAGAACCACTTGTTCCACTTACGGTTACACCACTTGAACCACTTGAACCACTTGAACCTGACGAACCACTTGCACCTGAAGAACCACTTGTTCCACTTACGGTTACACCACTTGAACCTGACGAACCACTTGAACCACTTGAACCACTTGAACCTGAAGAACCACTTGTTCCACTTACGGTTACACCACTTGAACCACTTGAACCACTTGAACCTGACGAACCACTTGAACCACTTGAACCACTTGTTCCACTTACGGTTACACCACTTGAACCACTTGAACCACTTGAACCTGACGAACCACTTGCACCTGAAGAACCACTTGTTCCACTTACGGTTACACCACTTGAACCGCTTGAACCTGACGAACCACTTGAACCACTTGAACCACTTGAACCACTTGTTCCACTTACGGTTACACCACTTGAACCTGAAGAACCACTTGTTCCACTTACGGTTACACCACTTGAACCACTTGAACCTGAAGAACCACTTGTTCCACTTACGGTTACACCACTTGAACCACTTGAACCACTTGTTCCACTTACGGTTACACCACTTGAACCTGACGAACCACTTGAACCACTTGAACCTGAAGAACCACTTGTTCCACTTACGGTTACACCACTTGAACCTGAAGAACCACTTGAACCACTTGAACCTGAAGAACCACTTGTTCCACTTACGGTTACACCACTTGAACCACTTGAACCTGAAGAACCACTTGAACCACTTGAACCACTTGAGCCACTTGTTCCATCAGTTCCGCTTGAACCGCTTGAACCAGATGAACCACTTGAGCCACTGGAACCACTTGTACCATCAGTTCCACTTGAACCACTTGAACCTGACGAACCACTGGAACCTGAAGAACCAGAAGTTCCACTTGAACCACTTGTACCAGATGAACCACTTGAACCTGAAGAACCACTTGTTCCATCAGTACCACTTGAACCACTTGTTCCACTACTTCCACTTGTTCCACTTGAACCTGAAGAACCACTACTTCCACTTGAACCACTTGAACCACTTGTTCCGCTTGAACCACTTGTTCCAGAACTTCCACTTGAACCACTTGAACCACTTGTTCCGCTTGAACCACTTGTTCCAGAACTTCCACTTGAACCACTTGAACCTGACGAACCACTGGAACCTGAAGAACCAGAAGTTCCACTACTTCCACTTGTTCCATCAGTTCCATCAGTTCCACTTGTACCATCAGTTCCACTTGAACCACTGGAACCTGAGCTTCCACTACTTCCACTACTTCCACTTGTTCCATCAGTACCTGACGTTCCCGAATCACCCTTATCACCAGTTCTAGCAAAAGTAACTATAATATCTTCTGCATTACTAAATGGTGATGTAGCTGATGAATCAACTACAGATATAACAATTGTGTGCCATCCTGTATTATCAGTTTGACTTGAGATTGTTGCTAATATAAACTGACTACTATCAGTTTTATTTGAAATCTTTACGTGTCCTTTAATAGTAGATGTGGAATCATCTATGGTAACAAGATAACTTGAAATATCTGTACCATTAACATCTAATTCATCAATAGCTATGTTAGTAGCTGTATTTTGGTCTGCGTCATTAAGTCTTAGAGCACCACTTCCTGGGTCAACCATTGAAGTAGCTGTAGCAAAATCATACTCAAATGAAGCTCCACCAAAATTACCATCTACACCACTTGAACCACTTGAGCCACTTGACCCAGATGAACCACTGGAACCACTGGAACCAGATGAACCACTTGAACCACTCGTTCCACTTGAACCTGAAGAACCACTACTTCCACTTGAACCACTTGAACCACTCGTTCCACTTGAACCAGATGAACCAGATGAACCACTTGAACCACTTGAACCTGACGTTCCATCAGTTCCATCAGTTCCACTTGTACCATCAGTTCCACTTGAACCACTGGAACCAGAACTTCCACTTGTACCATCCGTTCCACTTGAACCACTTGTTCCACTTGAACCACTGGAACCTGAACTTCCACTTGAACCACTTGTTCCAGATGAACCTGACGAACCACTTGTGCCATCAGTTCCACTTGTACCATCCGTTCCACTTGAACCACTTGAACCTGAAGAACCACTCGAACCACTTGTGCCAGATGTTCCACTTGAACCTGAAGAACCACTACTTCCACTTGAACCTGACGTTCCATCTGTACCACTTGTGCCACTTGAACCTGACGAGCCACTGGAACCTGAAGAACCACTACTTCCACTTGTTCCATCAGTTCCACTTGAACCACTTGTTCCACTACTTCCACTTGTTCCACTTGAACCTGAAGAACCACTACTTCCACTTGAACCACTCGAACCGCTTGTTCCACTTGTTCCATCCGTTCCACTGGAACCTGAACTTCCACTTGACCCACTTGAGCCACTGGAACCACTTGAACCACTTGTTCCATCTGTACCTGAAGTTCCATCAGTTCCACTT
>Ga0208641_1001891_pt1 | contig 10146 bp, 12 predicted proteins | sample ETN02SmetaG_2_FD_185789 | JGI IMG/M metagenome (GOLD analysis project Ga0208641, IMG submission 185789) | Marine microbial and viral communities from oxygen minimum zone, Eastern Pacific Ocean - ETNP2014F10-02SV253 (SPAdes) (version 2) | ecosystem: Environmental > Aquatic > Marine > Oceanic ... | reverse complement strand
CAAATTATAGCTTTCACATCTGATGAATCCCAACGCATAAAAAGAAGTTCATATGCTTTTACTGAACTCAAACGACCTGGAGCTAAAGTTGCGGACCAGAAAGTATTTGGTTATCTTTTTCTTAAAGGGGCCAAGATTACTGAAGGAAAGATTAAGGGACTAGATAATATAGCATTTATTAATACCAAGACTCCAGGTGGTAAGACAGAAGTTAAGGTGTTTATACCACATGAAGATGGTGATTCTATTGTTAGTATTAAGTCTGTACTTGAAACGTTAAAGGATGATACAACTGGCAGGGGGGTGGCTCTACGACTGGCTGCAAACGAATTTAAAGCCCAAAAAGAAACCCCTCTTGATGAGGAGGCAGAAACTCAAAAGGTGTCATACTCTACTGGGGATAAACGAACTATTATTGCTGATAAAATAAAACATGCGGCTAATAATGATGATTTTAAAGGGGTTGTTGATGGTTTAGATCATATTGAAGAAACTGGGCAAAAACCAGCACAATTACCAATGAGCCAAGCGTTAGAAATAGTTACTGGTATGATAATGCAACACCCCGAAAATACAAGAGGAACCCATAAGGGGGCACTAGAGTGGATGGGCGTGGTGGATAGAATTGTAGAGATGCATCCAGCCCTTAGAACAGAAGCTAATAAAGCTCTTGGAATAAAAACACAAAAAAAGGCGGTAACGAAAAAGGCAACGGGAAAGAAAAAGACAACGGGAAAGAAAAAGGTACCAAGAAGGAGACAAAATGTAGCAGAGTTAGTTGAGATAAAAGGGAAGGGTGTATTTACCTCAAAGGAACAGGCTCAAAGGGTTATAGATGGAGTCAGTAGTTTACCAGGCCATGTTGGTATGGATAAAAACATTACTATTATAAATAGAGTGGATGAATATGGACCAGAACTTAATCCACTTAAAAACGAAGCTGATATGAGTATTTTATTAGCACAAGGAGGGTTTAAAGATGCCAAAGCGGTTGAAAGGGCAATCAGAGAAGGGCAAAGATTTTTCATCACGGGGCTATACGAAGTGGGGGAGGGTGTCGGTGGTAAACAAGGACAGAAAACTATTACGCTCTTTCATGGCTCCACTCTCAGGACAATCACCGAAGAATATGCGCACGGATTTATCCTAGAAGGGGGTAAACCTAAAGGGTTAACGGGCGGTGTGAGGATAGGACATTTATATGAAGAGGAGAGGGCTGCTAAATACCTGGCAAAGGAATGGGAAAAGGCTATACGTGCAGGAAGAATAAAAGATGTTAAAAATAGTATTTCTGTTCCCGCAAGCGGGAAGACTGTTGGAAATGGTGTAAATGCTCCTGGTATAATAAGGCGACACCTTGTAGAAAGATTAGATAAACTTCCTGGTACCTATTCAAAGGAAATTGAGGATGTATTAGGCTCTATTGAGGGAGGGTTATTAAGTAAAGAGGAACAGGAATACATGATTGAAAATGCCGAGTCGCAGGCAGTGGTTGAATTATCTTTAAGAAAAGCAAGAACAACTATGAACCGTGCAGATATAAAGAGGCTTGAAAGGGAGTTATATGATTTAACGGGAGAGAGACATACATGGGCATATAAATTAATGGCTGGCCTTGGAGAAAGATATTGGAAAGTTAAATGGACATTAGAGTTTTGGTTACCAATGTCAACTATAACTAATAGAAATTATATAATAACACAGAGAATGTTTGCACAGGGGATTATTGGACAGACAGAAGAGCTTGCATTGAAATTTGAAGAGCGGCTTAAGGTTATTCCAGTAGAAAACCACCATGATATATTTCATTATATTGATTCTTCTGGGAGGTTTCACAATGAACACCAAATAAGTTTTATGGCAGATTATAATATATATAAGAAAGGGTTACAAAAACTTGAAGAGGTGGAGAATGAAATAGAAAAACTTGAGACCTTTATAGAAAATGCCACAGACCAAAGTTCTATTGACCTTCATAATGAGAATATTAAAAAGCTTAGAGAGGAAAAAGAAGGTCTTGCTTCTAGGGAAAAATTAAAAAGAACACTAGACATAAACCATCAAGAAACATTGGAGAAATTTGAAAAGGTAGACAATGATAACCTTCTAAAAATTAACCCTAAGTACCGTGAGTTTGCCAGTGGTATTAAAAAATTACAGCTAACATTGGGTCAAAAGTTACTGGATGTAGGTGCAATTTCTCACGACACATTTTGGACGATGCATGGTAAATACATACACTACATGTATCTGGTTAATATGCTGCCTCATAGTGATAAATACCTTAAGTATTTGGATCAGGTTGGAGTTGAAGGGGTTTTAGAGACGGGCTTCTTAGAACAGAAAGACCCTGGCCTTGCCATTGAAATTAAAGAAGGTATGGGGATTATAAAGGATCCTTCCCAGATAATTCCCAAAGGGATAGGGATGACACTTGGATATATAGCCAAACATAATTACTTCGCAAAGATAGCAGACCCTAAAATGGGAGTGGTGTTGCCAGAAATAGAAGGTGTTGAGTGGCATAAAGACAAGGGCCATGTGATAAAAGAAGTAATAGAGGACCCTGGACAGTGGGATAAGGTAGTACGAAACTATCCTGAATTTCACGAAATTGAAAGAGCAGAGAAAGAAGGAAGGGATATACCTGAATTTAAAACTATTTCTTTTGATAGAGATGCCCTTACTATTTACCACTCGGTTTGGGGATTAAACCAAAATATATCAAAGCAAAAGAGTGTGGTTAAAACGGTGTCTAATTTAAAGGGGTTTGATAAGGAAAAAACAAGTGATTTATTAAGTCATTACGAAGAGCTTTACAAGCCAGTAAAGACGGCCCTTGATAAAAGAAATGAAACATTGTCCCGAAATTATATCAAGATGGGTGATGTTGGTAGTAAAACATTTGGTCCGTTATCGGGTAAATTACTGGCAAGCCCCGTAGCTAATGATATATTACCACTAACCAGGTATGAGCATGAGTATGGAACTGTATTCTCATGGCTTATTCAGGCAAATGAGCAGACAACTATGATGTTTAAGGCAGGAAAGGTAGCACTTAACCCTCCAACAGCAATTAGAAATGTAGTTTCTAATATATTGCAGAACAATTTAAGGGGAAGACCTCTCCCTCTTGTATTTAGCGACCTGTTTTCTGCTGTTCAGAGTTTAATAAGTAAAGATATATATTATCAAGAGGCAAAGAAAATTGGCTTATTCAAGGGAAACTGGAATGTGGTTGAATTGGGTGAGATACAGGAAAAGTTTAAGGGTAAATTATATAAGATTGACAAGGACGGTAAGCCAGTTAAGAAAAAACCTTATACCTGGTTTGGTGCTATGGCAATGATTAAAGACCTGTCAAAATATTATGGCAAGATAGATGAACTGGCAAAGCTGTCTATATATAAACAACTGAGATCAAAGGGTAATCTAGACAGGTTCGGGATTGGAGATGGTACTCAGGTATCAATAGCAGACGCTGCCAGAATTGCAAATAAATATGGAATGGACTACTCTTTGGCAGATAGAAGTATTAAATATCTAAGGCGACAAATTATACCATTTGGAACCTATCAATATAAGGTACTTCCACTTATATTTGAATCAATGATTGCAAGACCATGGATAATGGGTAAATGGGTAGCATTCCTGGGGGTCGGAGGCTTTAGTCTTGCACAAACAATGGCCAAGTTTTTAATGGATATAGATGATGATGAGTGGGAAAGGTTAATGAAGAAACTACCTGCTTTTATTAGACTGAACAAGACCTTTGTACCAATACCTTGGAGAAATAAAAATGGTGAGTATATGTGGGTTGACGGCTCATACTTTATGCCTTGGGGAACGTGGCATGCTATAGCAAAGGATATGACAGAATTAGATATAAGCCAGTCGTTTAACACGCTTGGTGTTGGAAACCCATTCCTTACTGCATTCACAACTTTAAAGACATGGAGACGTGATAGACCACCAGTAGACCCGTTTACTAAACAGGAAATATGGAATAATGTTGATCCAGCTCACATTAAATACCTTAAAACATTTTCATGGCTACATAATCTGGTAACTCCTGGTATATTTGAGAACATATTTGTCCCAGGTTATACAGAAAGACAAGGCTGGGTAGGAAGATCTACTGCTGTTATTAAAGGATGGATAACGGGTGAACCTTTTAATGATAAGTGGAACAGGGAATACGGAAACGAACAATTTTTCAGGTTCTTCGGTATCAATGCTCAGACAATAAGCCCTGCTCAAACAATGGCTATTACAAAGGCTAGATTAAACGTGCTTAGAGGCGACCTTAGAAAGAGAGTACGTAATCCTTCTGTTCAGGGAAACCCAGATAAGATAAAGAAGGCAATAGATATATATCAAAAAAAGGCAAAGAAAATTATGGACAAAGACCCTGGTATCTTTGCAAGAGGGAAATATAATAGATGAAAACTAGACTACGTGATATACTATTACTAGGTGTAGTTATAATACCAGTGTTTATATTTGCCCTGTTGTTGACAGTGACGGGCTGGTTTAAAGGTACTAATTAAACCCACCTTCCTTGGTAACCTCAACAGGCAGGGCCATGTTCTGCATTGACAGCTGTACAAATGCCTCAATATCAATATCATCCCTATCATTAGCAGGATTCTTAAGCCTATCCGCACTTCTTTCCTTAAAAGGTATTCCTTGTGTCCTGTAACTTGACTTCAATGTTTCGCACTTAGGACAATCAGGTGCCGTATAGATGTATTTCATAATTACCTCCTTTTGTCTATATCTAATAGAATAAAACAGGGTGTATGTTCACCTACCCATGCACCAAGTTGATTAAAGTTAAAGAACTCAATAGCATCCTCATAGCTCATCCCATCTCTTTTCATAAGTGTTTCTATAACCTTAACATAGTCGTATGCAACTATATCATCCTGCCCAAACCTCATGCATATACCAAGCATACAGTCATCATACCCATCCATTGTAACCATTTTATCGTTTAACATCCTAGAATCCTCCTGAACGCCCTCGTAATTCTTCAAGTAGGGGTACCACGCCACCCCTTTCAACGCCTCTGGAATCACCCCTCTACTGCCCGAATTATGCATCTCTCAGCAAAAAAAGGTCATGTCTAAGACTTATGCCTAATCAACAGCTGTGTCTCCAGTTATTTGGATATAATCATCTGTCAGTTCTGGACTTAAGGGTAATACGCATTTAGTAAAGAACTTGCATGGCAGTTGGTTTTTTACCCAACATTCACCCCTATCTTCCCTAAACCTATCCCAAAACAATCCAACACCTAAACATACATTACTAACCAGGTTACAACATTGACGATCAACTAGCCTGTGCAGGGTCATTAGTGTCATGGTTCTCCTTTGCTCTTATTTCCTTAAGTCCTTGTAGTAAAAAACTTATGAATGCTCCATTAGCATCATAATGGCCATGCTTATAACCCTTTTCGTACCCATCATCATAGCCGTTACCATAAAGGTCGTTCTCCAGTTTAATTTGCTTGCGTTTTTTCTCCCTTCCTTCTTCTTTTTTTACCTCTTTTTCCTCACGTATCTGGCTTGAGCGTATTTCTTGATATTCCATATATTCCTCCTTACTATATAAAATCAGATAAATTGTGATTTTTGAACCTTAACATGTTCTTTATAAACTTGAGGTTTATCGTACCTATTGGTCCATTCCTCTGCTTTACTACGTTTAATTCAACTAAACCTGGATTCTTATTTGGGTCATAGTAATCATCCCTGTGTAACAGCATTACCACATCAGCATCCTGTTCAATAGAACCTGATTCACGAAGGTCAGACATCCTTGGTTTATGCCCTTCTCTCTGCTCTACTGAACGATTTAACTGTGATATAGCTACCACTGGTACATCCAGTTCCTTTGCCAGTGCCTTTAACCCTCTTGATATACTGGTGATCTCCTGTTGCCTGTTCTCTGCGTTACTTCCTTCCATCAGCTGAAGGTAGTCAATGATTATCAGTTGTATACCCTTCTGTGACTGAAACCTTCTTGACTTTGCCCTTATTTCAAGCAGGCTCAATGCTGGTGTATCATCAATAGATATAGGGGATTGCGAGAGATTTCCCATTGCTGTTGGTATTCTCAGGAAATCAACATCAGCTATTGTACCCGTTCTCATTAAATGAGCATCAACTTCCGCTATAGAACAGAGCATATTCTTGGTTATCTGCAGTGCTGACATCTCCATTGAGAATATAAGGACTGGTATTTTGTTATTCATACTCACATTCTCTGCTATATTCAACATAAAACTTGTCTTTCCCATGCTTGGTCTGGCAGCCACAACTATAAGCTCTCCCCTTTGAAACCCAGATGTTATCTCATCTAAGCTTTTAAACCCTGTAGGTACACCAGTTACCGCCCCTGTGTGTTCCTGCATGCTTTCTATATGGTCCCATGCCTCTATAAGCAGTTTGTCTATATCAGTGTTATTGTTTCTGAACTTACGCTGTGTTATATCATATACCTTCTTCTCTACCAACTCAAGAAGGGTGTCGGATTTGAGCGAATCATCGTATGCCTCTTTCTGTATTACAGCAGTGGCAGTTATCAAATCCCTCTTAAGCTTCTTCTCTTTTATTATCTCAGCATAATGAACAACATTTACAGTGATAGGAACAGCATCTACTATGTTCATCAAGTATATAACACCACCACTTTTCTCTAAAATGGATAGACGTGACAGCTCGTTCTTTAGTATAACAAGGTCAACAGCACTGCCGTTGTTGTATACATCTACAATAGCACCAAATATGTTCTGGTTTGCCGTACTATAGAAGTCCTCTCTGGTTAATATCTCAGACACGGAATCAATCAGGCTGTTATTTATTAGTATAGAGCCAATAACACTAACCTCTGCATCTGTATTAGAAGGAGGGACTAGCTGAATATCGCTCACTTATTCTCCCCTGGTTTCTTAATACATGAGCAATAGTTCTTTATAGCATCCAGTAATTCCATCTTACTGATATTATCATAACCCTTTTCCATTACATTATGGAGTACTCTCCATAAGTATTCATCACTATCGTGTCTTCCCTCTATATATCCATCATTAAATCCACTATCATACGCCTCTTTCTTGTCACTATATTGCTCTATATCATCATTATACATCATTCCCTTGTCCATATTCGTCTCCTTCTTATTAAAATGAGTTCCGTTTCCTAACATTTTTCATGTCCTTTCTTATGACATTCCACACAAAGAACCTCTTGTTTGCTTGGGGATACCAGAAGTTCCTTGTATATAAACTTTATAATCTTATCCCATTTAATACCATTCTTATGGTGAACACATGTCTTTATCTCTCTACCCTTTGCCTTACTACCCTTCTTACCACACACCTGACACGTATTACTATCTCTCTTTATCACTGCCGCTCTTTCTCTACTCCTCAGAGACAGTTGCCTGAGTGCCGCTTTTATCCTTGATGGTGGTGTCTTTGCCTTATCCAATATTTCCCGCCTTGTCAGTTAGAATCTTAATCTCTTTGTTAATCTTCTCTCTCTCTTTTGGGTCCTTACATGCCATCATCTGTTTTGTCAGCTTTATTGCCTTCTTTACAGCCTCTTTGATATTATCGCTAGAGGCAGGCTTAACAGGTGCCTCCCTTATATGTACCTCATCAAGAGGGTGAACTGATACACTTTTACTGACAATCTCATCTTCCCATTTCCTCCCCCTTAAAAATGTAGCAGGATGTGGAATAAACATTTTATCCTTAATCCACTGTTCTGAATTGAAGGTGTGTGCCACTACAGCCACTACTATCTCAACACTTAACTCCTTTGTAGGGCTGAGAGAGGCCCATGCCCTAATAGCATCTTTTTTGCTTACCTTTTTAGGATAACAGTCCCAAAACTTGGTAAACCCTTCCATAACCCCACCTTCATGTTCATCCCTGCTTATCTGTATATAATAAGCAGAACATTTCTTGTTAATACACCTCACCTTCTCTTTAGACTGAAGTGTAGATAGCTGTAGCTGGTCTCCACAAAGGGAACAGCTTAGACGGTCTGTCATTTATCACCTCCTATATACGATTATAAATCCTGTATGTCCTCTTACTATTGTTTATGGTACATTTCTCACACACCCTGTTAGTAAACTTATTAACACTCTTAAAGTTTTTACCACATCTTAAACACCAAACCTCTGTGTTCCTTTCTGCTTTCATGGATTTTATGTTGTTATACCTATCCCTTTTACGATCCATTAACTTGTTTTTTCCCCATTTCTGACACTCAGACATTTCCCCTTTCGCTTCTGGTTTACAATACTTCGTGTTTCCTGCGACAGGAGCTAGTGGTTTACCGCAACACTTACACTCTTTCATGTACTGCCCCTTTTTCTTCTTCTCTATCTGAGTGATGCCTGGATGGATCAACAATAGACGTAAAGTCTTCTCTCATCTCTACCTTTGGTGACACTCCGTCTTTCTTCAGTTTCTTTTCCTTCTTATACACATCAAGCATACATTTAAATATGTTAAAGTGTAACGTCAGGTTAGTCCACCTCCTGATAGCAAAGTCTTCTGCATCAACTCTTGGTATATTAAGTATCATGGCAAGGTCTACAGGATACCCATTCTCTTCCAGTAAATTAGCGTAGGCTGAGAGTTGGTATGCCATGTCATTATATATACCCTTCCCTGTTTTAAAGTCAACTAAAACTCTTGTGCCATCCTTGATAACCCCATAGCAATCTATACTCCCACCATACTGAAGTTCCTCAGACACAAGCTGTTCCTCAAGTAGAACGGGTTTTAGATCTGAGCCTTTATACCAGTTATCAAAACTCTTTAATGAATTAAGAGCCAAGTCTATCTGGTTTTGTGAGTAGTCAGATGTATCAGCCTCTTCGTTCTTCAACATACAATGTATCATCTCATGTGCAAGTGTACCTATACTTGCTTTTTCATCCACATACTTACCAACTGCTATCCCTTCAAGACCAAGCTTGTTAGCCCATGGAACAAGAGCAGGCTTACTTAGCCTGTTGAGGACAGTGGTAGTTCCCACCACCCCCACTCCATCAGCATTCTTATACCTTGTGTGTGCCATTACCTTCTTTGTTTTTTGTGTCATTTATTACCTCTCTTTCTTTTAAAGGGGGGAGGGCGTAAAGAGCCCACACTCCTTACGCCCCAGAAACCACTGAAAAGGAGGACAGTGGCGTGATTATATATTAGAACGGTGTATCATCGTCTGCTAACTCCTCGTCAAGCCTCACTCTTATACAAGGGACTGTACTGCCTTGAAACTCGCATGTTGTAGGATACATTATTATTGTCTTCCCTAGCCATTCACGTTCATCATCTCCAAGCCCTTCTGCTAAAGCCCTTGCATTAGTCTTGTTAAGTAGTAATGATCTCTCCTTCTTATCAAAAGACAAACATATTTTCTGTGTTACAATACCTTCATCATCCTTAAACTCTTCCATTTCCGTATTAGATATCACAACCCTGTGAGTCTTTCCCTCCAAGTCACTTGCCTTCAACCACTTACCATCTCCACCACTATAAGTACTCGCTACACTCATCTTTTTTTCCTCCTTAGCTAAAATTACCAACGTATCACTAATAAAATGTACAGGGTCACCACCCATCAATCTCCTAACCACGACAGCATCATGTACTCCATTTTTTTTAGACCATGATATGTCCACTACTTTAAACGTATTCCACACATCCTCCTTATTATATGTTATAAGATTTAAATTATCACACATGTTTTCTGCCTGTGCATAAGAAATAGGATTAGAAACCTGTACTACATAATCACCAATTAAAGGGAATTTAAACCCCACCCTTTCTGTCGTAACCTCTTCCGTGTCATATAGATGCACGTTATTTTCACCGAATCTCGGACACGAGAAAAACTTTGTTTTGTAATCTATTTTACAGCTCATTAGCATTTTTCCTTTCCTTCCCTAATTATACAAAACGTCATTAGCATGTCAAATCTTTTTTGGGGACTTTCATTAGTATTCATTAGCATTCTCCTTAATATAGGTATTTAACAATAATTTCACACTCTTTATTCTCTTCCGAAACCATCTCCAGTTCCACCTTTTCAAGACTCTTACCCTTTGATAAATAAA
>Ga0208641_1001890_pt1 | contig 10146 bp, 28 predicted proteins | sample ETN02SmetaG_2_FD_185789 | JGI IMG/M metagenome (GOLD analysis project Ga0208641, IMG submission 185789) | Marine microbial and viral communities from oxygen minimum zone, Eastern Pacific Ocean - ETNP2014F10-02SV253 (SPAdes) (version 2) | ecosystem: Environmental > Aquatic > Marine > Oceanic ... | reverse complement strand
ACTGATTAGTGAACAAACTGCCGAATTGGTCATGGATGCTGACAATGTTTATCACAATATTAGTTGGGATTATGATTACGACATGAAACGTGGATTGGATGAGGCTGATGTTTCTTAGAGATTATCAGGAAATTGCACAGGCTATTTGGGAAGCCAGTGCTGGCTATGGATTTAGGGATGAGGATTCAATGGTCGTACTAGAGATATAGCCCAAAGCATTGCTGACGTTATGTTCAATGACAATCCAAATAGATTTGATGAAGAGAAATTTATGCAGCATGCTGTAAATGGAATTGAGTATGCCGACAACTAGGAGAGAAGGATATACATTGAGTAATTATCCACCCGGTGTAACGGGAAACGAATACGAAATAGCAGGTCCAGATTCAGTATGGGAAGAAGAATTAGATTGTGCAAATTGTGAAAAAACTACTATGTTCAATTGTGAATCATTTCGAGGACAAAGATCGGGTGTATGTGACGAGTGTGAGTCTGATATTGATCTTGGCCATATGGATGACGATATTGATTGGGATACAGTAGCAGAGCAGAGAGAAGATGCGAGATGCTTCAGAAGGGAACAAGGTTGGGATTGATGAATAGCATACAAGAAATGCTGATAGAGAAGTATCTATTTACCAAGGCACCTGCTGGTCCTTATCATAATCCTGAATGGTCATGTATTGATTGCGAAAAGAAGTTAGACGGGTATTATGACTTCTATCCTTATTGTATATCTTGTAGAGAGAACCATCATACAGATTTGGGAAAATTTAAGGAATGGCTTGTGAAGCAAAAGGGAATTATATGAAGGAGAAAGTCAGGAATTATTATGAGATGAAAATTATTATGAGATGAAGCTGAGAGAGCATAGGGAGCAAATTAATGAACTTAAGGTTGAGATAACTGTTCTATCTAATATGCTTTGGGAAATAAAGCAAGAAGTAGACATATTAAAAAAGGAGTATGGTGAATGACAACTTATAGATCATCTGAAAAAGAAATGCTTGAGAGAGATTTAACTGTTTTGCATGGGGCTACCATTGTGTCTACTTATGTAGAAGATGATGACTTTGATGCTTGGCCTGGTCTTGTGCTTGAAATCAATGGGAAAAATGGGACTAAGTTTATTGATAGTGTGGTTATTTCCCAGGATATGGAAGGTAATGGTCCTGGTGTTTTAATTGGTTTATGGGATATTGTTAATAAGGTTAGAGATACGGAATTGGTATGAGAGAATCAGAAAAGCCACATATCGGTCAAAGATTAGTTACCAATGTTAGGTGTTTTGAGTGTAATAGAGTGTTTGATCTATTAGATGATACGGATGCAAATGAATACTATTATGGACACGATTGCGAGGTAGGCTAAATGAATGCTTTGGATAAAAGACTGATGCTATTGAAGTCATCTGGTATGCCTGAGTTGGTGAATGATTTGATGTATATCTTTCCACATGGAACAGATGACAATGGTCAAATTGTTCTTTACACTAAACATTATGACAATGGTGACGGATCAGTTTCTAGAGCGGAGGACTTTGGAGATGAGTAACGATTTGATTCATTCGGATGAGATTGCAGACACATATAAAACCAATTTAGGTATTACTACTGTCTGGAAGAAGGACGGTAAAGATCAGAATGGAGTAAACGGTAAGGCTGGCACAAGTGTTATGGCATATACTACTCCTACAAGGAAGATGAAGTTGAAGAAGAAGTATAGGGGGCAGTCATGAGTACGACATTGAGTGAGTCTGAGCGTAATGATATCGATGCCCAGTTGTCATACGAGAATGTCACGAAAATAATTGGTGATCTTCATGAGAGTGAAGATGAGAGTGAAGATTATACCTATTTTGACCGTGTGCATGAGATGGTGTTGAGTGTTGAAGAGAAGAAGTTGTATGAGATATGTTTGGGAACTGGTGGGCCTGGTTATCATTTAAATGTTCAGGTTAATGGTAGTGGCAATCTTGCTGATATTGAGAAGATGTCATATACTTATTTAGACTGGTTTTATAGGAAAGAGATTCCTATTGAAAAAGGGACAGAGGAGTGGAAGGTTTGGGAAGAGTTTGCTGCTAACTTTGTAGAGGAATGGGTAATGTAGATGCCAGCTCATGGTAAATATTATGTAATTGAGTATCGTTATGCGATACAAATTAAAGATGCTAATAATGTTATGTCTGCCGTTGCTAAAGCTAATGAAATTGCGGAGCAAAAGTTTGGGTTTAGACCTAAGAATTGGTTCGCTAGAATATTTGAATATTTTGGTGGGCCAGATGAGACAGGTCCATCTAATGAGTATTTCTATAATCCACATAGTGTGTCATATAGAAAAGTAGACACTAACTGGGAATCCCACCAGGAATTAATTAAGAATGGAGAAGAGCCAAATGCCAGTTAAAGTAACAGATTGGAACTACCCTAAAGTCAAAGTGTATTTCGGAGAAGAAGATTCTTCTGTTGTTCGGAGCATGGAAATGCAGAAACAACATGATAATGGGTTATTTGATTTAGTGGTAAGATTTAGCGGTGACAGTATATATCATTACTTTGACGTTGAGGAAGCTGATATTGCCCATATATTGTTTTCTCATTCGATTGGATCAACATTCAATCGTCTAATAAGCAAGTCGGACAAGTATAGGTTTGAGAAAGTATTCTAGTATGATACTTAAAACGGTAGTTACCACTGTAATAATTTTTGCGTCTATGAGTAGTGGAATAAATAATACTACGTATGACGAAAACTTGGTTAATAATAACCGTATACCTGGACCTGTGGTAATAAATAACGAAGGTCCAGGTATATTTGTATCTCTTGAGATGGATGATTATGAAAAATGGGCGTTGGAATTTAAGACAGAATTGGGATATAAACCGAATCAGGAATGTCCTAGTGTTGGATCATGTCATATAGATGAAGATCGTTGGCTAAATCATTTTCCTACATTGAATGAGTATGTTGATGAATACTTTTTGCCTGAGGATAGAGCTTGGGCTTTGAAGGTTGCTTTCTGTGAATCAAGTGCAGATCCTAAAGATAAGTTTAGCGAGGCGGTTAATCATAAGTCTGGAGCTACTGGTTGGTTTCAGCATTTACCTAAGTTTTGGATTGAGAGATCATATAGGGCAGGTTATGTAGGATTTGCTATAAACCATCCTAAGGCTAATGTTGGAGTAGCTTCCTGGTTATTCTATGAGTATGGAGGGAGTAGACATTGGAATTCGTCAAAATCGTGCTGGCAGTAATGGTTTACTTTGGACTTGCTGGGCTGAGAAAAATATATACTCAACTTCGTGAAAGAAAATAGTCAAAAATGCTGGGCGTACTTAATGAAACACTCAATCATTCACTCAATCAGTAGAGCAACTATTAGCCGACTATATGGTCGCCTATATGGTCACCTAAAACCAGGCGTTTGAATTGTCATTGTCTCGATTAAAAGCAAAGGTTGTTGTTGCCATTCTCTACCTGATAGTCTAGTGGTTGATGGAGCAAATGACTCGAGGATTTACGGGAATAAGATAAACGAAAATCTAAACGTTGTTTGATAATGGTGTGTAACTAAAATCTTAACTATAAGCCAACTTTGGGAGATTAATGTCAACCAAATATAAAAGAAAGAAGTGCGGTTGCGAAACCGTTATTTGTACGCTTGGTGATCCTGTTGATTTTCAGAATGACCCAGACGTTAGTGTTACTGATGAGCGAGAAATTCTATGCGACAAGCATAAGAATAAGCTTCTCGTGAAGAAATGGGCTGGCCATCACATTGTGATTCATGAAAATGATTATGGATTAGTGGTGAATGTAGCCCAGGAAAATGAAATCAAATGCTTTATCACTGATAAAGACTTTGCAGTACCTTATGCTGCGTACTTGAATTATCGATTTGTAAATCAGGTCGATGAGGATGGGGAAAAGGTAGTTCGTTATCCTCAGGGAACGGATTTGTCTAAGCGTAATGTTGGACCTCATCTACCGTCAAGGCGTAAGCGTTCATATCCAAATTAGAAAGGTAATACATTGAGTATTATTCGTTGTCGTTGTGGTAAGTGCCGTAAGGATGATCCTAACGGTAGGGGATTCATTTGGAAGTATGAAAATGGATTCTGGAAGAAGTTGTACGCAGTAAAGGCATAGAAAGGAGTTACTGCTATGCCTCAGAAATGCGCTAATGCAATGGATATGCGTGATCGTATTGGTTGCGATTGCGAAGAGTGTAAACAATTCTGGATTGAATACTACAATGAAGTACCAAATCCGATTGAAGAAGCTCTGTAGTAATGGTTGTCGCTCCGGTGGTGGAATTGGCATACACAAGAGACTTAAAATCTCTCGCTGAAAAGCATAAGGGTTCGAGTCCCTTTCGGAGCACGATTAAGTTTAGTATAAGCCACTAGGTTGGAGAAGGAAATGGATAGATTAGAGTTTGATATTGGTACATTGAGTGAACTAAGAGCTGAGGATGCTCTCCAGGATTACTTTGATAGTATTGCTGAGGAGTTGTTGTTAGATGAGACTGGTGAAATGATTGAGTTAGTCGAGGGTCCAGTTTATCGTGGAAACCTGGAAGAACTAGAGCATAATCATTTAGTCTATTTGTATCAGAAGTTGTCGATTGAATATGAGGAGTTGAAAAAATGTCTGAATCGGTAAAGGAAAAGAAGTGGGTTGATCCTGCTGATTACTTTCCTGCTCGAGGAAAGAGAATGCCTAGAGTGAAGTCGCCAGTATTTGGTGAATTCAGTTTTCATAAGCAGGTAGAAATGCAAGAAAGAATGGAGAAGCGTAGGCTTCGCCTTAAGAAAATCCGCGAGGAAAGGAAACAGAATGACAGTTGATAAGGGAAGGTTCACCCAGCGAATTGAACTATTTGAAAGTCAAAGGAATGATGTTCAAAGTTACTTTGACAAAGGTATCCAGGAATTGAAAGAGCGTTCCGTAAAGGGAGTGAAGTTGTTGGAAGAACAACAAAAGAAAGAAGAAGAGTTTGTAGCTGAAGCATATAAAGAAGCATATGAGAGTTACATTACTCCTTATGAAATGGTGAAGTTGGGAGTGGGAGATTTCTTCTTCTTTCACAACTTCTTCATGAAGAATGTTGGTGGTTTTATGGAAACATTTAACTGGCGTTATGGCCAATGTTTCTTCAATCTACTAATGGATCATAACGCTCGCGTAGGAGAAATGCTACGGGGTTCGATAAGAGATCCTTATCACAAAGATGAAGTTTCAGAAGAACTTTGGGACTTCCTTATGGATAACTGGGAGGAGAAGTAATCATGCTAGATTCTCTTTATATTGGGAGTACGGCTCCCTATTTCGAAAAGTGTGTTCTTGTTGGTCAGCCTGGATTTGACTTTAGGGCTAGGTTAGAGGGACAACTTTTCATTGACCAAATTCAGGCTTATTACGGTAAGCCTGATGGTTCTGGAGAGTTAGTGGTTATGCCAAATAATCATGATATGGGTACTTATTATTCATTAGAGTACCGATACGATCAGTCTGATCATAAGGCTTTGGATTACGGCATCATGGTGGAAAATGATAAGAAAAGAGCTTTGGCAAGGTGGGATGCTTTGCGTAAGCCTTTGGCTAAGGTGATTGCCAATATGAAAGAACTGTCTGACATTGAGGATTATCGTAGGCTAGTTCTCGAGACTTATCGTAACGAAATTGACAAGGCTATCAATGCTGTAAACGATCAGTATGAGAAGGAGTATGGCCGGCTATGAAAGTAAAAGAAACAGATCTGGGAACCTTTAAGGCGTGCCCAGGTGAAAACGGCAAGGTTTATTATCATGATTCCGTATACGGTTATCTTGATAGTGAACAAAGTTACATCATGGGTGAAGTATCAAATAGCAGTAATGAGATGGTTGTTGTAAACAATAGGCAACATCTTGCATTTGTTAGTTATCCTGATGGTGAATGGGTTACGACTGGGAAAATGATTCCAAGAGAAAGTGGGATTATTAGTGATCCTGAGAGAGTTTTTAATCATGGAGAGCCTGTAAGGTTTATGATTCCTCTTGTCCTTGAGATTTGTGAAAGGTGTGAGGGTAAGGGAACTATGGGTAATCCGGCATTCAATGGAACAAGTATTGAATGGTGGCAAGAGAGTGGTGGACCTGATTGGCAGGAAGACCTTAACGAATACATACATGGTGATCTTTACGATGTTCAATGTGAATTTCATTGCGACCAGGGTAAGGCTTGGGGTATTGATTGGACATACATTATTGGACAGTGGAAAGATGACCCTAGAGTTATTAATGATTATGCCACAGAGATTAGGCAGTTAGTTTCAGAATATTATGACTATTTGGCAGAGCGTGCCAGTGAAGAAAGGTGGGGGTACTGATGTACCTTAAGATAACAAATGAGACTGAAGGATTTTCAAGGCTTTACCTTGAACTTCTGGGTATCTCTACTAAAAGAGATAACGATGACACTATTGGCCAGTTTGGATCAGGCACAAAGTTTGCTCCTATACATGCTTTAAGAAATGGCTGGGAGTGGGTTAGTACAGGCCATGACGATAACGGATTGTATACGATGTCTTATGAGATCGACAGCGATAATGCTGAAGGTATTGAGATCGTTCAGTTTGTTTATAAAGATGAGGATGGAGTTGTAACTAGGAAAGACTCATCTTATTCGACTGGTGCTGGGGAATTGGGATGGGATACGACGTTCCAAGTCTTTAGGGAAGCGTTTGCTAATGCTTTGGATGCTCATTATGAGTTTGACGCAAAGTATTGGATTGATTTGGTTCACGAAATTGATGAACCAGTATGGGGTGAATTCTCAGTATATATTACTGCTGATAGTGAACTCATTTCTATTCATCAAAACTTTGACAGGTACTTCTCTATCAATAGGACTGATATTATCCATGAGGATACTTTAGGTTCTAAGATGTACAGTAAGTTGCCTGGAGAAGAATCGGGTGGTGCAAGGATTTACCATAAGGGTGTCTTAGTGTATGGGCCTGAACTTGGTGGTAGTGGTGTCACTTCTCTTTACGATTACGACCTGGAAAAGGTTATACTGAATGAGGAGAGAACGCTCAGGGATATGTCTGCCAATGAAGGTAAGTGTATTGCTGAGCTTTTCGGCGGCAATCTGAAATATAATTTTGATGGTGTTGATGAGGTTGTCCGTGACCTGATTGACAACACAAGTTATGTCGGTGGCGAAGAGATATTTGAATGGAAGTACCTAGCGTATCAGTTTACCATGCAGTGTTGGGATAATTGGACTGACGCAAAAGAAGAGAATGCCTTCGGTAAAATATTTACTGATGCTGCAAAGGATAAGTTCGCTGATGATATTACGCCAGAAGTGGCTTATATATCAGAAGATAATGGGGCTTATGCTGAGGTTGCAATGAAGTTGAAGGAACGTGGTTATGTGGGAGTGATTGTCTCTAAGGCAATGTATAATCTTCTGCAATCCACGGGCGTTAAAGAAAACATGGACAAGAATATATTAGGCGCCGAATTTGATCATGAATTCATTAGCTTAGAGCCTGGTGATCAAAAATTCCTTGACTTGGCTCAAGAGACTTTGATTTCTTATGACATAGATATTATGTGTTATCCAATCAAGGTTATCAAGTCAACAGAAAGAAATAAGCACATAATGGGCAAGGCCGTTCGTGAAGAAGGCAATGAGTTTATCTTCTTGAATGAGGCTTTGATCAAGTCCAGGAATATAAAGCAACTTATTGGAACAATGGTGCATGAGTTGGATCATTTGATTAGTGAAGCAGACGATGGTAGTAGAGCATTTAGGGATGCTGCCGATAACCGTTTGGGTGATCTTATCTTGAAGCATTACTGTGACAAGAGTGCTCTTCTTGAGGTTATTAGAGAAGACTAAGTTACTGGGGGTGTAACTCAATTGGTAGAGTGTCAGACTTTTAATCTGAAGGTTGAGGGTTCGATTCCCTCCGCCCCTACGGTAACTATATGTATTCAAGTTAGGCAACCAGTAAAGTATAAGTTGACTGGCGCAGATTAAGGATAAATCAGAACAATGAGTGATGTAAAGGAAGTATATAACTCAGATACAGACTCTTTCTGTGACCGATGTGAAGGTCAAGTGAATAGAGTTTTTTCTGAGGCTGAACTGAAGGGTACGGATAGGCAAATACATAATGGTTTGCATATCTGGGCACAAGGCTATTATGGTGGTTTTTGGGATACTATGTCTTTTGCTGGAGATAGGCCAGCAGAGTTTACTTTATGCCATGATTGCTGTGTGTGGTTGGCTAATGAAATACCTGCCATTGCAAAAGAAGCAAAAGGTGGGCATGGTTTCGGGAGTAATACTCAGGAAAGGTGTTGCGAATATGCCTTTGATTGGGATAGGGAAGAAAAAAAGGAGGCCGTATAATGGCTGTAGTTGAAGGTTTAGAGGCTTGGCAACTCAACTTTTCAGTTGAGGTTCAGGATCAAAAAGAAGCAGACGAAATCTTTGAAGCGATTCGAGATACCATAAATGGTATGGGCCATACTCAATGGAATGGTAAGATGTATCGTGACTTAGAGATGGAGAAAGCTCTCGAGGTATTTCGGGAGAATAAAGAAGAGATACTTGCTTCTTTGCCGCCAGAAGTTGTTGAGGCATATTATCCAGATAGAGTTGCCGTTGGCGATGACTCAGTAATTAATACTGACAACCATTTTGCTTATGAAGAAGAAACTGGAAATGTCATTCAGTTCCCTAATATAATCAGAAATGAGGAATCATGAAGGATTGCCCGAAGTATATTGAAGAAGGTGGAAATATCCACGCTGAAATTCAATACATGAAGGATGAGAATACTCCTGTCCATAGTGATATTTGTCCCTCAGGTTGTAGTATGACTGGGGTAACTGGTGGCTATGAAATTGTTATAACTAATGCCCTACGAGAGTGGTTGAAGAATTCAAATGGTACCGGTTATTTCTATGTTGGTAACTGGGATGATATTGCTGAAGCATTTGGCAATAGCATGATTGAAGTAGAGGATGGGACACAGTTACATGTCTAAAACTAGCATTGACTTTATTCAGGAGGCCGCCGAAAAGGAATTGGCTAGACTGAAGACAGTAAGAAATTTTAGGATTTTCTTGGGGATTATTCCTGAGCCTGGTTATTTGAGAATTCCTTACGATATCATGCTGATGATCGATAGGGGATTGTTTGGTAAAGATAGTAGTTATAGGCGAAGGGTATTTGGAATGACTCCTTGGCCTATAAAGCCATTTTATCGTTGTTATGACCGTAAGCATTCTAAGTGGGTTGCGAAGCAGCCATTACATTGGAGTTGATGATGTCAGTAGAAGAGTTTTGGGATTCAATAACAGATACTGTAGATGTTACTACTAATCCATGTGTTATGTGTGGTGAAACGTCTACAGTAAAGATGCTTGTACATCATTATCTTGAGTGGCAGAATGGTGGATACATTGACCAGGTTTGTCCTGAGATGCCGAAAGAGACAAGAGAAATGCTTATTAGTGGAACACATCCTGAGTGTTGGGATAAGATGTTTCAGGAAGATGAGGAGGAAGAGGAATGACTTTCTTGAAAGAAGTAACGGTAGAGGAACTGATTAGAAATTCAGCCATAAGCATTGTCTATAGTGATGAGAATTATCATAGACCTTCGTTTGAATCAGAAGTGGTTAAGTTGAATGCGCTAATAAGAACTCTATTACATAATGAAGTAGATAATGTCAGGAAAGGCCTGGATAGTGAAGAGAAAAGAGTTAACTAGAGAGCAAGCGTTGATAATTTGGAGGTTGATGTCCCTGACGGAAAGAGCAGATTTGTGGGAAGAGAATTGCAAATCTGATCACTTTTCAAGTAGTTGGACGTTTCCCATGTTTAGTATGTCAACATCAGTTATGTGGCAGGCTTTACAAAGAAGATTGGATAAAGGAAAGAGAGTGTTTAAACTACGATGAGCAAGAAGAAGAAGTATAACAGGTTTAGCAAGACAAACCTATGGGGAAACAAGCGTGTAACCCCTAAGGGTTATGGCAAGGTTTCGTGGCCGAAAGGAAGAAAGAATACCTAGGTCTATAAAGATTTACTGGGCTAGCCTCAACTCCTTTCTGAGGTGAAGGGAAACCTGCTG
>Ga0208641_1001886_pt1 | contig 10166 bp, 8 predicted proteins | sample ETN02SmetaG_2_FD_185789 | JGI IMG/M metagenome (GOLD analysis project Ga0208641, IMG submission 185789) | Marine microbial and viral communities from oxygen minimum zone, Eastern Pacific Ocean - ETNP2014F10-02SV253 (SPAdes) (version 2) | ecosystem: Environmental > Aquatic > Marine > Oceanic ... | reverse complement strand
TGTCGCTCCCATTTAAGGCTAGCTCTATGAATGTTTGATTTTTTTTTTGCGGTCACCCTAAATTTTTCAAATGTTATTGGTTCCCATATTTGGAAAGTTTTTCCTTGACCAACAAACAACATGCTATTTTTAATTTTTGCATGTTTTAATAATTTTGATGTTAATAAAATTCGACCTTCTCTATCGAATTGTAGATTTATACTTTCTGATAATATTGATGTTGCAAAATAATCTTTTTTTTCCTCGAAAGGATTTAATGAGTCAATTGTGTTAGAAATTTTTTCAATTCTATCTTGTGGCCATGCTTCTATACAATGATTGTTAAAAGAAGGATAACAAATTGCTCCGTTGTAACCTAAATTAGATAAGTAAGATCTAAAAGAAGCCGGCACAGAAACCCTTCCCTTTTTGTCCAGTTTGTTTTCGTAAGTAGATAAAAACATAGTCCATAAATATAACCCATATTTGGGTTTTTATGGGATATTATGGGTTTTATAATCAGTAGTCAACACTTAATATATTGTCTCAAAAATCTTATTTTTAAGAACAAATATGAAACGTTCAGATTGAAAATTTTTAATTAAGAAGTGCCAGATAAACTATAAGCCGGGTTCTGTCATTTAAACCTATCATTTCTCTAGGCCTTAAATCACTTTAAGGCTCAAGCAACTAACCCTGATGACTAGCCAAAGACAGCTTTTAGTTATTTCTAACAATGTCATCTCTACTCAGTCTTGCTCTCGGTGGGGTTTTCCATGCGTTAATTGTTACCAATTAACCGGTGCGCTCTTACCACACCTTTTCACCCTTGCCTTGATGAGGCGGTTTATTTTCTGTGGCACTATCCCTAGGGTTGCCCCCGCCAGCCATTAACTGGCACCGTGTCTTTGTAGAGCCCGGACTTTCCTCTTTAAAACTAATTAAAGTGATAAGTCATTTATCTGGCAGATTCAAAATAGTCTCTAAATATAGTTTTTCAAGAAAAAAGATTATTTATATAATTTGCTTAATTTTTCAGCAATTATTAAGCATTCTAGGTCCATAATGCCATCCACTAATTCCTGCCTAAATCTTCTTTGAAATGATTTAATTAACTTAGAATGTTTTTTATCATTTAATTTATTATTAAAATATCCAATATTTTTTAATAATTTAATACATTTTAATTGTTCAGAAATTTTTAACTTTTCCTTTCTAAACTCCTTTAATTTAGTTTTCTTTATATTGTGCCAAATCCCTATTCCTTTTTTTGAAAGAAATTGCCATGGAAACTTTTCTCCTGGATCTTTTTTTCTCTCCGTTGAAATATCTGAATGACCCAAGATATTTTTTTTATTTATTTTATACTTTTTGATTAAGAATTTTACTAATTTAATTAATGATAAAATTTGATTATTCGAAAATTTTTCATATCCATGATCGTGTCCTTTATTAGATATTTCAATACCAATTGAATTTTTATTCAAAGATTTATCATTTTTCCAATTTGATTTTCCAGCATGCCAGGCCTCATAATTTTCTGGTACCATTAAAATAATTTTACCATTTTTTTTTATGAAATAATGACAACTAACTTTTGACTTAACATTTAAAAGTCTATTTATTGCCTCATTTTGGCTACGCATTCCAGTGTAATGAAATATTATATATTTTATTTTATTTATGTTTCTACTAGGAGTTGAAAAATTAGGTGAGTAATTTGTTATCATTATTATTATTTTATGCTTGTTTTTATAACATAAAATATACATATACATTTATTAAAGATATAAATATAAGAACTGAATTATGAAGAAGTTCTTAATATTGATTTTTTTATCTTCTTTTTTAATTTCTTTTTCTGCTTATGCGGGAAGCGAAGGTCAAGAAGAATTATCAAAAAAATCAGGTACGGAAGTAAAAGATTGTTTTGAAAGAATTAACAGAGGAATTTTTGCATTTAACCAAGTTTTAGACTCTTCTATATTTGAGCCACTTGCAAAAGGGTACAGACTTTTACCATCTTCAATTAGATCTGGAACAAGTAATTTCATAAGCAATCTTTCATTGGTAGTAACTGTTCCAAATAACATTTTACAAGGCGATGTAGGACTTGCTGGAAAAAATACCGCAAGGTTAGTTGTTAATTCAACTGTTGGAATTTTAGGATTATTTGATCCTGCAACTAAATTAGGATTGAATGATTACAGTAAAGAAGACTATGGTCAAACATTGGGTCGTTGGGGTTTTGGAGAAGGTTGTTATTTAGTTTTGCCAGTGCTGGGTCCTTCCACAGCTAGGGACGCTATTGGATCTCTTGCAAATTATGCAGGAGGGGATGCTTGGTATAATATTACTGTAAATCAAGATACTCACTATGTTTCAGATTTTGATTACTATGCTTCAAAAGGAGTTGATGGTGTAGATTTTAGAGCAAAAAATCTTGAGGCGCTTAATAATTTAGAAAAAAATTCAATAGATTTTTATGCTTCTGTTAAGAGCCTTTACCTACAAGACAGAAAAAAAAGAATTCTTAATTCTGATGCTATGATTGAAACTCACGATGATAGTGATTGGGAAGAAATCGAAACTCAATAGCTAAAAAATCAATGCATAAAAAAAAACTATATTTTTTTTTATTAGTTTTTTTAAATTTTATTTATATTAACAATTTATTTGCAGTCGAACCATTTTCATTTGTTCAAGAAACAGCTAATAGAGCCTCTGAAGCATTAAATAAAAGACAATCTAAAGAGGAAAAAATGAAAATACTAAAAATAATTGCAAAAGAAACAGTGGATATAAAAGGGATAGGCTATTACTCTTTAGGGGCTTACAGAAAAAATATATCAAATCAAGAAAAAATTCAGTATTTTATAATTTTTGAAAAATATTTTTTAAAAAGTTTTTCAAGTAGATTGGCCGAATACACTAATCCAAGAATACGTGTAGATTCTCAAAAAAAACTTAATGACAAATATACTATGGTATCAAGTACTTTATTAGCAACCGATAAAAAACCAGAAATTAAGATTGATTGGCGTGTTGTAACAAAAAATCCAGATAATCCATTAATTATAGATCTTATAATTGAGGGGGTAAGTTTGGCAAAAATACAAAAAGAAGAATTTAGTTCGATTCTTCAAAACAATGACAATGACATCAACGCATTATTTAATAATCTAAGAGAATTTGTTGAAAAAGAATAATGGTGGGCCCGCCAGGACTCGAACCTGGGACCAATACATTATGAGTGTACTGCTCTAACCAACTGAGCTACAGGCCCTTAAAGATTTCCGCCCTGATATACAATACTTAACTCGTACATTCCACACGAAATTAACATTATTTCTTAAGTTTCATTTTATATTAAAACGTTAAGTAAATCAAAGATTATCCTACATTCTATTTCTACGTGCTGAGTCCTGTGAGTGACAAAAACTGAGTCAGATTGACTCATACTTGTTCGCTCCCTTCGGTCGCTCACTTTTTGAAATGAACCTTCGGATTGGATTTGAACTTTGAAGTTTTTAAGTAACCCACTTCCCATTCTGAGATTAGGTTCTTAATAGTTAGACCTTTAGTAAACTTAGATCTAAACGTTTAGGGAAGTTATTTTGAAAAAATTTTAAAAATTTTCCAGCGAAATCAACCTTTATACTTGCAAAGACTCTGCGTTAATTAAGTTGTAAGATTAAGGTGAAATGAAGAAAGAAATTTCTAAAATTGAATTTGAACAACTAAATAAAATTGCAGATCTATATAAAAAAAATTTATATAAAGATGCGTTATTTTTAGCACATTATAACAGACAAAAAATTCCTACTTTAGACAATGTTCCTTTTTTTCATAATTTAATTGGATTGATTAATTTATCTCTTAGTGATTGGGATCAATGCATTAAAAATTTTGAAAAAGCTCTTATGTTAAATAAAAATTTTGCCGAAGCACATTTTAACATAGGTTTAGCTTATTATGACATAGGGGAATTAGAAAAATCTTTTCAATCATTTTTGGAAGCAATTAATTTAAAAAAAAACTATAAAAAACCCCGTGACGCTATTATTCAAGTATTAACTTTTTTTAAATCTTCCTCATCAAAAAAAGATATTTTTAGTATTACAAACAATAAATTACAAGAATTATCTTATAATATCGATTTTTCAACCACTATTTCAGATGAAAAAATTATTAATTTTTATGATCGATGCAAATCAGTAGTTTCAAAAAATATTAGTGATTTTAGTTTTAGTAAAGATCAAATTTATAGAAGAAATAAAGTTGATCTAAATTGTGAAAGACATAAAAAAGTTTTTAATCAATTTAATACTATACCAAAATTTTGCTTTGGGTGCTTTAAAGTAGTAATTGAATTAGAGTCAGTATTAGATTTAATAAAATTATCATTTATTTTTGATGAATTTAAGTTTCTAGATAAATTTGATAGAAAATGCATGATTGATAAAAAATTAAAATTATATAAAGGATATATTTATTGCTCATCTATACAAGAAGTAAAAGATATTGCAGAACAGATTAATCCAGTTTTAAATAAAACACTTGGAAAAAAAATTAAATTAAAAACTAAGAGAGGATGTTCTGAGTTTGCAATCTCTTACCCAAATTATAAAGAAATTAAAACAAATCACAAAGAAATGATGTCTTATCCAGAAGAATGGTCCAAAAACGAAAAAATAATAGATCAACAAAATTTTAAAGATGATTTAGAAAAAAGAAGAAATAAGCAAAAAAGTCTTAAAGGAACGACCTTAAGTGACTTTTTGATTATTCACAACTGGATAATGTATGCAAGCTCTATAAATGATTTAAGTAGTAAAAAATTTTTAGATGTGTCTAATAGATAAATAAATTACACCCGCACCCAACAAAAAGAAAAAAAATATTTTTTTCACACTTTGAACAAAATCTTGTCCGAATAAAAACAAACACTACTCCTATATAAGTTTGAACATGAGAACTTATTTATATATTTTTTTAATTTTAGTATGGGGCTTTATGGCCGTAGGTTCATATTCACTTCTTTACGATATTCCTCTCTTTACACTATAAATTTTTAATAATTTTTCCAGGTTAGGTACTTAACTTTCAAAATGTTTTGAACCCCTTTAACTGTCTAAATCAAGCTATATAGTAAATACTATTACCTCCCCTAAGGAAAAAAGGCCTATGGGGACTCCATATCTCAACGCACAACACAATCTAAAATGGTTCCCACTATTGGGAAGCAGAACGAGCAGCGTAACAACGCTGCGAGTTCTTGGTGGGCCTTGTAGGTAACGCTCCTACTACCTTTCCCATGTCAAGGGAACACTCTACTTTTGAGCTAAAGGCCCATGTCCAATATTATTATTAACAAAAAGTATAACTCAAAAACGCTTGTAAAGACTCATTTTTTTGTTTTCTGAATCTATTTTATTTCATCATAAGTATTACTGTAAATGCTGTAAAATGGACTCTGAATTGAGTTGCTAGTTAAACATTCGTTGAACTGAATCGTGTGCCGTGTTAGAATGATTGGAGTTAAGGGTTAATTGAATACGATCTCTTTAATGTCAATGCAGTACTCTACTATTGAGCTAACGGCCCAAACGTTTAACTTTCTAAGAAACTTTTTAATTGTTTGGATCTACTAGGATGCTTTAATTTTCTAAGTGCTTTAGCTTCAATTTGTCTAATTCTTTCTCGAGTAACAGAAAACTGCAATCCAACTTCTTCTAAAGTATGGTCGGTATTCATTCCTACACCAAATCTCATTCTTAAAACTCTTTCTTCTCTGGGAGTTAAAGTAGATAGAATTTTTGTTGTAGCTTCGCTTAAGTTAGATTTAATAGCTTGTTCCAATGGTGCCAATGCTTTTGTGTCTTCAATAAAATCTCCAAGGCTACTATCTTCTTCATCTCCAACAGGTTTTTCTAAAGAAACAGGTTCTTTCGAAATTTTTAAAACTTTTCTTACTTTGTCTAATGGCATTCTAAGTTTTTTTGATAATTCTTCTGGAGTTGCTTCTCTGCCAAATTCGCTTAAAATTAATCTTTGAGTTCTTACAATTTTATTAATTGTTTCAATCATGTGGACTGGTATTCTTATAGTTCTAGCCTGATCAGCAATTGATCTAGTAATTGCTTGCCTTATCCACCAAGTAGCATATGTTGAAAACTTATATCCTCTTCTATATTCAAATTTATCAACGGCTTTCATTAAACCAATATTTCCTTCTTGAATTAAATCTAAAAACTGTAAACCTCTATTTGTATATTTTTTAGCAATTGAAATTACCAGTCTAAGGTTGGCTTCAACCATTTCTTTTTTAGCTATTCTTGATTCTTTTTCGCCTTTTTGAATTCTGCTAACTAACTTTTTAAAATCAGTCACTGAAATTTTAAGTTTTGTACTAATTTCAACTAACCTTTCCCTGATATTTTTAAACTCGTCTTTGTTTTTTTGTAAAAATTTTTTCCAAATTTCATTTGTTCCTAAAAATGATTTTAAATTTGGATTTATTTCATTTCCAACATAGTATTTAATAAATTCATCTCTTGATATCTTGTTTCCAATAGCAAGTCTCAGCAAATTTCCTTCGAGGGAAATAATTTTTTTATTTTCTATGTAATGTTTTTGAACCAATTCTTCTAACACTGAAGGTGAAAGTTGTAGTGATTTAATATTGTTTAATATGCTTTCAACTATTCTTTGATAGTTTTTTTCTTTTGAAGTTGAAAATGTAAGAGATTTTAAAACACATTCTAATTTTTCTTCTTGATATTTAATTAACTTATTATATTCTTTTGTAAGATCACTAATAGTCTTTAAAACTTTAGGTTTAATTTCGCACTCCATTGCAGCAAGAGTAGGGTTAAATTCATCCTCAGAAACTTCTGAACTTTCTTCTGGTGAAGATGATTCATTTTCAGATTTTTTTTGTTTTGCATTTGAGCTTGAGTCTTCGTCTTCTGTATAATTGGTATCAATATCAATTATTTCTCTTACTAAAATTTCATCATTTTGCAATTTATTGTTCCATTCAAAAAACTGTTGGGCAGTGATAGGGCTTTGAGATAGTGCATTAAGCATTACATCTTTTCCAGCCTCTATTCTTTTTGCAATTGCAATTTCACCTTCTCTAGATAAAAGTTCAACTCCACCCATTTCTCTAAGGTACATTCTGATCGGGTCATCACTTTTTTCAATCGCTTTTCCTTCTTCTTTAGAAGAAGATTCTTTTTTTCTCAAAGATTTATAGTCAGATTTTTTTTCTACTAGTGTTATTTTCTCATCTAAAATATGGATAAATGCTTGAGAAACATTTGCATTTGACAGGTTTCTTTTTCCTAATGATTTAGAAAGTTCTTCGTGTGTTATAAAGCCTCTATGGACTCCACGGCCCATAAGTCTTGCAAATGATTTTGTAATAATTCTTTCCACAGCAATAAAGTTTGGAAGTCTTATATAATGAGAAATCTAAAAAAATCCATATCTAAATTGATTGATTTAATTGATTTTTTGAGATTTTTTTAATTCTCTAATTTCATTAAAAGTACTTTCATCTAAATCTTTAGAAAATTTTGATTCTAATTTCTCTATTCTTATCTCTAGTTCATATTTCTTAATATCTCCTATTATCTCTTCAAGTAGCTCTAGTATCTTGTATTCATCATTTTCTAATTTATTTAATATATGTTTAATTGATGCAAATTTTGAAATTTTAAACAATATTTGAGGGTCTAAAGATAAATTATTTTCTGACAGTTCTTCTTCGTGTAACAACTTATTTAATAAACTATCATAAATAATTTTATTTTCGTTGGAAAATAATTTTACATTTTCTAGTAAACTTAGATTATTTTTAATTAAGTCTAAATTATTAATAATTAAGTATAAAAAAGAAAATTCTTTAATTTCAATCGAGCTTAAATTTTTTGTTTCATTAAAGTGTTTTTGGGTAGATTTTAATGATTTGGCTTTTTTATAAAAAGTTTTACTCTTATTTTGATTTGCATTGGGAGTCATTAAACTTATTTTTTCTAAAAAAAACTCTAAAACATATTTTTTAATAAATTCATCCTTTATTGAATATGCAATAGATCTTATTTTTTTTTCAAATATTGCTAAAGAAGAAGGGTCATTTTTTGACTCATTTTTGTAGTGATTAAATATGAAATTGTGAATTGAAATTTTTTTCTCTCTAGTAAACTCTATAAAAAAATCTTTACCATTTTTATTTACAAAGCTATCTGGATCTTCTTTGTCTGGCAAAAATAAAAAAGAAATTTTTTTTTCGGGTTTTAATTCTTTTATTAAATTTTCTGCGGCTCTTAATGCTGCCTTGTAGCCACTTTCATCTCCATCAAAACAAATTATTAAATCATTATAAAATTGATTTAGGACTAATACTTGCCTATCGGTAAGCGAAGTTCCAAGATTGGCTACAACATTTTCAATTCCCTTGCTGTTTAAACTAACAACATCCATATATCCTTCAACTAAATAAACATGTTCAACTTTATTAGATAGTTTTCTTGCATAATCTAAGTTGTATAAATTTGAGCCTTTTTTAAAAAAAGGAGTTTCTGGTGAATTAATATATTTTGCAAAATAATTATTTTCTTTTATTGTTCTTCCTCCTAAAGCAATTGGTTGTCCGGTAATGCTGTTGATGGGAAAAATAATTCTATCTTTAAATCTTTCTACATAATGGTTTTTTTTTTCGTCAAAATAAAAAAGTCCAGTGTCAATTATAATTTTTTCATCAAATTTAGATTTAATATTTTCAAAAAAATTTGGATTATGTGGTACATAGCCTATTTTAAAATCTACAACTTCTTTTTTTGATAAATTTCTTCTTTTTAAATATTTTCTAGCAAAATTATATTCTTGATTTTGAAGTAACTCTTTATGATAAAATTCAACATATAATTTAAATATTTCTGAATATTCATTCCATTGTTTTTCTCTTTCTTCATCTTTTTTTGAAAATGTATATGGTTGCATTCCTGCTAAGTTTGCTAAATATTTTACAGCTTCTCCAAATTTTAAATTTTGAGTTTTCATAATAAAATCAAAAATATTTCCATGCTCTGCCGTGCTAAAGCAATGATAAAAGCCTTTATCATCATTAACTGTAAACGAAGGTGTTTTTTCAGTTTTAAATGGAGAGAGTCCTACAAATTCTTTACCTCTTTTTTTTAGATTAACTGACTTGGAAACAACAGTTGAAACTTTCAATCTAGTTTTAATTTCATCTAAATATTCTTTTGGATATTTCATAAATTAATATTATTTTCCCAATATTTCTTTTAACAAGGATCCTGCCTTAGAAAAATCTAACGTATCTGAATAATTTTTTTTTAACTCACCCATTACTTTTCCCATATCTTTTATTGAGCTAGCTGCAATTTTTTGTGCCACTTCAGAACATATTTTTTTTGTTTCTTCTTCGCTTAATTGTTTTGGTAAATAGTTAGATAATATTTTATGTTCATTTTCTTCAATTTTTAATAAATCTTCTCTATTATTTTTTTTATAAATATCGATTGATTCGGCTCTTTGCTTGATCATTTTTTTTAAAAGCTTTTTAATATCTTCATCATCTGTATCTTTCTTATTTGGACCTGATCTATTAGATATATCAAGATCCTTTATAGCTGATAAAATTAACCTATAAGTTGATATTTTTGGTTTATCCTTAGCTTTTAAGGCTTCATTATAATCTAAATTAATTTTATTTTTGAGTTCCATTTAATTTATCCACTGTATAGAAAAAATTGTTCAAAAGAACAAATTGTATTTTAAAAAAATTATATTAGATCTGTTGCGTAAAAATAGGTTTTATTGTATTAACCTTTAACTCATGAGTTGTAATTGAACAAAAAGCAAAAAATAAACTCAAAAAATTTTTCATATTTATCATCAGGCGTTTTAGTTCTTGAAAATAAAACAATATTTAAAGGTATTGGTATCGGATATCAAGGAACGGCCACAGGAGAAGTTTGTTTCAATACTTCTTTAACAGGTTATCAAGAAATTATATCCGATCCATCTTATGCTGGACAAATTATCAATTTTACTTTTCCACACATTGGAAATGTTGGTACCAACAATGAAGATCATGAGTCAAATAAGATTTGGACAAAGGGAGTTATTTTTAATACAGAAATAACCAATCCATC
>Ga0208641_1001865_pt1 | contig 10223 bp, 10 predicted proteins | sample ETN02SmetaG_2_FD_185789 | JGI IMG/M metagenome (GOLD analysis project Ga0208641, IMG submission 185789) | Marine microbial and viral communities from oxygen minimum zone, Eastern Pacific Ocean - ETNP2014F10-02SV253 (SPAdes) (version 2) | ecosystem: Environmental > Aquatic > Marine > Oceanic ... | reverse complement strand
ATAGTTTTGCAGAATACTTAAATTCAAATTTAATAATGAAAAGAAAATTAATTTTTTTTTTAACTTTGATAAATTCTTATAAAAAAAAATTATTTAAAATTCTAATTTATGAAATCTATTTCTCAACAAAGTATTTTAAAACTGGAAATTTTATTAAATTTCAAAATAGTGATAGAAGAACAGATACAATTCCTTGCCCATATTATTTTATTCATAAGATATCACAATTTATAAATAATAAAAAAATCACAAGTGTAGCTGACTTAGGAAGTGGATACGGAAGAGTAACGAACAGTTTGAGTGTTACAACAAACGCTAAAATTTTGGGATATGAAGTTGACAAAGAAGTTTCTGATATTTCAGCAAAGAACAAAAATAATAATGTCACTATTGAAAATAAAGATATTTTGCATATTGATTATAATAATTTGAAAGTTGAATGTTTTATTATAACCGATCCATTTCATGATGAAGCTGATCTTGAATATTTAATAAAAAAAATTGGACTTAGCAGGATTAGTTTTACGAAAAAATATTATTTAATTATTATAAATGTAGACGAAAAAAAAATGCATATCTTTAATAACCATAAATTATTAAAATCTACTTTCGCAAGTCAATCAAGATGCATTAAATTTTTTAGCAACTAAGCAACTTAATAAAGTTATCGCTTACTATATAAATTAATTAAATATATTGATGCCAGGTATGGAATGACTTATATGTTCTTTAAATTAATTTTTTAAGATAATATCTAAATCGGTCTTACTTTATTTTATGAAAATACCAAGAACTACAAAAATCTCAAAATGTAGACTGTGCTCACATAAAAAATTCTTGAAAATTCATTCTTTTGGAAATTTATTTGTAAGTAACTTTGTTTCAAAAAAAAATATATACAATGGTGTTAAAGCACCATTAGATCTAGTTTATTGCAAAAAATGTAAACTATTACAATTAAGGCATTCGGCGCCTCAGGAAATCATGTACAGGCAATTTTATTGGTATAGATCTGGTATTACAAGTACTATGAAAAATGCTTTAAAAGACATTTTTCTAACTGTAAAAAAAATGTCGATATTAGATAAAAATGATACCATTTTAGATATTGGTGCGAACGACGGAACACTTCTTAGTCACTTTAAAAAAGAAAAATATATTACTATAGGTTGTGAACCAGCAAAAAATTTGACAAAATTCTTAAAGAAAAATTGTAAATACGTCTTAAACAGTTTTTGGAATTCAAAAGATTTGAAAAAAATATTAAAAACTAAAAAAATTAAAAAACCAAAATTAATTACAGCCATTGGAATGTTTTATGATTTAGAAAATCCCTCAAAATTTATAGCTGATGCAGTGGAAGTTTTAGATGACGAAGGTATTTTTATTACACAATTGATGTGTTTAAAATCAATGTTAGAGAAAAACGACCTAGGAAATATTTGCCATGAACATTTGGAGTTTTATTCTTATGATTCGCTTAAATATCTTTTTGAAAAAAATGGATTAAAAATATTTAAAATAGAAGAAAACGAAATTAATGGTGGAAGCTATAGAATTTATTGTAAAAAAAATATCTCTCAATCTATCACTTTTAAAGAAAAAACGAATTTATTTGAAATAAAAAAATTTATTCGACGAGTTGAACTTAATAAAAAGAAGTGTTTAACTTTCTTAACTAAAGCAGTTAAAAAGGGATTGAAAGTTTTTATTTATGGAGCCTCTACAAAAGGAAACACTCTCTTACAGTACTACGGAATTAATCATAAACTTATAAAATTTGCAGCAGAAAGAAGTCCAGTAAAATGGGGAAAATATACGGTTGGCTCTGGTGTAAAAATAATATCCGAAAACAAAGCCAGAAAATTAAATCCTGATTATTTTTTTGTTATGCCATATGCTTTCATTAAAGAGTTTATAAAACGTGAAAAAAAATGGTTAAATAAAGGTGGAAAATTTATTTTACCTTATCCAAATTTTAAAGTTATAAATAAATAAATTTATGAAAAAAAAAGCATTGATACTTGGTGTAACTGGTCAAGACGGTTCTTACATGCTTGAACTTTTAATTCAAAAAAAATATGAAGTTCACGGGTTGATACGTAAGTCGGCTACTGGAAATACAAAAAATATTGATCATGTAATAAATAATAAAAAACTATTCAACAAACGATTTTTCTTACATAGGGGTGATTTATTGGATGTGAATTCTATAAATACGGTCATAGAAAAAGTTAAACCAAATGAAATCTATAATTTTGCAGACCAAGATCATGTTGGTTGGAGTTTTGAAATTCCATCATATTCATTTAAGGTAACAGCCTTATCTGTGGTAGAAATTCTTGAAATATTAAAAAATAAAGATAAAAATATTAAATATTTTCATCCCATATCATCAAATATTTTTGGTTTAACTGGTTCAAAAATACAAAATGAAAAAACTATATTAAATCCAAATAGCATTTATGCATTAGCAAAAGCCACTGCACTTCAAGCTTGTAAAATGTATTCAAGGATTTACAATTTATTTATATGTGGGGCTATTTATTATAATCATGAATCTCCGAAAAGAAGTAAAGATTATGTTTCGCAAAAAATTGTTCGATCAGTTTGTGAAATTTATTATGGGAAAAGAGATTATTTATATTTAGGAGATTTAAAAGCAAAAATTGATTGGGGATATGCAAAGGATTATGTCGAGTGCGCATGGAAAATAATGCAACTAAAAAAACCTGATTTTTTTGTTATAGCAACTGGAGAAACTCATTCTGTGGAGTATTTTGTCAAAAAATGTTTTTTATATGTTGGTCTAAATTACAAAAAATATATTAAAATTGACAAAAAATTGATAAGACCATCAAAAACAAGTGTGTTAAGTGGAAATACCAAAAAGGCAAAGAAAACCTTTCGATATAAACTTAAAACTAAACTGAATGATTTAATAAAAATTATGATGGATAGTGAATTAAAAAAATATAATGGATAAAAAAATATCTATCATTTTGTCAACTTATAATGAAGCTCCATTTATAGTACAAACAATAAATGAAATTCTGAATAATATAAAAAATGTTGAAATTATATTGGTAGATGACAGCTCATCCGATGGTACACTTGAAAAAGTTAAAAATATTGGTAATCCAAATATAAAAATTTTTTCTAGAAAATTTAGAGGACTGGCTTCAGCTTTTTTATTGGGTTTGATTAATTCATCTGGAGATATAGTTGGATGGGTTGATTCAAATATGAAATCAGCAGCAGCAAAGCTGCCAGAAATGATAGATCAACTAAATAACAATGAAATTGTTTTACTTTCTAGGTATGTAGAAGGTGGAGATGACAAAAGAGATAAGCTCAGATCCTTTGCAAGTAGATTTCTTAATTGGATATATCAATTAACCTTAAGTAAAGAAATAAAAGATTATACTAGTGGAATGTTTGTTATGAAAAGAGATGTACTTTTGGTGGCTATTCCAAATTGCTTTGGTCATGGTGAATTTTTTGTTGAGTTTATTTACAAGACACATAAAAGAGGTGTAAAAATTTATGAGCTACCATTTATTCAACCCCCAGATTTAGAAAAGCGCAGCAAGACAGCCTCTAGCCTCCTTCATTTTATTCATTTAGGTTTTCACTATATGGGTGTAATTTTTCACGCACGTACTAGAAGAAACTGACTTATGAAGTTTAATTTGAGAACTACAGTATGATTTTTTTATGATTGAAAAAATATTACACAAAAAAAAACTTTATGCTTTAATTGTCAGGAAACAATTTAGAAAAAAAAGTGGAATAAATTTTTTTACTTCAAAAAAGGCCACCCAACAATTTGGATTTATGAAACATAAAAAAAATCATGTTATAAAACCACATAAACATAATAAACGTCTAACAAAAATTCTTAGAACTACTGAAGTAATTTTATTATTAAAAGGTACTTTGAGAGTGGATTTTTATAACGATAAGCACGGATATTTATTTAGTAAAAAAATTAATGAAAGAGATATAATCATGTTAATTCATGGCGGACATGGCTTTAAAGTCTTGAAAAATGTTGAAATGATTGAGGTAAAACAAGGTCCTTATAGTCTAGCAAGTGATAAAATTAAATTTAAAACAGTTGATGAGAAAAAAATTAAATTCAAATAAAAAACCTTTTTACCCAGTTAGCTCACCTTATATTTCAAAAAAAGACATTGACAATATTAATAAGGCATTAAAAAGTGGTTGGATATCATCCGATGGCCCAGAAATAAAAAAATTTGAAAAAGAATTTTCCTATTTTATAGACAAAAAATATTCTGTAGCAGTTTCTAGTGGAACTGCTGCTTTAGAAATTGCAATTAAGGCACTCGATATAAAAAAAAATGATGAGGTTTTAATACCTAATTTTACAATAATTTCTAATGCATTGGCAGTAATAAGACAACAAGCAAAACCAGTTTTAATTGATTGTAATCTAAAAGATTGGAACATCAAAATTGAAGATATTGAAAAAAATATTTCAAAAAAAACCAAGGCGATAATTATTACACATATTTATTCATTTCCAAATGAAATGCAAAAAATTTTAAAAATTTGTAAAAAATATAATTTACTTATTATAGAGGATGCTGCTGAAGTTTTGGGATTGAAATATAAAAATAAGATGTGCGGAAGTTTTGGGGACATAAGTACTTTTAGTTTTTATGCCAACAAGCAGGTAACTAGTGGAGAAGGTGGAATGTTATCAATGAATAATTTTAAAATATATGAAAAGTGCAAATCTTTAAGAAACTTATGTTTTGGTAAATTAAACAGATTTAACCATACTGATTTAGGATGGAATTATAGAATGACAAACATGCAGGCTGCTCTGGGATTAAGCCAACTTAAAAATATCAAACATATGGTTAATAAAAAAATGCAAATCGGCAGCTATTATTATAAAAAATTATATCAAAATTCCAACATACAAATACTACCTCCCTCAAATGAATTTTCAAAAAATATTTATTGGGTAGTAGGAATTGTAATCAAAAAAAATATAATGACAGCATCTAAGTTTTCTGAAAAAATTGCGCTATACGGAATTAAAACAAGACCTTTTTTTTGGCCAATGCATAAACAAGATATTTTTAAAAAAATGAAAATGTTTAAAAATAAAAAATTTCCAAACTCATCTTATTTAGCTAGATATGGACTATATTTACCATCATATTTTAAATTAAAAAAAAAAGATATTGATTATATTTCATCAGCTATTAATAAAATTCTTAAATAAAAATGGAAATTAAAGTTGCTTATAAAAATAAAAAAATTTAATAATTATTTCTTTATATATTTGTCCCTATTATTCCTTTTTGGAATTTTTTGGTTATATATAAAACATTCCGTCGGAAATGATTCGACTATTTCGGAATGGTTAATAAATTATCAGGGTGGTTTTATAAAAAGAGGTTTGATTGGAGAAATATGCTTTCAAATTGCAATACATTTTGATTTAAGTCTTAGATTTGTAATATTTTTATTTCAATCTCTTATATATTCAATTTTTCTAATTCTGATTTATAGATTTTTTAGAAATATACCCACAAATTTAATTATTATATTGTCAATCTTTACGCCTATTTTTCTATTATATCCAGTTGCTGAAATTGAGGTTTTGGCAAGAAAAGAAACATTTGTATTTATTGGTTTTTTATTGTTCTTAAATATCTCAAATTTTAATTATTCAAGCAATCTTCCTCTTTACTATGTTTTTTTCATTTTACCTATTATTTGTTTAATTTGGGAACCGATGATATTTTTTTTTCCATTCATTGCATCGGTCTTAGTAATTAGACTGAAAAACAATCAAACTGCAACACTTTTGAGCAAAATAACAATATGTTTTATTCCTGCATTAATAGTAGCGATGTTAACTGCAACTAACCCCATTACTCCAGAGAATCATTCGATTATGGCTAACTCATTAAAAGAAAATTTTGGGGAAGATTGTTACATGTCATGCGGTATGTTGCTATCTAGATCATCAATTATTTCACAATTTTTAGGAATCTATGATGCGGTGATGTTTGAAAGTCTAATAAGATATCCTCTTATTATATTAATCGGTTTTGGACCAATTTTTTTATTGAGTTTTAATACAAAATTAAAAATAAAAATTTTATTTTTTAAACGCTTTAAAAATTTATTGTATCCAATCCTACTAGTGTTAGCTCCGGTTTTAGTTTTATTCACAATGATGGGTGATTGGGGAAGAATAGTTAACATTAGCTATACATTTACAGTACTTTTTTACTTTTATTTGCTCCAAAACAATTTGATAAAAATTGATTTAGAAAAAATCACAAAAAAAATATCTTTTATTCAAAATAAAAAATCCCTACTTGTTGTATTTTTTGTTCTATATACCTTTGGATGGACTCCACAAACTACTTTAAGGGGAGACGTATCTTCTTTTCCAGGATATAGAATACCCTACAAAACGGTAAAAATTTTGTACCAGAAAATTAATAATAATTAAATAATCAATTTAAATTGTTAGAATTTGTGAAGACTATTTATTCTTTAAAGTAATTTTTCTTAATTACAAATCCTATTAATAAAAGAATAAAAAAACCAATTATTGGGAAATAAATTTCTGGAGATTGAACGACTGGCAAAAAACTAAGTTCGGCATTTTTGTCAATAATTTTTTCTATACCACTACCAAGCGCTACTGTTACAAATGTAGTTGGAATTATTCCTAAAAATGTAGCAATAATATAATTTTTAGCTGACATATTAAAGAGAGCTGGCAAAACATTCTGTATAGGAAAAGGAGTGCCTCCTCCTCCCATAAATCTAAAGCACATAAAATATATTGTCTCATTTTTATTAAAAAAATTTATAAATTTAGAAAATTTTGTTTTAAATTTTTTTTCAATTAAATCACTAAAAAAAGTTTTTGCTAGCTGGCACAATAAAAGTCCACCGACTGTATTCCCGAATATTAGTATTAATGTTCCTAGCCATTTACCAAAAATAAAACCAATTATCAAAGTAGGTAATAGCATAGGACATAACAATAAATTTAACAAAATAGTAATAATAAAAAAAATAATCGTGAGAAAGAAAATATTATTGTCCTTATACTTTATAATTATTTCCCGGTTTTCTTTTATAAACTCATAGCTAGTCAAATCCTTTATATCAAAAGTTGAGAATAAAAAATAAATAGCTATACAAAGAACCGCTAAATATATCCCCCCCAAATAGATTTTGGAATTTGAAGACTTTAATTTCATAATTTAATTTAAGACTGTACATATTAAGCCTTATTACTTATAAATATCAAAAATTTCACAAAGAACTATACAAATTTTATGAAGAGAACATATCAGCCAAGTCGTATTGTCAGAAAAAGAAGACATGGTTTTAGAAGTAGAATGAGAAAAAAAGGTGGAAGAAAAACGCTTTCTAGAAGAAGATCAAAGGGTAGAAAAAGATTATCCACATAAGTTCAATGATTAAATTGAAAAACCTAGAGTCAGATTTTCAATTCAAAAAATTGTTGACTCAAAAAAAGATTATTACTGATTATTTTTCGATTTATTTTGGCAAAAATTTATCAAGAGAAAATAACAACAAACTGAATATTAGCTTCGTAATGAAAAAAAAGATAGGTAGTTCTGTAACTAGAAATAAGATTAAAAGAAGATTGCGATCAGCTATTCAAAAAAGATTGAAAGATAAAAAATTCATAGATATTAATTATTCTTATATAATATTTGGAAAATCAAAAACTTTTACTGAAAAATATTCGATTATTTCTGATGCATTGGATAAAACTTTTTCTAAAATCAATCAAATAAGCAATCAAAATGAAGTTCATTAATTTATTTTTAATTTCAATAATAAAATTTTATAAATATTTTATATCACCCCATATTGGCTCAAACTGCAGATATTTGCCAACATGTTCTGATTATTTTATAGATTGCATAAAATTGAACGGTGCGTTTGAAGGATGTGTTCTGGGAATAAAGAGAATTTTAAGATGTCATCCAATTAAATTTTTAGGTGGAAATGATGGATTTGACCCTGCTCCAAATTTAAACACAAAGAGAGAAGAAAAATAATATGGAAGGTAAAAATCTTATTTTAGCAATTTCTTTATCTGCATTAGTATTAATAATGTGGTCAATATTTTTTGCTCCACCACCTCCAACCATTGATAAGGAACAAAGTAAAATAGAAAAAACCCAAAAAGAAAACGATATATCTTCCCCTTCTTTAGAAACTACAAAAAAGATAAAAGCCGTATCCAGAGTAGAATCTTTAAAAACAACAAAAAGAATTCCTGTTGAAAATAATAGCATATCTGGATCCATTTCTTTAACAGGGGGAATTATAGATGATATAATTTTTAAAAATTATAACCAAAATTTGAATTCAGAAAAAAAAGTAATTTTATTGAATCCGAATGTTTCGGATGAAGGCTACTATATTGAAACTGGCTGGGCTTCTACTTACAAAGATGTGGATTTACCAAACAGTAAAACAGAGTGGTCCATAGTTGGCAATTCCAAACTAACTCCAAATAATCCAGTTACTCTTAAATGGACAAATAATAAACAAATTACATTTCTAAAAACTATTGAATTAGATGAAAATTTTTTATTCAAGATTAATCAACAAATTAAAAATAATGGAAATAATAATTATGATTTTTATCCATATGCACAAATTGTAAGAAATAAGAAACCCAAAATATTAGGATACTATATACTTCATGAGGGCTTCATTGGTGTGTTCGATGAAGAACTTAAAGAGGAAGATTATAAAGATATAGAAGAAAAAAAATTTACTGCAAATTCTTCTTCGGGTTGGCTAGGTATAACTGATAAATATTGGATTACTGCTATTGTTCCTGAAAAAAACAAGAATTTTAAGTCAGAATTTATTTTTGATAAAAATTATAGAGCTAACTTTATACAAACTGAACCGATTCAAAGTTCCCCAAATCAAACAATTTCAAGTGAAATAAGAGTTTTTACTGCAGCTAAAGAAGTGGCGGTTATTGATTCGTACGCTGAAAATCAAAATATAGAAAAATTTGATTTAACAATAGATTGGGGATGGTTTTATTTTTTTACTAAACCTTTATTTTTTATTGCAGATTATTTCTTCAAACTGACTGGAAATTTTGGAATCGCAATTATTTTAATAACTGCTTGTATAAGACTGATATTTTTTCCTTTGGCAAATTATTCATTTAAATCAATGGCAAAAATGAAAGTTTTGCAGCCAGAAATGGTAAGATTAAAGGAACTGCACAAAGACGATAAAACGAAGCTTCAACAAGAAATGATGGCTTTGTATAAGAGAGAAAAGGTCAATCCCATATCAGGTTGTCTTCCAGTTATGATACAGATTCCGTTTTTCTTTGCAATTTACAAAATGTTGTTTGTAACAATCGAGATGAGACAGCAACCTTTTTTTGGATGGATACAAGATCTTTCTGCAAGAGACCCCACTTCGGTATTTAATTTATTTGGATTAATTCCTTGGGATCCTCCAACTTTCTTAATGATTGGAGCTTGGCCGATTATGATGGGCATTACAATGTACGTTCAACAAAAATTAAATCCAACACCTCCCGATCCAATACAAGCAAAAATTTTTATGTTCTTTCCATTGTTTTTAACGATTGTTTTAGCTCCATTTCCTTCTGGTCTAGTTGTTTATTGGACCATAAATAATATTCTAACCATGGCTCAACAATGGATAATAATAAGAAGAACTAAAGTTAAAACTGTTTAATTAATGTTATCAACTGAAAATTTAGAAAATCAAATAGAACAACTATGGCCTGACAACGGCCCCTCAACAAAGGAGGTTTCTAAGTATTTAAAAAAATATCAGAATGAAAAAATAGTTATAAAATGTGGAGGAAAAGTTCTTCTAGATCCAGTTCTATTAGATGGCATGATTGGAGATATAGCCATTTTGAGAAAACTGGGCTTAACCCCCATTCTAGTACATGGAGGTGGTCTTGGTATAAAGAAAAAATTAGATGAATTAAATATTGAAAGCAAGTTTATCATGGGGCTAAGGGTAACCGATGAGAAAATAATAACAATTGTTGAAGAGGTAATGATTGAGTTTAATAAAAAAATTATTAAAGCCTTGGAAAAAAAATCTTGTAAAGCAAAATCTATAACAGTTAAAGAAAACAATATAATTCATGTTGAACA
>Ga0208641_1001862_pt1 | contig 10245 bp, 12 predicted proteins | sample ETN02SmetaG_2_FD_185789 | JGI IMG/M metagenome (GOLD analysis project Ga0208641, IMG submission 185789) | Marine microbial and viral communities from oxygen minimum zone, Eastern Pacific Ocean - ETNP2014F10-02SV253 (SPAdes) (version 2) | ecosystem: Environmental > Aquatic > Marine > Oceanic ... | reverse complement strand
AAATAGAGGATATGCTGAAATTATAAATAAAAGATTTTTTCCTACTGATAGAGGAAAATTGATTTCTGCTTTTTTAGAAAAATTATTTACTAAGTATGTGGACTATGACTTTACGGCTAAATTGGAAAATCAATTAGACGATATAACTTCTGGAAAAGAAGATTGGATAAAAGTTCTTAATCAATTCTGGTATGATTTTAATAAAAATGTTTCAACAGTTAAAGAAAAAAGAACTAGAGAAGTTTTAGATTTACTAAATGATAGTTTGGGAGATTTAATATTCGATATAGACACAAATGGAAAAATAGATAGAAAATGTAAATTGTGTAGCAGTGGACAATTAAGTTTAAAAAACAGTTTTAGAGGTGGTGCCTTTATAGGATGTTCAAATTATCCTGAATGTAAATTTACACGACCATTATCAAAAACAAAAGCTGCACAACAATCAAATTTAGCTGAACCAAAAATTCTCGGACAGAATGATAATGGAAAACACATATATTTAAAAAATGGAAGATTTGGCCCCTATTTACAATATGAGATTGATTCAAATTTAATAGAAACAGAAAGTAAAAGTAAAAAGAGGAAAAGTAAAAAAGTCAATGAAAGTAAATTTAAAAATATTTCTATACCAAAAGGTATATCTATAGACACTATTGATTTAGACAAAAGTAGATTTCTATGTTCTTTACCTAAAAGTTTGGGGATTAATCCTGAAAATGCGAAAGAAATAACTTTAAATTCAGGAAGATTTGGCCCCTATCTGAAATGCGAAAACAAATCTGCAAGAATAGAAAATGTCGAAGAAATATTTTCAATAGGTCTTAACAGAGCTATAACACTTATAGCTGAAGCTAAGCCTGGTAGGGTATCCTCTTCTTTAATTAAAGATTTAGGTGAGCATCCTGAAGATAAAAAACCTGTAAGGGTTATGAAAGGAAAATTTGGTCCATATATAAAGTATAAATCCCTTAATGCCACTATTCCTGAAGAAAAAGACCCCGGTGAAATTGTTATGGAGGAAGCTTTAATATTGATTGAGAAAAGAAAAGAATATGATAGAAACAAGAAAAAAAAAAATAAATATTAATGAGAACGCTTCTATTATTCTTAGCAATAGTGCTATTTACTACTACTAACTTGTACTCTAAAGAGGCATTAGACTGTAAAAGCATAAAAAAAAATTCACCAAAATATTTGATATGCAAATCTAAGGCTGCAGGAAGTGCTATTAAGAATAAACTTAACAAAAAAGTAAAATCAGAAAAAAAATCTGGTAAAAAATCTTTTCTTAAAAAATTTGGCGAAGCAAAATCATTAAGTGATTTAACTAAATAAAAGGCTTATTTATGAAAAAAATTATTATGCTAATAACAACATTATTACTTTGTACTAACATAGTTAATGCTGAAGAAAAAAAAACATTGGCTGATGCTATAGGTACAGATTGCATCGACAAATATAAAATATCACCCAAGGCTCTCGGATGCGGTTTTAAAAAATTATTCAAAAAAAAAGATGGATCTCCCAACGCATTAGGAAAATTCTATAATACAAAAACACTTAAAGATTTGGGAAATGGAGATAAGAAAGAAATTAATGAAACACCCGATTATAAACCTAAAGTGTCATTAATTGATAAGATGAAAGAAAAAATTGGCAAAATAAGAAAAAATTAATTTTTTCGATGTCATCTTCTGTTTATTTGTAGAAATAAAGATTTTTAAATTTTTTAATGAATATTGCATGTCAGTTTACGAAAATTTAAAGAAATTAAATTTAGAAATTCCAAAAGCGCCTGATCCAGTAGGTGCATATATAGCATACAAAAAAACAGCAAATTTATTGTTTATTTCCGGTCAAATATCGATTGATTCTAATGGAAAAATAACAAAGGGAAAGTTGGAAAAAGATTTAACTATTGAGCAAGGTCAAACTGCAGCAAAGTTATGTGCAATTAATATAATTGCTCAGGCTAAAAAAGCATGCAACGAGAGATTAGAAAATATCGCAAACTGTATTAAACTGACAGGATATGTTAACTCAACAAACGAATTTACTGATCAACCTAAAATTATCAATGCTGCTTCTGAACTTATTTTTGCGGTATTTGGTGAGAACGGTAAACACACAAGAGCTGCGATAAGTGCAAATTCATTGCCTCTTGATGCTGCTGTTGAAATTGATGCTATATTTGAATTAAAGTAGATTACTTACCGATACTAAAATAATTAATTTTATTTTTTTTCATCAATTTACTAGAATATAAATTTCTCATATCATATATTTTAAAATTATTTTTTTTGACAATCTTTTTAAATTCAAGTGATTTAAATTCGTTCCATTCAGTGTGTATAATAATTAAGTCACTTTTCAAGCAGGCTTTTGCTACATTAGAATAAAAACTAACTTTGCTATATTTTTCAAATTCTTTTTTTTTTCCAGAAGGATCACAATAGCGTACGATAGCACCTTTTCTTAACAAATTTGGTATCATTGATAAACTTGATGACATACGCATATCGTCTGTATTTGCTTTAAATGTTACACCTAAAAAAGTGATTATTTTGTTTTTTAATTCATTAGACATAATTTCATAAATTCTTTTTGTTAGTAAAGATCGCCTGTTCTCATTTGACTTAATAACGGACCTAACTATTGACAAATTTGTATTAAATTTTTCGCCAGTAGTAACTAAAGCTTTCGTATCTTTTGGAAAACAAGACCCACCATATGCAGGACCTGTTCTTAAAAATCTACTACCAATTCTTTTATCAAGTCCCATTCCTATTGCTATATCTTCTGTATTAATGGCAATTTTTTCACACAAATTAGCCAACTCATTTATGAATGAGATTTTTGTAGCCAAAAAAGCATTCGATGCATATTTAATCAATTCAGCACTCCTACGTGATGTCTTAAAATATATTGCTCCCTTTTTAATAATTGGGTCGTAAAGATTAGCTAAAGTTTTGATTATTCTTTTATTTTCTGTACCTATTATAATTCTATCAGGATATCTAAAATCACGAATTGCCTCACCCTCTCTTAAAAACTCAGGATTTGATACAACTTCAAATAATTTCCTCCTTACTTTTGAATTAATAATTTTTTCAACTTTATCTCCAGTAGTTACTGGAATAGTTGATTTAATTATTATAATTTTAAATTTCTTTATGTATCTACTTATGTCTCTGGCTACTTTGAAAACATATTTTAAATTTACTGAATTGGTTTCTTTAACTGAAGGAGTCCCCACACAAACAAATATAATATCAGAGTATGAAACTGATTTTTTCAAATCTGTGGTAAAAATCAATCTTTTATCTTTGTAACATTTTTTGACCATTTCTTCTAAACCCGGTTCAAAAATAGGCACAGAACCATAATTTAACTTTTTTATTTTATGAACATCTGTATCAACACAATGAACTGTATTTCCAAGATCAGCAAAACAAACACCGGTGACAAGACCAACATAACCCGTTCCAATAACACAAATTTTCATTATTTATAATTTAGAAATTTCTATAGATGAATTAATATATCCTGCCATGGTACCACAATCTAAGTATTTGCCAGAAAGAATATGTCCGAAGAATTTTTCTTTTTTATTTATCAAAGTTTTAATTGCATCAGTTATATGAATTTCACCATTTTGACTTGGTTTTTGATTTTTAAGTATTTTAAATATTTCTTTTGGCAATATATATCGACCAATAATAGCATAGTTTGACGGAGCATTTTTTATACTGGGTTTTTCTATAACGTCTTTAATTAAAAAACTATTTTTATTAAGTTTTTTTAAATCAAAAATACCCCATCTGGAAACATCTTTTTTTTTGACTTTTTTAGATGCAATGACAGATGATTTATATTTTGTGTGTAATTTGATCATTGATTGAGAACAGTTATTTTTTATTATTAAATCGTCTGGTAAAAGCATTAAAAAATACTTCGACCTAATATAATTTTTACATTTTAAAACCGCATCTCCTGTGCCGCGAGGCACATCTTGATAAACAAATTTAATTATTTTCTTATATTTTCTTATTTTTGCAAATTCCAGTTTAAGTCTTTTATTTTTATTTTTTTTCTTGATTATTTTTTTATAGAAGGAATCATTATAAAAATATTTTTTAATTTCTTTTTTTTTGCTAGAAATAATGAAAATAAATTCTTTGATACCAGCGTTTATTCCTTCCTCCAAAATATATTCTAATACTGGTTTACCATTGATCGGCAAAAGCTCTTTTGGTATCACACTCGTAAGAGGTAATAATCTTGTACCCAAACCAGCTAAGGGAATAATTGCCTGTTTAATCATTTGTATCTTTTACATATAATAATTAAAATTTACAAATGAAAATAATTATTAGCAAAAAAAAACTTATTCGAATATTAAAGGGAGAAAAAGATTTAGGTTTTGTTCCAACTATGGGTGCCATACACAAGGCACATATATACATAATAAAAAAAAGTATCTCTCTATGTAAAAAAACAATTGTTTCTATATTTATCAACAAGCCTCAATTTAATGAAATTGCAGACTACAAAAAATACCCAAAAAATTTTAAAAAAGACATATCAATACTTAAAAAATGTAAAATTGATTATCTATATTTACCAACAACGAAACAAATATATCCATTTGGCTACAATAAAAATATTAAAATTAGTTCCTTTAATAAAAAATTATGCGGAAAGTCTAGACCTGGGCACTTTGAATCAGTGGTTGATGTAATTGATAGATTTATAAAAATAATTAAGCCAAACAAAATTTTCTTAGGAGAAAAAGATATTCAGCAATTAAAAATTATTGAAGAATTTATAAATAAAAATCAAATTAAGACAAAAATTGTTGGATGCAAAACTATCAGAGAAAAAAATGGTGTTGCTTGTTCTTCTAGAAATTTTTTGCTTTCAAGAAATGATTTTATCATAGCATCTAGAGTTTATAAATTACTCTATAAAAACAAAAAATTATTAATTATGAAAAAAAATATTTTAAAAAAGATTAAAAATGAAATATTTCAATTTGGTGTTAAAAAAATTGATTATCTGAAGCTTATTGACATTAATAAACAAACTAGACCATTTAAAAAAAGTAAAAAATACAAATTGTTTGTCGCCTACTATATTGGCTCCACAAGGTTGATAGATAATATTTAGCTGTAAAAAAAATAAGCCCCTATACCCAAAAAGGATAAAAATCCTATCACGTCTGTAATAGTTGTTACAAAAACGCTGGAAGCAATAGCGGGATCAATATCAAATTTCTTAAGCGAGACTGGAACCAAAATTCCAAATAGACCTGCAACGATCATATTTACTATCATAGAAGCGGCAATTATAATTGTTAAATTAATTTCTCTAAACCATAGTTGAACTATAATTCCAGTAATTATTGCAAATATTATTCCATTTAAAATTCCAATCACAAATTCTTTTGATACTATTTTGGTAAAATTTTCTGAAGAAAGTTCCTTAGTAGCAATAGCTCTTACTGTAACAGCTAAAGTTTGCATACCAGCATTACCGCCCATTGAGGCTACTATCGGCATCAAAAAAGCTAAAGCAATCATTTGTTCTATTGTAGCTCCAAATTTGCTTATTACCCAAGTCGCTAGCAAAGCTGTAAGCAAATTTAATAGTAACCAATTAAATCTTCTTTTTGTCTTTCTCAAAATACTGTCCGTAATCTCTTCATCTCCCACTCCAGCAAGCCTAAGAACGTCTTCTTCTGCTTCTTCCTTTACAACAGTTAAAATATCATCACTAGTAATCATTCCGACTAATTTATTATTTTTATCTACGACTCCAGCAGAAGTAAGGTTATAATTTTCAAATGTATGACCCACCTCTTCTTGATCCATATTAACTGGAATCAAAACTTGCATTTCTCTCATAATTAAGTTCATTTTACTTTCTCTTGCCGTTCTTAGTACTTTTGATGAGGGAACTGTTCCAATTGGTTTAAAATCACTATCAACAATAAAGATTTCCAAAAAATCATCTGGTAAATCTTTATTTTCTCTTAAATAATCTATTGTTTGTCCGACAGACCAATTACTTGGAATAGCAGTAAATTCTCTTTGCATAATTCTTGCTGCTGTATCCTGGGGATAACTCAAACCTTCCTCTAATAAAAATCTATCTTTCGGAGGCAATTTATTTAAAACGGTTTCTTTTTTTGATTTATCCAAATTTTCAAAAATCTTAAGTGCATTATCAGATTCCAATTTTTTTAATAAACTGGCAATAGACTCTACTGATAAAATTGAAAAAATTTCAGTCTGAATAGATTCGTTAAGTTCAACAAATATTTCGGGAACTATATTAAATCCTTCAAGTTCAATTAATTTAGATCTATTTTCCGAACTTAAATTTTCTATAATATCCGCGGAATCAGCGGGTAATAATTCCTTTAATGATTTAGATAAAAAGTCTGTATCTTGACTTTTGATTTTTTCGTTAATGACTTTAATAAATTCTTTATTAAATTCTATATTAACTTTTCTGTCCTTTATTTTTTTCACTAAAGCCATAATATTCGTGTTAAATATTCTGTTGAACTATTAATTTATATATTTGTTAATTACAATTCTAAAATGAAAATCGAAATCAAAAAAAGCATAAAATGCGTAGATTATGATGTTGCTCTAAAATTTTTAGAAAAAAGAGTAAAGGATATAATAAATAGAAAAAAACCTGAGTTATTATGGATTTTGGAACATAAGCCAATATTTACTGCGGGAACTAGCTCAAAGGAAAACGAAATATTAAATAAAACAATTAATGTAACAAAAACATCAAGGGGTGGAAAAATTACTCATCACGGGCCAGGTCAAAAAATTGTTTATTTTGTATTAAATCTTAATGAAAGGGGAAAAGATATTAGAAAACTAATAAAACACGTTGAAAATTGCATAATTAAAATTTTAAAAGAATATGGAATCAAATCATTTAGTGACAAAAAAAATATTGGTATTTGGGTAAACATTAATGGCAAGGCAAAAAAAGTGGCCTCAATTGGAATTAAAGTTAAAAGATGGATTGCATTCCATGGCTTTTCCATAAATATTTCTAACAACCTTGAAGTTTATAAAAATATAGTTCCCTGTGGCATATACAGTAAAGGAATAACTAATCTTTGTTCAATAAAAAAAAATAACTACAATTATATAAATCAAAAAATAATTAATAATTTTTTAAGGGTTTTTAAATAAAGTTAATCTTTTTTTTAGTAACATTTTTTTAAAATAATCTGGTATATTAACGGTATATTTATATTTTTTTTCATTGATCATAAATTTTATAGAGTAGGCATGTAACATGAGAATATTATTTTTATTTATTTTGTTTTCGGGAGAATTATATTTTGAATCACCAATAACAGGATATCCAATTGAAAATAATTGCTTTCTAATCTGATGTTTTCTGCCTGTTATCGGATTTAAAATAAGCAACGTAGAATTGCTATTTTTATCTAAAACTTTATAATTAGTGATAGCACGTTCAGATATTTTTCTATCCTTATCATAACGAATTAAATTATCGGCAAATATACCTTTAACTTTTTCCATTTCACCATGACAAATAGACAAATAAGATTTATGAATTTTTCTAATTCTAAATAATGAAGTAAATAGCTGAGCATACTTTCTGTTTTTAGCAATAATAAGAATTCCTGATGTCTCTTTATCTATTCTGTGAACAATAAAAGGTTTGGATTTTTGAAAAATTTTGTTTTCTGTAATCAAATCAACTAAATTTTTTTTAATCTTACTGCCGCCCTGGACAGCCAAACCATAAGGTTTATTAATCACACAAAAGTTATCATTATTCTCTACTATGAGAGCTTCGCTATCTTTTATATCTCTTTTGCTAGGTATATATTTTTTTTTCTTATTTAAATGGTAACTAAAGGTTGGATTAAAATTATTTAAGTAAATTTTATCATCTATTTTAAGTTTATATGAACTTTTCACTTTTACTTTGTTAATTGTAACATTTTTATTTCTCAAATTTTTTTCTATGAGACTTTGAGGAACTTGACGGATATTTCTTCTAATCCATCTATCAATTCTTGAATTAACAAAATCTTTTTTAACTAGAAAAATCTTATCCATTTAAATAAATTTAATTGAATTTTTTATTTTAAATAATAAAAAATTATTTTTTTATTTCTTTGGTATTTTCAGGAGTAGTTTCTGACTTGCTTTCTTTAGTTTTTTTCTTTATATCTATCTTTTTAGCATTTATATCCCGATCAACTAATTCAATAATAGCCAAAGGTGCTCTATCACCATATCTGAATCCAGCTTTAATTATTCTTGAATAACCGCCTTTTCTATTTAGATATCTTTTTGACAAAACGTTAGTAACTTTTCTAGTATTTATCTTATCCTGCAGTTTTGAAAATAAGTTTTTCATATTTGCTAAACTATCCTTCTTACCCAGTGTAATAACTTTATCTATTTGCGGTTTTAATACCTTTGCCTTAGGTAACGTTGTTGTTATTTGTTCGTATTTTATTAGTGAATTTAGCATGTTTTTAATTAAACTTTTTCTATGCTCAGAAGTTCTATTTAATTTCTTATGATGTAGGGCATGCCTCATTTTAATTTAAATATTTTCTTCTAATTTTTGTGATAATTCAGCAATATTTTCAGGAGGCCAGTTAGGAATTTCCATGCCTAAATATAAAGACATGCTACCTAATACTTCTTTTATTTCATTAAGCGATTTTCTTCCAAAATTAGGGGTTCTTAACATTTCGCTTTCTGTTTTTTGAACCAAATCACCAATATAAATTATATTATCATTTTTTAAACAATTCATAGATCGAACTGATAGCTCTAGTTCATCGACTTTTTTGAGTAAGTTTTTATTAAATTCTGGCTCAGCTGGTTTTTGTTGGGGTATAACCTCTTTTGGTTCGTCAAAATTAATAAACATTGACAGTTGATCTTGAAAAATTCTTGCTGCATATGCTAACGCATCATCTGCAGCTATAGATCCGTTAGTTTCAATTTCTAACGTTAATTTATCATAGTCTAAAGCTTTGCCTTCACGAGCTGTGCTTACTGAATAAGATACTTTTTTTACAGGACTAAACAAAGAGTCTATTGCGATCAATCCTAACGGTGGATCTGTTATTTTATTTAAATTTGCTGGAACATATCCTTTTCCTGAATTAACAGTTAATTCCATATGAAATTTTGTTCCCTCATCAAGATTACAAATTGTGAAATCTGGGTTTAAGATTTCAATATCGGGATTCTCTAATATTTTATTTGCTTTTATTTCACCTGGCCCTGAGGCGTCTAAAATTAATTTTTTTGGTCCCTCAGAATAAGATTTTAACGCTAGTGATTTAACATTTAAAACTATATCAGTTACATCTTCTCTAACACCTTTGATTGATGAAAATTCATGCAACACTCCGTCTATTTGTATGGCGGTTACAGCAGAACCTCTTATAGATGAAAGCATTATTCTTCTTAGAGAATTTCCAATTGTCATACCATAACCTTTTTCTAAAGGCTCAGCTGTAATTGTAGCTATCGATTTATTGTCATGATTTTTAACATCTACTTTCGATGGTTTAATTAATGCTTTCCAATTTTTATCATTTGTTATATTTTGTATTTTTTCCATTTATACTCTCCTTCTTTTTGGTGGTCTTGATCCATTGTGCGGTAATGGAGTTGCATCTTTAATTGAGGTTATTTTAAAACCCTTAGCTTGCAATGCTCTCAAAGCCGTTTCTCTACCAGAGCCTGGGCCTTTAACTTCAACTGATAAAATTTTTATTCCAAGTTCTAAAGCTTTTGTTCCCACTTCATCTGCCGCAATTTGAGCAGCATATGGAGTTGATTTTCTAGATCCCTTAAATCCTTTCTTTCCAGCAGAAGACCACGCAACTACATTGCCATGAACATCAGCAATTGAAATAATAGTATTGTTAAATGTTGACTTTACATAAGCAATTCCACTTGTAACATATTTTTTAATTCTTTTTTTTCTTGAAAAACTGGACTTTCCCTTTTCTGCAAAACTGGAGTCCTTTGTGTCAAGCTTTTTTGTATCAATTTTTATTGAATCTTTTTTATTATTATCTTTCATATATTATTTTTTCAATGGAGTTATTTTTTTTCCAGCTATCGCTATTGCTTTACCTTTTCTGGTTCGGGCATTACAGCGAGTACGTTGGCCTCTAACCGGAAGTTTTTTTTTATG
>Ga0208641_1001852_pt1 | contig 10286 bp, 3 predicted proteins | sample ETN02SmetaG_2_FD_185789 | JGI IMG/M metagenome (GOLD analysis project Ga0208641, IMG submission 185789) | Marine microbial and viral communities from oxygen minimum zone, Eastern Pacific Ocean - ETNP2014F10-02SV253 (SPAdes) (version 2) | ecosystem: Environmental > Aquatic > Marine > Oceanic ... | reverse complement strand
GGACTCCCAAGCGACTGCGTATAAATGGGCTGCCCATCCTTCCTACCATAGGAGTTTCTTTTGCGTTTTAGCCGCCACAAAACAACTCTCATTCGGCTTGCCGCCGTTCTACTGTTCACAATCGGCTGCGAGGAGTCCGTGGAAGAACTAGATTACCAGGAGAAACTGGTGGTGTTCGCCAATCTGGAAGCGGGTCTCCCCTTGATGGATACAGTCTATGTTTCGTACACATATGAAATTAATGAAGCCCATGAATCCGAAGGTAAGTGGGTCTCCGATGCGGATGTGTGGATCACCGGGGCAGGTGACACGCTGGAGTTCCTCCCGGTTGAAGGCCGTCCGGGTCGTTACACCACTTCCAGCTTCGAGTTGATTGAATCAGGTGAGGAGTACACACTGAACGTGGAACACGACGACGAATCTGTATCTGCCTCAACCACTGTTCCTGATTCATTCACAGTAACCAGTGTTACATCTGATTTGTATGAATGCGATGGTGAGCCGGTTTTCGTGGACACCATTGACCTTCATCTAGAGGAAAACTCCCTCCCCGTTATCCTAGAGGCGATGATGAGCGGCGACTACAGTTCACTGGCCATGGACACTGTCATCTACCGGGAAGGCCCGTGCCATACAACCTCATTTGCCTCTGTCCCGCTCTTTCTCATCGATTGGGAGGCAGAAGAAGAGCCGGGGATGATGCGTGTTATCTCATTCGCACTAGAAGATACTACTACCAATGCCATTGTGGACACTTCCTTCACTGCCAACGCTTTTAAGGGTTCCATGTGGGTGGACGAAGACGGAAACTACTATCGCCCCAATCCGGCTGTTGTTAATTTGAGCCAGGATGTGATTGACTTTTCGTGGCTCTTGTTTAATTACTACGGTCCTCATTTGATCGCTATGCAGACCACTGACCACGCTTTTAGTGATTACTTTTTTGGTGACCCCTTCCGTCAGAATCAGTGGATATTGCCTGACAGTAATGTTGATGGCGGCTACGGTCTTTTTTCTTCTGTGGCAACCCGGTATTTTGTGGTGTATATAGCGCCGGATACAGAACCGTAAACTGTCAATCGGTCGACGGCATTTGGTTGTCTGATTTAAACTCACCTCATTTCCACAAAATACTGTTTTCCAAATCCTTTCCACGTTCTAACTTCTCCTCGTTATGTCTTATGAGCGATTTTTCGGATCGGGCCCTACTGGGTTAACTGCGACGTTCTTCATTTGGGTAGCAGCCTATTTCCTTGGAGAATGGCTGGGGATTCCGCCTATCGGGATGAATCCCACTTTCTGGCTGGTGCTGTTATGGTTTTTTGTGGTGGATTTAACAGTAACGGTGATCTGGTCTCTGCTGGCTCTCCCTGTTGGGGAGCGGGGAAAGAAACTTGTGACTTCCGGGCCTTACCGTCTTATGAGGCACCCGCTTTACGCGGCGTTTATCTGGAGCGGAACCGGTGCAGCCGCAGTATGGCTCCAATCGTGGCTGCTGATTTTTTCTGTGATTCCGATTCACATCTTTTGGGTCTGGCACATTCGCAATGAAGAGTTGTTTATGCTGGAGCAGTTCGGTGCGGAATACAAAGTGTACATGGAAACAACCGGACAGTTCTTTCCTATATTAAGAAGAGATAAAAAGTAAATGAAATACAGACTGTCCCACCTCATCTACCCAACAGATAAAAAGATTTTCCGCCGGATGTTCTATCTTGCATTACCAGTGATTTTAGGCAACTTGAGCCGCGTCCTAATGAATATTGTGGATGTCGCTTTAGTGGGTCGGCTGGGGAAGGAAGAGTTGGCGGCTGTCGCCATGGGGGGAATTCTCATCTGGACAATTATCGGTTTTGCTTTAGCGATGAGAACAGGTGTACAGACAGTTGTCTCCCGGCGCCTTGGAGAGGGTGAATACCACAAATGTGGTTTGGCTTTGAACAACGGTCTAATTTTTGCCGCTGGCTCAGGATTAATTCTTTCAGCTGTTGGCTATCTCCTGACAGAGCCGCTAATCAACTTTTTGTTAGATGATCCAAAGGTAATACCAATGGCTGAAGTTTATGCACGATGGGGATTTATGAGCGTATTTTTTATCGCCATTGGATTCGCTTTTCAGGGATTTTTTAACGGCGTCGAAAAGACGCGAATACACATGCAGGTTACCATTATAGCGAACCTTCTGAATGTCTATCTTGATGTGGGATTTATCTTTGGTAGCGCGAATCTTCCCAGGTTGTTTTCGAATTCACCTTTAGGCGACATTTCTGGTTTTGCTGGGCTGTGGGCGCCGTTCAACTTTCCTGAATTAGGGGTGGAGGGTGCCGCAATCGCCACGTTTATTGCTTCCGTTTGGTTGGCCATTCACTATCTGTTGAATGCTCTCATGCCTATCTTTCGTAAGGAGTTCGGTGCCCTTCGAGGAGGATTCGATCGAGAGATCTTCCGTCGGATCGTGAAAATTGCTACTCCCCAGGGTCTGCAGGAATTGGGCGTCACCATCGTTTTTGTCCTTTTCTTTAAGATTATAGCCATGGTGGGAACATTAGAGGTGGCAGTTACGCAAATTGCTTTCGTGATTATGCAGGCGTCGTTTCTCCCTGCTGCGGGTATTGGTACCGCCTGCGCGACACTTGTAGGTAAATATCTCGGTGAAAAAGACGCGGATCGAGCTGAAAGCAGCATGATAGAAGGTGTACGCTGGTCCATGATTTTCATGGGGACCATGGGTCTTTGCTTTATTTTCTTTCCTCGGATTATTCTGCCTTTTTTTACAAATGATAGTGATTTAATCGAACCGGGCGTTTTTGCCTTGCGGGTTTTGGGTGTAGTCCAGTTTCTGGATGCCGTTGCCATGACGTTATGGTACGCTCTTTCCGGTGCCGGAGAGACAAAATTCCCCGCGGTGGTGGAAATGATTATCGCCTGGGTCTTTTTCCTTCCGCTTTGCTATTTAACTGCCGTGGTTTGGGGTTATGGAATCGCCGGCGCATGGTACTGTTTTGCCGGGTATATCGGTGTCTATGCGGCGGCAGTGGCGTGGAAAGCTATTGAGGGGAAATGGAAGCATATTGAGGTATAGGGCTAACTATTTAGTTTGAAATGGGCTGTTCAGTATAGATACATTCTGTAAGACAAAATTTTAGGATAGTCGCCTGGAAGACTGTTTTTTGCCTAATGTGACGCCCGTCAAAAAATTATTGCAAATTCTTGACACGTTAAAATCTTTCACGTATATTCCACTCAAAGCTTGAGGTAAGGTTTATTTTTAATGAGGTAAAAAGTGGGGTATCCCACGACATAAGTAACAACAGATTTCCCGCATTTTGTTGGAGCGGGATTCATACACTTACAACAATCAACAGGAGGAAGCCATGTATAAACGGTTAACAGTAACTACGACAATAATGTTTCTGATGTTTGGTGTTCTTTTCGCTGGCGCGAGTCAGGACGCAAAACCTACAGACGCAGAAAAAGAGGCTTATTACGACGATTTGAATGCGAAAATCGATGCCGAGAAAGAAGCTTATTACGAAGCTTTAGAGGCTGAAAAAGAGGCTTATTACAACACCCATAAACCAAATACGAAGCCCCAACCCTCACGTCATTTTGAATTATTGAAAGACAATGATATTGATCCGGCATACAGGGTGCAACGGCCGGAAGCTGTAAGAAATCTCGAGAGCAAGCATGGTGTTGATGTCCTGGGTACCAGTTTATCAGAAAGAAATGCTCCCGGATATAACAATGTTCGCACGATTAATGAGGACTTGGGAGAACCGACATATCATTTTGATGCTCGCGATGATTCTGACCCAGCACAAAAAGTGCGACTTCCAGAAGATGTAACGCCTCCCGCAGGCAACAGGGAATGTTATAACTGGAATGATGCATGGTATTACCTCTGGTGGGGAAATAATACTATCGGTCAGGCGTCCCTATTTTCATTGGATGCCGGCACTTATTCTCTAGAGTCAGTTTCTATTGCCGACTACTCTGGCACTTATCTCGGTCTTACTGAAGCCACAGCTACGGTGAACGTTGATGTTGCGAATGATGACGGCAGTACCGCTTCAACAATAGCCACCGGCTCTCTTGTGACTGACGGCAGCACCGGTACACTAGATTTTGGAGGTACGAGTTTTGAACTTGCCGCCACAACTTTAATCAAGGTTTCCGTTTACCCCGCAACGGATTTAGGTGTCGATTATACTGGAGACGGTGTGAACGATTATGCCCCACTTCTTCTCTCTGAAGATGGCACCGCGGGCGACGGTTATTGCGGTACCGATTCGGCTGGCGTCTATACAGCCGGCGTTTACGATTGGGATATAGAGTTCTGTGCTTCAGCCAGTGGTGGTGTTACATCTGTCACCTATACGGTTGATATTTCACAGATAGATCTCCCGGATGGCAATTTTGTAGTGAATGTGACTGGTACTATGGATAGTTGGTCTGGTTGGGGATTGACACTTTCAAATGGAGGCAGCGGTCTGGTATATACAGGAACAGATACGCTTGACCCAGGAGATTATGAGTACCTTTTCACGATTACAGGTGATTTTGACGGTTGGTCTGGCTGGGGCATGTCAGCTGGAGCACCTGTTGGTTCTTCCTGTGATTTTATTCCTAATGATGATTATGGTAACTATGGATTTACGATGGTAGATGGGCCGATTGAGACGGCACCAGTATGTTGGGGTAGTTGTGATACTTGTTCGCCCGCGAATGACGATTGTGCCAATGCAGAAGCAGTATCTGGACCCTATCCGGTTGAGATTACAAGCTCAAGTGCAGGCGCTACCATTGACTGTGAAGGTTTTCTTAATTGGGAAGCGGTTTGGTATGAGCTTGAACTTCCCTATGCCAGTAATAATGTAAATGTGTATGTCCAGGCCGATGGCGCAATAAGCAATGGTGGAATTATCCTCATGGACGATTGTGCCTGTGATGATTACATCGCTAGCACTGGTTTTGATTGGGATCCTGCAGGTGGTTGGTTAAACGTCTGGTTTGACGGTGTTTCTGGAGCCGACAATGGTGGGACAATCTTATTCCCATTGATGATTGCTGAGCCGCAGGGCTATACTGTCACATTTGATGTAACGAGTCCTCCTAATCCTGCCGTATTCTTTTCAGAATATGCCGAAGGCTCAAGCAACCATAAATACCTTGAGATTTATAACGGCACAGGTGCTGATGTTAGTTTAAATGATTACGTAATTCTTGGGAACTACAATGGAAACCCCTACAGTGAAACGTTCACTTTTGCAACGGATGCAACACTTGCAAGCGGCGACGTTTATGTATTGGCTAACGATGCTGCTGACTCAAGCATACTAGCGGAAGCTGATGAAGTATTTGCCTATGGTGATCCGTGGTATATTACTTCATTTAATGGTGATGATGTTCGAGCACTATCACACTTATCAGGTGCCGATACAGTAATTATAGATATTATCGGAACCCTTGAAGGGGGTGACCCTGGCAGTGGTTGGGCCGTAGCCGGTGTTGACAATGCTACTAAAGACCACACACTTGTCAGAAAAGCGTCTGTCGGCATAGGTAATGATGGCGATTGGGCTTCATCAGCAGGGACAGATGCCGATGATTCTGAGTGGATTGTTTTTGATCAAAACGAATGGTCCTATGTAGGCTCACACCCACACTGCTTTGAACCCAACGTACTTATTGTTAACATGTATGACGCATATGGTGACGGTTGGAACGGTAATGTTCTGACCATTGGTGAGCAGGAATTTGAGCTGACGAGCGGCGATTTTGCCACAGGCGAGGCATGTCTGCCATATGGTGATTTTGCAGTGACCTGTGATGGTGGTTCTTGGCAGGAGGAAGTTTCCTGGGAGATTCTGAACGAAACAGGCGACCTGTTGCTTGCTGGCGGAGCTCCCTATTCAGGGACGTTGTCACTTGAACCTCCTTATACTCTGACCCTCTCCACAGCCAGTTATGGGAGCGAGGTTTCTTGGGCTATTACAGCTGCTGGAGACAGTGGAAATGCCATCTATTCTGGCTCAGGTTATAGCAGTAACACTGACTATGAGTTTGGCTTAGACCTTGCTGATGGTGATTATGAGTTCCATATGTACGATTCCTATGGTGACAGCTGGAACGGTGCCACTTACAGCATAGACGATGCAGCTGGCCACAACATTTCCAGTGGTGGGCTAACAGACTACACTAACTATGGCATGGATCCTTTCTCGGTTCCGTGGCAAGCCCCCCTATATCCTTATTACTTTACGCTTAACACAGCCAGTTGGGCGTCCGAGATCTCTTGGGCGGTTACAGCGGCTGGAGATAGTGGAAATGCCATCTATACAGGCTCGGGTTACAGCAATAACTCGACCTACACTGATACTCTAGATCTGGCCGATGGTGATTACGAGTTCCATATGTACGATTCTTACGGTGACAGCTGGAACGGTGCTACCTACGTCATTCTGGATGGTGATGGCAATACAATTTCAGCAGGTGGTCTGACGGATTATACTAACTACGGTATGAATCCATTCTCTGTCCCGTTTGTATTCCCGTACAACCTAACCTTAACCACGGCCAGTTGGGCGTCTGAGATCTCCTGGACTATTACAGCCGCTGGAGATAGTATTGCCGTCTATTCAGGTTCTGGTTACAGCAACAGCACTGAATATGTAATCGGGCTTGAACTGGACGACGGTGATTACGAGTTCCATATGTACGATGCTTACGGTGACGGCTGGAACGGTGCCACTTACAGCATAGACGATGCAGCTGGCAACAACATTTCCAGTGGTGGTCTCGCATCCGGTGACTACGGCATGGATCCTTTCTCGGTTCCGTGGATACCCCCCATTACGGGAAACAGTTGTGAAGATGCCTTCTCTTATGGCACTATTAATGGCGACCCTCAGGTCGGTGCAACCACAGAATCAGGTGATGCAGACTGGTACAGCTTTGAGGTGGATGTAGACTATGACAACATTTCTGTCTCTCTCTGTGAATCAGGCTTCGACACAAAACTGGAAGTTTGGGGTGCTTGTGCTGATACTGACTACCTTGGATACAATGATGACTTTTGCGGCTTGCAATCACAGGTTGATCTCACCGATGTTGCAGCCGGCACGTATCATGCCAAGGTTTATGGTTACGGCAGTTCTTTTGGTGATTACATATTAACGATTACCGGCTCGAATGCTCCTGAAGCTCCGGTATTGACTGCTACTGCTGGAGTAGAAGAGATTGTTCTTGATTGGGAACCTATACCAACCAGGGGAATGTACAGTCCCCAGACTGATATCAATGGAACCAATCCTTCTAAACAAGAAAACAAACAAGGTAACTATATACAATACGACCCAAGTGACTATCCCGCGCCGAGACAGGGTGGCGATACGATTGGAGACGCTACAGCTATTGATGCTCTCCCATTCGACGCTGCGGGTACCACTGATGGTTATGTTGACGATTATGATGAAGAGTGTCCTTACACCGGCAGCACCTCTCCGGATGTGGTGTACAGCTATGCTCCTACGGCAGATATGTTCGTAGATATCAGTGTCTGTGAATCTGCGTATGATACCAAGCTCTATGTCTACGAGAATGATGCTGGAAATAACATAGCCTGTAACGATGATGCATGTTCTAATTCGAATGGAGATGCGTTTAGAAGTTCTCTGGAACAGGTGAGTCTGACGGCTGGCAATACCTACTACATAGTCGTTGATGGCTACAGCGGTGCTTCTGGCGAATATAATATTAGTGTAACTGAAGCTGAAACACCTCCTGATGCACCGGACAACGATGAATGTGCCAATGCAGAAGCAGTAACCGGACCCTATCCGGTTGAGATTACAAGCTCAAGTGCAGGCGCTACCATTGACTGTGAAGGTTTTCTTAATTGGGAAGCGGTTTGGTATGAGCTTGAACTTCCCTATGGTAGTAATAATGTAGATGTGTTTGTCCAGGCCGATGGCGCAATAAGCAATGGTGGAATTATCCTCATGGACGATTGTGCCTGTGATGATTACATCGCTAGCACTGGTTTTGATTGGGATCCTGCAGGTGGTTGGTTAAACGTCTGGTTTGACGGTGTTTCTGCAGCTGACAATGAGGGGACAATCTTATTCCCATTGATGGTAATGGAGCCGCAGGGCTATACTGTCACATTTGATGTGACAGGAGAGTATGCCCCGTCATTCAATGTCTATCGTGACGGCGGAGATACCCCCATTGCCGAGGGTGTTGAAGGTACAACATACGATGATGGCGATGTTGTTGCTGGTACTGAATACTGTTACACGGTGACACAAATGATGCCGGACGACACAGAATCCGGCCACTCAAATGAAGCGTGTGCAGTCCCAGAGGCGACCCCAGTAAATATAGCAGGAACATGGCGAATGGCCCCAGAGGCAGGCGCTTTAATGGTAGGACCAGCCCCTAATGATGGAAGTTGGTGGTCAAACTCTGCAGAGGATGTTGTTACAAGAGCGTGCTATTTCGATGACGACTATGTTATCAATGAAGATGGTTCGTTTAATAATGCTCTAGGTGATGAAACCTGGCTTGAAACTTGGCAGGGCGTTGATTCTGACCAGTGTGGCACGCCAGTTTATCCTCATGACGGTTCAAATGATGCCGGATGGGAGTATGACGCAGGTGCAGGCACTATTACGGTTAATGGTTACGGCGCTTATTTCGGACTCCCCAAGGCAAACAATCAAGGGGAATTACCCAATGTGGATGTTCCAGATTCCATTGTTTATAATGTAACGATGTCAGATAATGACAGTACAATGACTCTGGTTATCGAATGTGGATCAGGAGTGTTCTGGACCTTTAAACTTGTAGTACCAGGACCGGAACTCTGCCCACCCACAGATCTTTCAGCCATTGGGGATGATGGGACTGTAGACTTGAGTTGGACAGCCCCTGAAGGTCTGTATGGTGGTAATAATGATTTGTGCGAGGAAGCTCAGTCTATTTCGAGCCCCTACCCGGCTGTGGTTACAGGGACAAGTGCGGAAGCTACCGAAGACTGTCCAGATTTACTTAATTGGATCGCCGTCTGGTATGAGCTTGAACTTCCCTATGGTAGTAATAATGTAGATGTGTTTGTCCAGGCCGATGGCCCAATAAGCAATGGTGGAATTATCCTCATGGATGATTGTGCCTGTGATGATTACATCGGTAGCACTGGTTTTGATTGGGATCCTGCAGGTGGTTGGTTAAACGTCTGGTTTCACGGTGTTTCTGGAGCCGACAATGATGGGACAATCTTATTCCCATTATATATTGTTGAGCCGCAGGGTTTTACTGTCACATTTGATGTGACAGAAACCTCCATGGGGAAAAACATAGTTGAGGCTGGAAGAAGCGCTACAATATTGGATTATCAAAATGGAATCAGCGAACCCCCGGTTTCTGGTAATGGGGATGATCTGAATCTCACCGATTACAGAATACCTGAAAATACCGAAAATAATACGGTTACTAATCGTAGTGAATGTGGTGAATTTATCGAGTACATAATTTATCAGGATGGAGTGCAAATTGCCACTTCCTCCTCTACCGATTATAGCGTAACCGGACTTGAAAATGATACGGAATTCTGTTTCACCGTAACCGCTTCATACGTTGAAGGTGAATCTGAGGCTTCCAATGATGCCTGTGCCACACCCATGGCACCATCTATGTCTGTTTCAACGGATGCCATATCAGATACTCTCATGCCTGGCGAATCTTCAGGTCATGAGTTCACTGTCGAGAACACTGGAGGACTGCCATTTGAGTATGCTGTGACGGTTGCGCCTTCTGGTGTACGCGGTTTATTGGGCATAGAGATTATGACCGATAACTATCCTAGTGAAACTACCTGGGATCTCCAGGATGGGGATGGTAATGTCATAGAGACCGGAGGGCCTTTGGCAGATCCGGCTACTCTCTACCAGTGGGAAGTCTGGCTATTTACTAGCGGTGACTATACGTGGACGATTTACGACGCCTATGGTGACGGCATCTGCTGTGCCTACGGTGAAGGGTGGTACAACCTCTTTGTAGACGGAGAACCAGCTGGCTCAGGTGGTGAGTTCGCGAGTTCAGAAAGCGTTTCCCTCTCCATTGGCGAGGGCGGCGGCGTAGACTGGCTCTCACTCTCTGCTGAATCCGGTTCGCTCGATCCTGGTGAGGCTGACGAGATTGAAGTTCTCATGAATTCCGCTGATCTGGAGGAAGGTACCTACGATGCTTATATCTCGGTTTCCACCTATTTCAGCGAACATGTA
>Ga0208641_1001838_pt1 | contig 10330 bp, 10 predicted proteins | sample ETN02SmetaG_2_FD_185789 | JGI IMG/M metagenome (GOLD analysis project Ga0208641, IMG submission 185789) | Marine microbial and viral communities from oxygen minimum zone, Eastern Pacific Ocean - ETNP2014F10-02SV253 (SPAdes) (version 2) | ecosystem: Environmental > Aquatic > Marine > Oceanic ... | reverse complement strand
TCAATATATTGAGAATATATAGCTTCATCACTTTTTAAAGTTTTCGGAGTTGCCCAAGAATCAAAATCAGCTGCTTCAAATTCATTATCTAATCCAAAAATTATACTATTATCTAAATTAAAATTATATTCTCCAACATAATTTATACTATCCCTATAACCATAGTAGTTAGACCTAGTTTTAGCGTTATCCTGTACATTTCTTTTAATATAATATTTATTATAAATATAACTATTTTTTAAATTTTTATTTTCGTTTAATAATTTAAATACATAAGAAACTTCTCTATCATTAGTCCTATCATTAATGTCCGTAACATTTGCGTTGACTGAATCATAGTTAAGCAAAGATTTTACTAATCTTATTTTATTTTCAATTCTGTAGTTATTATTTAATTGATAACCCGTATTAAAAATTATGTTATCATTTTTATAGCTATCATCTTCTTCATTATGCGTCATTGCAGATATTCCATCAGTTGAATATCTATTAATACCTAACAAATAATCAAATTTGTTTATTTTTTGGTCAAATGAAACTAAAATATTTTTAGAATTATTTGACCCTGTTGAAATATTAACTTCCTTATTTAATTTTTCACTCTTAGAAGTTTTTGTATATATATTTATAGCTCCACCTATTGCACCACTGCCATATATTGAACTTTGATTCCCTTTAAGAATTTCTACTTGTTTGATGTTATTTGTTGTTAAGTTATTAAAATAAAAGGCATTATCAGATGTTGATGGGTCTGACATTTTAACACCATCTATGTAAACATTAGTATATCTTTTTGGCAAACCCCTAACCTGAAATAATGCATTTGTTCCAACTCCTCCAGTTCTAGAGAAATGTGTTCCATTAAGATTTTCCGATATTACATCATGTAGAAAAAATTCACTTGAGTTATTGATGCTTACTTCTGTAATAACAGACACGTCGCTTCCTACAATTCCTTTAGATTGAAAACTTTTGCTAGGAGATATTACAATTATAGGAATATCTTTCGATAAAGAAAAATTATTAAAAAAAAAACAGCAAAATAAAACTAAAATTAAAATATATATATATTTTTTAACAAACTGCATAAAATTAACTTTTAAAATTTAACTTATGCCGCTGCTAATTTTTTATTGCAGAATTAGACTTTTCCTGGTCTTCATTCAACATCGGGCTCCACTGGGTGGCGCTCGGACTATAACCGTTGCAGGAACAGCAAATGAATTTCACACTTATTTCCCACCATATATTTCAGTGTATTTTTTTTATACTACAATATTTTAATTTTTAAATACATTTTTTTGTGCTATTTTGAAAAATTGATTAATTAACCAAAACCAAAATAAAATAAATTATGGTAAAAATTATTGTTATAGATAGGAATAAAGAAAAACATACTCTTGATATTGATGAAGGAAAAACTATTAGAGACGCTATAGAGTAACAAATAACTCCCGAAAATTTTGGAATTTGTGGAGGAACATGTACCTGTGCTACTTGTCATCTATATGTAAAATCTGAAGATTTTAATAAAATTGAAAAGAAAAAAGATGAAGAAATTAAAACATTAGAGATACGTGGGTATAAACCTGAAAAAAATTCAAGATTGGCATGCCAAATAATAGTTAAACCAGAGCATGAAAATATTGAGGTTAGTATAGCAGAAGATTCATTTGATAATTTATTTGAATAGTAAAAACATATATTTTTTTTTATAAATTATTATGATTTTAGCTTAGCAATTCTTTAATGTTCTTATCTAGTTGTCTTTCAAAATTTTTGTCATTGCCAGGATTGGCAGCACAATGACCATATGGGGAATCTACAGCTCTTAAAGACGAACGAGGTATAAATTTTTTTTCAAATTTATTATCTTCAGTTCTAAAATATAAATCTTGATTGCAAGGCATTAATATTGTTTTTGCTCTTATTGATTTAAGAGCTTTGATATAGTTATTTTTATATATAGGCCCTATACTTATATCATTCATCTGCCATGTTTTAAGTTTTGATAAAAGATTATTTGCATCCCAGTTTTTTGCATGATCGTTCTCCCAATCTTTAAGTAATTCTTCTGCATTTTTAAAACCAAATTTTTTATAAAGTTTTTTTCTATAAAAATCCTGAGAGAAAGCCCAACCAGCATAAACTCTTCCAAATGCTTTTAATCCTTCAACAGGCTGTTTTTTATAATTTCCTTTATTCCATTTTTTATCAGCTGTAAGTGCTGCTTTAACACCTTCTAAGAAAACATGATTGTGTATTGATGTTTTTGATGATGCACAAAAAGGAAGAATTGCTTTTACCATTCTAGGATATTGTGCGGCCCATTGATAAGATTGACAACCTGCCATTGACCAACCAGTAACTAGGGCAATTTTTTTAATTTTTAGTTTTTCAGAAATAAGTTTATGCTGACAATAAATATTATCCCATAATGTTACAGTTGGAAATTTTGAACCAGACTGAGCTTTTGTAGCATTGCTTGGGGACGAAGATAGACCATTTCCAAACATATTGATTGATACGATAAAATATTTATTGGGATTAATAGCTCTGTTTTTTCCAATAAAACCTTCATTTCTAGTATGACTGCCAGTATAAAATGTAGGAAGAATTATTACATTTGAGCGATCTTTATTTAATTTTCCGTATGTTTTGTAAATTAGCTGCGCTGATTTTAAAATTTTTCCTGATAAAAGTTTAATATTTCCTAAGTTAAACTTTTCATATTTTTTCATTAATTAGTAAAGTCTAAGGTACTCTTTTACTTCCCAATCGGTAACTGCCTGATGATAACGTTCCCACTCATCATTTTTGTAAGATAAAAAAGATTTTTTCATTACAGATCCCATAACTTCATCTGACAATTTATTTATTCTTAAAGCTTCTATTGCTTGCATTAAATTTTTTGGCAACCTCTTAATTCCTAATTTTTTAAATTCTGCATCTGTCATTTGGTATAAATCTTGATCAGTTGGTTTGCCTGGATTAATTTTATTTTTAATACCATCCATAGCAGAAGATACTGTCATTGCTAAAGCTAAGTAAACATTCATTGTCATATCTGCAGCTCTATTTTCAATACAATATCTATTTTGTGGTAAACGAAATTGAGCAGATCTATTATTATGACCGTAGGTAATATTAGTTGGAGCCCAAGTTACTGTTCCACCTTCAAAACCTCCAACTCTTGGAACCAGTCCATTGTAAGAATTAACCGTTGAACATGTAATTGCTGTTAGCGCTTCGGAGTTTTTCATAAGTCCACCTACTGCATATTTAGAATTTTTAGACCAGTCTTTTCCGTCAGTAAAAATATTTTTTCCAGGTTTATTAACATCTTCCATAGAAAAATTTATATGAGCTCCAGATCTCCAATCACCTATTGTAGGTTTTGGCATAAATGTAATGAACATATTATTTTTTTTAGCAACTTCTTTTAAAAGAATTCTTAAAAAAACCAATCTATCTGCCATTTCTAATAAATTTGTATAATGAAAATCTAATTCAAATTGTGAATAAGCTCCCTCAGCAACTACATCATGCAAATTCCATCCTAACTCTTCAAGAATATCAATTAACTCTTTTAAAAAATGCATAGAGTCTAATGAGTATTCAACATCATATCCAAATGCTTGTCTTCTCGGTCTTATTCCATTAATTGGATCGCTATCTATAGCCTTAACTGGTTTGCCATCCTCTCCATATTTCATTGCAATAAATTCAGGTTCAATACCGCACATACCTTTGTAACCAGCGTCTTGAGTTTTTTGCATCGCACGTTTTAAAGCTTGTCTTGGACAAACATTGTATGGTTTGTCTTCCCAATAAAGATCTGCAAAAATAATGGCCATTGTCTTGTCCCAAGGACAAATATAAACACTATCTAAATCAGGTAACATTATTTGATCAGAGTCTGCAGGAGTTAATTCTGGAACAAAAGAAATTGAATGAACTGCAAACTGAGGTCCTTTGCCTAAACACAAAGGTTCAAAATCACTCATTGGAACAGGTTTTGTTTTTGGAATACCGTGTAAATCTATCCAACTTGACATTACATACTGCACTCCAGCAGCTTTAAGTTTTTTATGAACTGCAGGAATTTTTTTTCTATTTCTTTCTATAGCGTCTTTAAAATTTTCGTAATATATTTTATTTTTCATTGGACAAATTATTTTGGCATATCTTCTGGATCAATTCCAGGAACAAATGTAATGCCGGCTTTTTGCTTCCAATCATGAGGGTAAGCTGCATAAAATATTACACATTTTTCATCACACTCATAAGCTATATGGTTGTCTTTTGGGATATAAAGCACATCACCAGGATTACAGATATAAGACTCCCCATCGCATGTAAGACGGAAAGTTCCTTCCATGCAATATATTATCTCATCACATGTTAAGTCCCAAGGTACCGAAACTTTATTTAAAAAATTTAATCCACCACACATCGTGTCACTAACTTTGCTTGTTACAAATGGTTTAATATAAGATTTTCCAGGTTCTAATGTGTGAAGCCTATTTTCAATATCCTTAAATTTATATAGTTGTGGTTTTTTTGACATTCATTTTCCTTTCAGTTTTATATTTTTATTGGTTCATTTAATTCTACTTTGTATCCATCGGGATCTTCACAAAAAGCAATCACTCTTGTTCCGTGTTTCATTGGGCCTGGTTTACGTGTTATGTTAACTCCTAACTTTGTAAGATCTTCACAAGCTTTATAAACATCTGGTGTTTCTATACAAATGTGTCCCCAACCATTACCTTTATCGTAATCTTCTTTTTGATCCCAATTACAAGTTAGCTCAAGACAAGGAGACTCGGTCTCTAATCCATATCCAATAAATGCATTAGTAAATTTTCCCTCAGGGTAATCTGTTTTCCTCAAAACTTTCATTCCTAAAGTTTTACAATAAAAATTAAATGAAGTTTCCAAGTCTTTTACTCTAATCATTGTATGAGCAAGCCTGTAACCATCATTGACACTTTTAGACATTTGTTTTTCCTTTCGTTAATTTTGAAGATTTAGTAGTTGCTTGTATAATTAGTTTTTGAAATGCTCTCACTCCCTCTTCCCAATATGGAGATAACAAACCACCTTCATTAGATGCGGGTGAATACCTTCCTTCTTGAAGTCTTTCACAAATTTCATGATCCTCCTTATGCACGCTCCACCATATCTTTTTTGTAATATCAATCTCTTCTTTAGACATTTCTTTTCCACCAACTGTATATATTATTCTTTTTTGACTGGTTGTATTTGCGTCAATTGGAATGTTTAAATATACACCAACTTGATTTGGGTAATAAGTTGCAATAATAAAATTAGGAAAAAGAGACAAATATTTTGAAGAAACTGATAAAGCACTACTATTTTTACTATCTTCTTTTTTAACATCTACTCCACTGCCGTAACATATGCCGTCCACAATAGTGTAATGATCTCTTAAAGGTTGGTTTGTTGTAGTTTTATGAACAAACTGAACATGATAAGGTTCAATAAAATTTTCAATAAGAAATTTCCAGTTAGTATTAATTTTTCCAAAATCTAAAGTTGCGGTATATTTTAATTTTTTAAAATCAATACCTTTAAATTTTGAAAATAGTGGCTTTGCATATTCTTGAAACTTTTTTGCTTTTCCATTCAAATTTACAAAAATCCAGTCATGCCAAATATGAATTCTTATTTTTTTTAGACCATGTTTTTTAAAATTAAATCCTTTTGGCTTATGAATATTTGTTCCTCCAACATGTGGTGCAGCTTTTAAATTTCCTTGGAGATCATATGACCAAGAATGGTATGGACAACGAATAATTTTACCAATATTTTTCTCCTCATTTACTAATTTTAAACATCTGTGACTACAAACATTATGAAAAGCTGTAATTCCATTATTTTCATTTTTAACAAGCAAGATCGGTTTTCCAGCAATAAAAATTGGTTTTACATCACCTGCTTTTTTAAATTCATTAACAAAGCCAACAAATAACCATCCATTTGATAAAACAGTTTCACATTCTTTTTCCCAAAATTCAGTGTCCGTATAAGATTTTGCAGGAAGACCAAATATTGTATTTTTATTTTCTGGAGATTTAATTTTAATATTCTTTTTGTTTAATGGCATATTAGACCTTTGTTTTCGAATTTATTTGCGAATTAACTATATTTCAATAAAATATATCTGCGTTATATTGTGGTTTATTAAGGAGTTTTAAGGTGAGTTTAGAAAATACATATAGAGGATATAATCAAGCAAAAAAGCCTGGATATGATCAGTTAATTACTCACACTGATTACGGTACACCGGCGGGAGAATATCTTAGAAGATATTGGCATCCAGTGGCATTATCTTCTGAAGTTACAAATACTCCTTTGGAAATACGAATACTCGGAGAAGATTTAGTAATTTTTAAAACTACAGAAAATAAAATAGGTTTAATACATAAATATTGTACTCATAGAAGAGCATCATTGGTTTTTGGAAAGTCAGAATCTAAAGGCATAAGATGCTGTTATCACGGATGGTTATTTTCTCCTGATGGTGAAATCTTAGAGACTCCTGGAGAAGACCCAGAATCTAAACAGGCAAAACTAGTAAGAGAAAAATTTAAATTAGGCGCTTACCCAATAAAAGAATTTAATGGAATAATATTTGCTTTTATGGGTCCACCAGAAAAAATTCCTGAGTTTCCACATTATGATGCTTATGAAACTCCATACGATAAAAGAAGTCCTTACAAAATTAATTATAATTGTAATTGGATACAAGTGCTTGATGCAATTATGGATCCCGTACACACAGCTTTTCTTCACGGTCAAAGCTCAGGCATACAATTTTCCAAAGGCTTTGCCGAAGTTGGTGAAATTGAATTTTATGAAAGAGGAACTCAATATCTTGGTGCTAATATAAGAAGAATTGATGACAATGTATGGGTTAGAATAAATGAATTAATTTTACCTAACTTTACACAAGCAGGTTCAGCATTTGCAGCAGACGGAACAAAAACTAAATATTTTGGGAGAAGTTCTTTTACAAGATGGGTAGTTCCCGTAGACGATCACCATTGCGTAGCAATTGCATGGGCTAACTTTGGAGAAAGAGGAGATCCTATAGAGCATGACAATAAAGAAGGATATGAAAGAATTGAAGGTGGCGAAACTATTGATAGAACTTTTGAAGAAAAACAAAAGAGCCCTGGAGATGCAGAAGCAGTAGAAGGAATGGGGTCAATAAGTGCACACAAGGGCGAACACTTAATGCCAACTGATCATGGGATTATGGCCTATAGGAGACATATTAAAAAATCAATAAAATCATTACAAGAAGGAATAGATCCTCAACAACCAAAGAAAAATGGAGATCTAATAAAAACTTATGGCCAGGATACAGTTTTAAGAGTTCCAAAAAGAAATATTGATGATCGAAAATTTATTAAGTCAATTGGATCAACTGTAATGAAATTACAGTTTGACAACGAGAAAATGCCGAATAAAGACCGTGATAATTTTATAATTAATGAATTATCCAATATGGAAAAGAGTGGAGCATTTTGACAAATAAAAAAATTAAAATTCATATAAAAAATAATCATTGGGCACCAGGGTCTTTTCCTACTGACGCTGAAGGTGAAAAAAATTTTACAATAACCAAGGATCGTTTTGATAAAGTTCTTAATAAATTTCCAGAAATTAAAGAAAAAATAGAAGTTTTTTTTGACTGGGATGAAGATAATTTTAATATATCAATGTCAAATTCTGATATTTTGCTTGCTTGGAATTTTCCAACAAAAAATCTTAAAGAAGTAGCGCCAAACCTTAAATGGATACATGTTATTTCAGCTGGTATAGAACATTTACTTCCTTTAGATTGGATGGGCGATGATTTAGTTTTGACTAATAGCAGCGGTGCCCATGCTAAAAAAGCTGGCGAGTATGGATTAATGAGCATTTTAATGCTTCAAAATCATATGACCAAAATAATTACCAATCAAAAAAACAAAGAATTTGTTTCATTGTTTAGTAATCCAGTTGCTGGAAAGACAGTAGTTGTTGTTGGCACAGGATCATTAGGTGGATCAATGGCAAAACATGTTTCTGCATTGGGAGCGAATATTATTGGAGTTAACAAAAGAGGAAAAAAAGCTGAAGGTTGTTCAAAAGTTGTTACGATAGATAAAATTGATACTGTTTTACCTGAGGCTGATTTCTTATATTTAGCGCTTCCAGAAACACCTGAAACTAAAAATCTAATTAACAAGAAAAGACTTGATATGCTTAAACCAACTTGTGGAATTGTAAATATAGGAAGACAATCTGTTATGGATTACAATGTATTAGGTGAAAAACTTGAAAAAAATGAAATTGCTGGTGCAATACTAGATGTTTTTACACATGAACCCATTGATAAGAATTCAAAGCTTTGGGGTATTCCTAATTTAGTCATCACTCCACATGTATCTTCGGACGACGATGGAAACTATGTTGAATTAACACTTGATATATTCATTAACAATTTAAAGCTATTTATTGAAAAGAAAGAATTACTAAATCAAGTAGACAAACAACTAGGATATTAAATAAATTTAGATAGAGTCAATTGAATTTAAAACTTTTACCTCAATAGGCTTTTCAAGCAATTCCTGTATTTTGGATCTATAATTTTTAAAGTGAGATGTGTTTCTATGAAAGTCTAAAGCATTAGAATCTTTATAAATTTCAAATAGATGGAAAGATGTGCAGTTGTCATCGTTGTTTTTTTCTTCATAAAAATTATAAAGCTCATTTCCTTCTTCTGATCTAGTAGGTTTTATCATGGATAATATTATTTCCTTCACTTCATTATTTTTATTTTTTTTTGGATAAAAACTTGCAACAACTGTTATTTTTGGATTAAGTTTTTTACAAAACTGTACCTCAAATCCCAGTGGTGTTATTTTTGGCATTCTTAATTTCCTTTAGTTTTTTATATAAATTTATTTTACATATACTCTTATATTTCTATTTAGTATCATAATTATATAAAAAATGATCAAAGATATTATTAAAAATTTAAAACCATCATCTACGCTTCTTATTAATGAAATATCAAATAAATTAGAAAGCGAAGGAAAAAAAATATTTAAATTTGGTTTTGGACAATCTCCATTTAAAGTACCGACAGATATAGTTAATGAATTAAAAAATAATGCCCATCAAAATAAATATCTTCCAATGCAAGGACTCGAAGAGTTAAGGGAATCTATTGCAAAATATATTTCTAAAAAAAAAAATTACAAATATTTAAGTAATAACGTAATTGTTGGACCAGGATCAAAGGAACTGATGTTTTTATTACAAGTTTTATTTGAAGGTGAGATATTACTTCCGGCTCCTAGTTGGGTTTCTTATGCTCCTCAAGCAATTATAGGAAGAAATAAAATTAAATGGATACAAACAAAAAGTGAAAATAATTGGTTTCCAACTGTTAAAGAAATAGAAGATGTAATTTCAAAAGATAATAAAAAAAAATATTTATTGTTTCTAAATTCTCCGAACAATCCTTCGGGTCAACTATGTACAAATTTAAATGAAATTTCAAAATTAACAGAAAAATATAATTTATATTTCTTATCTGATGAGATTTATTCAGAACTAACTTTTGAAAATAAGTACCAATCTATTTCAAATTTTTGTCCAGAAAATACAATTATAAGTACAGGCCTAAGTAAATGGTGTGGTGCCGGAGGCTGGAGATTAGGTTATTTTGTATTGCCGAGTAGTTTGTCGGAAATTACAAACCAACTTAAAGTTTTGGCCAGTGAAACATTTACATCCGTAAGTTCTCCAATTCAATATGCTGCAATTGCAGCACATAAAAATGATCATACGAATTATATTGATCATTCAAAAAATATTTTAAAAGCAGTTGGAAATTATGTTTATGAAAATTTAAAATCAAACAATGTTTTAATAAATAAACCTCAAGGAGGATTTTATTTATTACCCGAATTTATTAATAAGAAATTTTCTTCATCCAGTGAACTATGCAATAATATTTTAAAAGATACAGGAGTAGCTCTATTACCAGGTTCAGATTTTGGGTTTTCAGAAAAAAAAATGTTAGTTAGATTAAGCTACACAGATTTTGATGGTGAAAATTTTATGAAAAATACAGATTACGATGAAGAAATTAATTACGACATTATTAAAAAATATGCTCCAAAAATAATTGAGGGCACCAATAAACTTAAAGATTGGTCAAATAATTAAAATTTTTCACTTATTAAGCCTCTAGACAACATTCGTTTTAATAGGTACATTTTTATATTAAATAATAAATAAC
>Ga0208641_1001807_pt1 | contig 10440 bp, 10 predicted proteins | sample ETN02SmetaG_2_FD_185789 | JGI IMG/M metagenome (GOLD analysis project Ga0208641, IMG submission 185789) | Marine microbial and viral communities from oxygen minimum zone, Eastern Pacific Ocean - ETNP2014F10-02SV253 (SPAdes) (version 2) | ecosystem: Environmental > Aquatic > Marine > Oceanic ... | reverse complement strand
GATGAGGCAACCTGGGCCCTGAAAATGAAACGGGAAATGTTTCTCGACCGCCGAGGTGACACTTCTGAGCAACTGGCTTTGCTTTCGGGGCATGCCAATGCGCTTTTCGGATCTGCTTTGATGATTCTTTTGGCATTTGGTCTCCATCTCTACGGATTCTTCCGAAAAAAAGCGGGTTGGATCACAGGAACCCTACCGGGGCTTTTGTTGCTTTATGCTTCCTCACAGATTATCTCAGTCAACTGGGACAAAATGATGGCGTCTGGCGACGACGATTTCCTCAATTCTCTGATCCATACCGTCTTTTTTTCGATCGGAACCGTCACCCTTCAGATTTCTTTGGGATTGATGATCGCCTTCGCGCTTTACCGCAAACTCAAGGGGTTCGCTTTTTTCAGGTTTTTGGTCTTTCTCCCTTATGTTACCCCTGTGGTGGCGATGGCCACTGTCTTTTCACTGATCTTTGGGGCACGTGAATCTTCGCTCAGCAATCAGTTTTTGGCGATGCTCGGTGTTGAACCTCTGCGTTGGATTGCGGACAACACGCCCATCACAGAATACCTCTTCGGATGGGAATTGAGCGGGCTCTTTGCCGGACCGTCACTGGGAATGGTAACGGCCATCCTCTTCGGGGTCTGGTCCTATACGGGCTACAACGCAGTGATCCTGCTCGCGGGATTGACTGCGATCCCGGGAGACCTTTATGAAGCGGCAGACATGGAAGGAGCAAGTGCCTGGCAGAGCTTCCGTCACATCACGATGCCATTGCTCTCTCCAGTCATATTTTTCCTGGTGATCACCGGATTGATTGGGACGTTCCAGGCGTTCACTCACATCTACTTCATGCTCAGTTCCACAGTCAATAAATCACTCCATGTTGGCTCTATAGAAATTTGGCGCCAAATCAGCCTCGGTAAATTCGGCTATTCATCGGCCCTTGCAGTGATTCTTTTTGTACTGATCATCCTGCTGACCGTGGCGCAGTTCTCCCTTTTCAGCCGGCATCAACATTTCGGAGATTGAACCATGTTCCTGAATTACCGGAATCAAGAAAACGTCCTGAACCGCTATTTCATTTTGATGCTGGTTGCTGTTTTGTCTCTGGCCCCCTTCATATATATGGTCCTGGTCTCCTTTATGAGTCTGGGGGAAGCGACCAATATACGCATTTTGCTCCCTTCGGAACTCCGCTTTGAAAATTATGCAAAGGCCTGGCAGCAGGCCAGGTTTTCAAACTATTTCTTCAATTCAGTTCTGGTGACCCTTTCGACCCTGATCGGTCAACTGGTCATCTGTTCGCTGGCGGGCTATGCCTTTGCAGTGATCCGGTTTCGGGGACACCAAATCGTGTTCATGCTGGTTCTGATCACCCTGATGGTGCCGGAATCGGTGCTGATCTCCCCGCTCTACCAGATTATTCTTGGACGAATCGTTCCAATAGGGTTTTTGAATGCATTTTCGATCATGATCCTGTGTTCCAGTTTCTTGATCCTGATTTATGTGATGATTTGTCTTTTGAATAACTGGCTTCAACAGAATCTCAACCCGGGAATCATAAGCATCGGTATCGGCATCCTACTGGCAGGGGTTCTGGTCATCTCTTCCTTGAATTCAGCAGAGACCAAGGAATTCCTCACCGAAGAGTTTGCCGACCGGAACTGGCTTAACACCTTTACCGTGATGGTGGTTCCGTTCCTGGGAAATGCTTATTCCATCTTCCTCTTCCGTCAGTTTTTCATGCAAATGCCTGGAGAACTCTGGCAGGCGGCGAGGATCGATGGAGCCAGCCATTTCCAGTATTTCACCCGGGTGGTGGTACCGCTCAATCTTCCGGCCTTCGCCATCATCGGCCTGCTCTCGTTCATCTGGTCCTGGAATTCCTTCATGTGGCCCCGTTTGACCCAGATCGATCAAACCGGGCATTTCACACTGCCGGTCGGGATTGACGCCTTCACACGTGCTCAAGGGGTGGAACTTCATCTACTGATGGCAGCTGCAACCATCACGGTTCTCCCTGTACTCGCCTTATATATGGGCTCACTGAAGCTTTTTATGAATTCTGCATCAAGGATTGGAATCAAATCCTAATCAAGTAGTAATTCCCTCATAAAAATTGATTAAAATCTTATTGTATTTCTGACAATTCTTGTTGATCATAGTGTGGTTATTTATGAATAAGAATTGTTTATCTCTTTATCCTCAATGAAAGGTGCAAAATGAGAATAATAACCATCCTGTCTTTTTTACTAATCTGCTTTACAGGTCATGCAATTGCAGAATCATATGAAAATGTGAACCCAACTGGAGCTGAAGCAACCGTCTGGTATCGAGTCAGTCGAGACAACCAGATTGCTTTCATGGATATGCTCACGAAGGAATTCAACAACAACAATCCCTTTGGTATCAAAATAAATGCAGTTTCTGCAGGTCACTATGGACAGATTTTTACAAAATTTGTCAACCTGATCGGAACAGAGGAGTTGCCAGACATGGTAGTTGGTTATCAGAATCAACTGGCATTATTTAATATGCCAGGGGCAGAAAGTCTGATTAATATGGATGATTTGGTGAAATCAAAAAAATGGGCGATGCATCCTGAAACCATGGCGGACATACCAAGTAGTTTTTTAGCTCAGGACATCTCATCTGATTTCGGCAATGCACGTTTGGGATTCCCCCCAAGGCGCTCAATGGAAATCCTTTATGCCAATATGGATTGGCTGAAGGAACTGGGTTACAACGAGATCCCAAAAAATCCTAAAGATTTTCGTGCTGCAGCCTGTAAGGCTTCCAAGCAAGCATTCTCCGGTTCGAAAGACCCTTCTGCAAAGTCGATTGGTTGGGAAATCGGAACGGATGCTTCCCGTCTTGGCTCCGTTATCCTGGCATTCGGAGGTGAAACTCTCGATAAGTCAAAGGGTGCTTATGTTTTCGACAATCCGGAAGCTCTGGCAGCGTCCAAACTGATTTCTGAAATGTCTGAAGAAGGTTGCCTGCGTTCTGCAACGGAAAAATATGGTGAGCAAACTGATTTTGGCAACGGGGTGGCTTTATTCACCACAAGTTCTTCATCCGGATTGCCTTACTATGGAAAGGCTGTTTCCAAAGGTGCGAACTTCAACTGGTCCATCTATTCGGTACCTCATACCACTCCTCAACCAAGAGGAAATCTTTATGGTCCTTCATTCGGAATCACCAAAAAGTCTGATAAACGAAAACAGGTTGCTGTGTGGCTTTGGCTCAGGGAATTCTTGAAGCCCGTCAATCAGGCTCAATTTGTGCGTTTGACGAATTATGTGCCTGTTCGGATGTCAACCATGAACCTTCTGGATGATTATCGGAAGAAGAATCCACAATTCGACATCATCCGTGAACTGATGAAAACCGCAGGTTCTGAAACTCCTCCCTCTGCATCCTATGAAGAAGTGAGGGGATTGATGAAAGATGCATTGGCTGAGATCCTCAACGGTGCGGATCATGTCAAAGTCATGCAGGATCTCAATGAAGAAGCCAACCGGCTCCATCAGGAAGCATTGGACCAGCTTAAAGAGTAGTGATGCTGAATCGGCACGGCAGTTTCGAAAACCGTGCCGCCTACTGAGCCCTTGAACATTTCGGATCAGGGCTCACGTCCCCCATTTTTCCCGCAATGATTCCATTTCAACAGATTGATATTCCCCTTGATTAATTCTTGTATTTTATGAGATTTCCCCTCAAGTTACCTTGTTCTTTGAAGAAGCCTGTGTGCTAATAAACCTTCAGAATGAATTTTGATCAAACCTGAAAGAGGAAAAATGAGAAAATCGATGCTTTCCTATGCATTCCTTGCAGTTCTTGTGGGGGGTTGTGCCACCAGCGGTGATTTGGAGGAACTTGGTGCAGAATTGAAAAAGAACCAGGAAGCACTGAAACAGGAACTACAGGAGAAACACGATGAAAGCGAGCAGAAGATCGAAACCGCGATCAACGATTTGAGCAGCAAATCCGAACAGGATTTGAATCAGCTCCGTGAATCCCTCAAACAGCAAGAATCTCTGCTGGGAGAAAGAATTTCCACCCTGGATGAAAGTCAGAAGCAACAGTTGGGAATGCTGCGCAATGAAATCATGGCTGGGGATGAAGCTGTGAAAACCGGGCTACAGGAAGAAATGTCGAGCGGGATTGCAGCACTTCAAACTCAACTGGACAACTCCCGGCAAAACCAGGAAGCCCTCAGCGCCAGTCTGGATGCTCTGAAACTCCAACTGATGGAACTGGAGAAACTTCAGGCAGAGGAATCGAAGTTGGTTACAGCAGAACTAAAAGCCATCAATGAGGCTCTAAACATTTCACGTAGCATTCAAGATGTTCAGGTCGCCTTTGGGGACCTGAAAAATCGATTGGAAGATTCCAAAACCCGTCTTAGCACTCAGGAATTGTTGCTGAGACAACTTGACGGACAGGTTTCGAAATCGGAAAGAAACAACCTGCTGATAGAACAGGACATTCAGGAACTGGAAGGCAAGATGCAGGATCTACTGAAGGTTTTGGAAAAACGTGAAAAAAGCTCTGAATCAACTAAAATACCCGATACTCCCGTCAAGGAGGAGAATTCTGAATCCGATCCCAAAACTGAAACCAAAGATGCAGCAGAAGGGTAATCAGGAGGTCTTGTTTCTCTTAGTGGAAATCAATTGGTCCAGTTCTGAGTCCGACAAAAGGTTTTCCACCCCTCTGCCAGGATAGCTCAACCCCCAACGGTAAATCTCCCGGGCTTTGGCAGGATCTTCAGGCAGCAGGGGAGGAGACTTCAAAACATCTTCCATTCGCGCAATCACTTCCACGGCCAGTTTCTGATAAAGCTGATCCAGTGCGGCGTTGGTGGAATCAGTGGAGCGGTAGGATTCCTGATACCAGGCCATTCCGTTCAAGGTCATTACCTCCGTCCTTGGGTAGCCCGAACACATCAGGTTCCAGGGATTGCCCCCTATTTCCTCATCTCCTCCACTCCGGAAATCCGACCTCAGGATAACACAGGGGATATCCAGTGACTTGGCATAGATGAACTCGACGACAGTGCCTGAGTCCAGTTCAGTACCGTCAAAATTAAGCAGCAGAAGGTCGGCACGCATCACTTCGAGCAGATCCTGGTTTCGGATATCGATTGAGCGTCCTGTAGTTTGTTCCATGTTCTGGGGCAGGACGCATTGGAAACGCCCATCAGATTTTTCCCCGATGGCTTCCGCAAGCAGCAGATTGCCTACAAGATCCTTATGGTTGAAGAGATCTCCTGCAAAATAAACCCTCAAAAAATCATCCATGTTTTTTCTGTAACTTCTTCAGATTTTGGATTGGATGACGTTGAAAACCTCAAGTCCTCGAAGGATCCATTTCCCCCAGCATTTCCGGCAGTTGATTCCAATGGGAAAACGCGGTGCCAAAGGATTCCATTCCCCGCGTATATTGATGCCAGTCCGGGTAAAAAACCGGGATTCCTGCTGAATGAAAGGCCCGGATCAACTCGGGACGGTCTTCGATCATGACATCCGGAATCACGTCTTCAATGATCACACGTTCCTTTGCTGCATCTCCCACACACTGCAGTGAAGTATAATTGAGTGAAGAAAGATTCTCCGCACGCATTTCAGAACATTCTGGCTGGATTGCTGTTACAAGGTGGACTTCATCTTTTTCCACGAGGCGGTTTAGAACTTCAAGGGCACCTTCATAATACTCAAGCCGACGAAGATAATTTTTTGCGTGGAAGCGTGCCCGCAATTGTTCTGCGTCTTTGATTCCGGTGACAACCCCGTAACGTTCTGGGTTGTAATGGTAGACTATATTTTCTTCCCGGGTGAAATCGATGAAACCCTGTACGTAGTTCAGGATCACCCCGTCCACATCTGAACATATGATCATGGTTCACTTTTTATGAGAGTTTTTTAGAAGTTAAGCTATCCAGGCAACACAGGTCTGTCAAGCTGCACATCCTGAGACTCTTCATATCCACTAAGTCACTCCCCCCCCTGGGTCTACTTGACTATGGAGTCAAACCGAATATGATAAATAGTTAAAAAATTTTCAGAATTCGAATCCTTTTCAATTAACGGATTCCCCTCAATGGCTGAGGATGCGCAATCGAAAATTTCGAACCGTGTCAGATCCTAACGGAAGCAGCACTAAGATTTCGTAGATGTGCCGCAGACTCAGCCTCCCGGTCACTTCCCCTTTCCTGAATGTCTTACGTCGTACTTGCTCGCAAGCTGAGGCCGAATCGCTTTGAAGATCTGATTGGCCAAGAAACGGTTTCACGTACCTTGCGCAACGCGGTTCTATCCGGCCGGGTGGCTCACGCATTTCTCTTCAGTGGCTCCCGGGGAGTGGGCAAGACCAGTGCTGCCAGAATCCTGACCCGAGCCCTCAATTGCCTCGCTCCTGAAGAAGGCAACCCCTGTGGGAAATGTGGAAACTGCATCGAGATCACTGAAAACGCCTCTCCGGATGTCTATGAAATTGATGCAGCCTCAAACCGAGGCATCGAAAACATCCGTGAACTGCGTGATAACGTCCAGTATGCTCCGGCCCAGTGCCGCTTCAAAGTCTACATCATCGACGAAGCGCACATGCTGACCCTGGAGTCCTTCAATGCTCTTTTGAAAACACTTGAGGAACCCCCGTCCCACGTCAAGTTCATCCTTGCCACCACGGATCCGCACAAGCTGCCCCAGACCATCATTTCCAGGTGCCAGCGTTACGATTTCGTGAGGGTCCCATTGCAGTTGATGGCGGATTATCTGGAAAAGGTTACTGCTGCCGAACAATTGAGTATTTCCCGAAGAGCATTGGAAATCATTTCACGTCAGGCCGTGGGAGGAATGCGTGATGCACTGACCATGATCGACCAGGTGCTGAGTTTCACCGGGGAAAGTGCAAAGGATGAGGAGGTTCTGGAAATCCTCGGCATCGTAGACAGCGATTCGCGCTTTGCATTCCTGGAAGCCTTGATCCGATCCCAGGCTGATGACACGATGAGCCATTTTCAAAAACTGCAGGACCATGGACACGACCTGCATGATCTGCTTGCTCAGTTGCTCCGGGAAGTCAAAACACTCTCTCTAATTCAGGCTGTAGGATCCGAATCCGTCCTCTTCCAAGATTACACCGGCAATGATGTCAGCAGCTATATGAAGCTTGCGGGAGAAACTTCGGCTTCCAGACTTCAGATGATGTTTGACATCCTGCTTGACCTCGAAGAACGGATGAAACGAAGCACCCATGCCCGCATCTGTTTTGAAATGGCTTTGCTCCAGATTGTTTCACTAGAACCGCTGGTTGGAGTTCCAGAACTACTGAATGAAATTCGGAAGCTGAGAAAGGATTCCGGAGAAAGCCCTACGAAACCGAACAATACTGAATCGGTTCAGCAAAAACCGAATGATCCTGTTCCAGCATCAATGAGCGTGAAGTTACAGGCACCATCGACTTTCCAGGAAAAACAGGAGGATTCCATCGTTGCAGAAAGCTCCGGATCAAAGATCACCAGCATGCTGAGGAATGATACCCAAGTGGAAAACCCTTCGCAGTCCCAAAAACAGGAAGAACCCGTCTCCCGGATCGACCCAAGCCCGGGTAGAGCTGAAACATCACCAGTCCAGGAGGTCCTTCAAGAAAAACCTTCGCTGGCTCCCGAGGAGACTCCCGCGTTGAGCCAAGGACTCTCTCCACCAACGGACTGGATCGAATTTGCAGAAAAGATTCAAAAACGTTCGAACATGCTTGGAGGATTGATCCGCAACGCGGTTCCAGCTTCCTGGAAGGAAGGAATTCTCAGACTCGGCTTCAAATCTGGACAGCCATCTGAACTGGTCGGTGATGAAAATCGAAAAAACCTTGAGGCCTTGGTCCAGGAATTTGCTGGTTCCGAGGTGCAGGTGGAGTGGATTGAAGATCCCCTGGATTCGACCAAGCGTACACTCCTTGAAGAAGAACGGTATCTGGATCAGCAACAGCAGTTGGCTCGGCGTGAAGAAGCAGAATCACATCCGCTGGTTCAAGAAATACTCAAAGTTTTCAGTGGCAGCAGCATCAAAGCAGTCCATCTGAGCCAGGCCTGAAACACAAAATTCGAATCAACCCATTTACAGGAACCGATGTATGATTGACATGAACGATTTGATGAAAAAAGCCCAGGAACTCTCGCAGAACATGCAGAAGCAGCAAGAGGAACTGGCACAACTCACCTTTGATGTGTCGGTCGGAGGGGAAATGGTAAAAATGAAATTCAACGGCAAGATGGAATTGTTGGATGTCCAAATCGACCCCGAAGTGGTGGACCGGGATGATGTCCAAACCCTTCAGGATCTGATCCTTTCTGCCGTCAATGAAGGTATCCGTCAAAGCCAGGAAAAAATGCAGGAAAGCCTTGGCCAGCAAATGGGAAATATGGGAGGAGGACTCAACCTGCAGAATTTTTTCCAGCCTAAGTCCTGAAAAAGCTTTCGATGAAGAACTGGAGGTTGATCGAAGATCCTCCACAATCCGGCCCTTTCAACATGGCCGTCGACTTTCAACTGCTTGAGCAGTTCAAGCCAGGCAAAACCCCAATTTTTCGTCTTTATTCCTGGCAACGCCCAACCCTTTCCTTGGGCCGTAATGAAAAAATCGACGAAGGGATCAATCTTGATTCCTGCAGGAAGCAGAGGATTCCGCTAATCCGCAGGATGACCGGAGGAAAAGCCGTACTTCACCATTCAGACCTGACTTATGCCATCATAGGAGAACTGGGAGACCTACAGTTCGGAAAAGGAGTCCATGAGGCATATCGCAGCCTCGCCCGTGGATTTCTCCTTTTTTTCCAAAAACTTGGTCTGGATCCTCAACTCGTGGAAACCTCCGAATCAGGAACACTGGAATCCCATCTTTGTTTTTCGGTTCCATCAATGGCAGAAATTCTGGTCGAAGGACGAAAACTTATCGGCAGTGCCCAACGTATCCGTGGCTCGGCCTCCAAAGGACGTTTTTTTCTGCAGCATGGCAGCATCCCTCTAGACGATCCGGTTCCTTTGATGCTTTCTGTTTTTCGTCATGCCAAAGAAGAGGATCTCCGACAGAAAATGCATTCACTGGAAAGTCTGGGGATTTATCCGAAAAAAAATCGAGAATCTCTTCAATTGCTGCTCAAGGACTGCATTTCAGAATGCTTTGGCCTGCAATGGGTAAAGCAACCAGGCTTTAGCTCCGAAGCAGATAAAATCAAAAAAACCATGAACAACTTTCCTGACCTTTCCCGGGATCTGCAAGCATATGAAAATCAGAAAAACACAAGGTCAAGACCGATGATTCTTGAAAAAATGACCGAAGGGGCTTGAAGATCCATGAAATCCAGGAAAAAATAATCCCCATAAACAGCAATAATGCTGAATCAGAAGTTGATAACTCTTTTACAAGACATAGAGTTAGGGCTTACCGCATCTATGTCTCATTAGCAAAAAATGTCGGACATCAGCCCGTACACACGGGTCATTGCCGATTGTCTGGATTCTCTGGAGGAGGATTCTTCAGAAACGCAGAACGGTGACCAAGCGGTGGCGCATCGCCTGATCAACATGCTTCAGGGACGCATGTTGGAGCACCTTAAAACGCGTGTCAGCAGTCACTATGGATTGAAACCTGACGCCCTTAGTGAAGAGTTCTCCCTTGCCCTGATCGAGGTTTTTTCAGAAATCTTCGGTGTCTTCCGTAAACGCGTAGAAGAAGAACCCTGGTTGATTTTCCACATTGCCAGAAGGATTGTGGAAGTCGAAACCTCAGTCTGCGAGAACCCTAAAAAAAGAATCAACCAGTTTTATCTCTCCGTCTTTTGTAAATATTTTGCATTGCAAAACTTGGAAATCATCATTTCCAAACTGCAAACAGATTCCCGCATTCAAAGCACTATCCTCAACGCACGTTCTCTTGAAGAGCAACAGGTTCCCCCTCCTTCATAGAAACCTCTGGTATCGATTTCCCATCATCGCAGTCATTGTCAGCATACTCGTTGCATCAACCCTGAGATGCGTCTTTCTCTAATTTGTACCTGCTAATTCACGATTACTGTGAAGTTCATTGAGTACAATCATGCTGAAGTCAATTTTTAATAACAGTACCTCTAGAATGAGAAAAATGTGGGCTGTTGAGTGAAAAAACTACAATGGGATTCCCAAAGTCCAATAGGGGCCTGTCTTTGTAAGTATCAACCATCTACAAAACTTGTCTGACTTTCCATCGATGTCCAACTCATAAAACAGCAGATCTAGATCGAAGCCTTTCTCTGTTGTGTCTGTTTTCATATCCTCTTCTATTTTTGGGGTCTATGATAATGGCTATGTTATAGATAACTGTAGTTCAAGAATGTTAAACTTCTCTGGAACAACAGAAAAACACCCCGAAGTGTAAGAGAAATGATGGACAAATCATTAGAAT
>Ga0208641_1001803_pt1 | contig 10455 bp, 8 predicted proteins | sample ETN02SmetaG_2_FD_185789 | JGI IMG/M metagenome (GOLD analysis project Ga0208641, IMG submission 185789) | Marine microbial and viral communities from oxygen minimum zone, Eastern Pacific Ocean - ETNP2014F10-02SV253 (SPAdes) (version 2) | ecosystem: Environmental > Aquatic > Marine > Oceanic ... | reverse complement strand
ATGGAGCCAGCCGTGGAACAAAATACACGATTGATAAGGCAAAGAAAGATAACGTGATTACCCAAGTTTTTAACGTAGTTAACTAAATATGCCCCGACAGAAGAAAAAACAGAAAAAGCCAGAAAAAATAATTGCTGCTCTCTATTGCAGGGTTTCAACTTATGATCAAACAATACTCGATTATAGTTCATTAGATCACCAAGAAGAAGAATTAAGAGCCTGGTGCAAAAGAGAAAGTTATAAAATTCATGATGTATACATTGACAGTGCAAAAAGCGGAAGCACAATAAAAAAACGTACCAGTCTTCAACGACTGTTATCTGATGCTAAAGATGAAAAATTTAATATTATATTATTTACAAATTTAGATAGAGTGTCAAGAAGTGCCGCTGATTGGTTTGATATACTCGGAATATTTAAAGAACATAATATTGAAATTAATTCTTTGAACCATAACCTGAGCAATGATGATCCTTATGGCAGAATGTTCCGAAATATGTTAATCATATTTGCAGAACTCGAACGGGAATTAACAGCTGAGAGAACCTTTGAGAAAGCTTATTCTACAGCTAAAAAAGGGAAATTTATTGGCGGGACACCTCCCATGGGCTATATATTACAAAATAAGAAAATGGTTCAAAATCCTAAATACTCGAAACTAATAAAACGTATCTATAAAGAATACCTAAATGATAAAAAGCCAGCACATATTGCCCGAGATTTAAATAAAGAAGGATTTAGAACGCCAACGAGAGTTACCAAAAATGGAAAGAATAAAGGTGAAAAACGTGGAAATGCAAAATTTAGTAAAAATAAGATTATCGATTTTCTAGCCAACGTAACCTACACGGGGGTAATCAAATTCCATAAAGAAACATTTCCTGGAGAACACAAGGCCATTATTTCTAAATCACTATTTGAAAAAGTAGTAAAGAAAAAGAAGAAAAATGCCTTTAACCCCGGATTGGGGAAACCAAAAACTTCTGATCTACTGCTTCTTGACCTTGTAAAATGTGGCTATTGTGGTAGCAACATGACTACTACACAAACTAAAAAACCATTGGTTGATGGAACGTACAATTTGCATTACGGATATAAATGTTCAAAAGCCCAGCATTTCGGATCAAAAGAATGTCCCGGAAGCCAAGTAACAGCAAATGGTATTGAAAAGTTTATATTGGATTGGTTACATCGCATTACAGAAGATAAGAAAGAGTTTCGGAAAATTTCTGCATCACAGGCTGTAAAAAAAGATAATGAAAGAATGGATAAGCTCAAAAAAATAAAATCAGAAATCTTAGGAAATAAAAAATCTATTCAACTCAAATTAGAAAATCTATTAGCTACAATTGAATCAGGGAATGCACCCAAAATTATTACAAAACGAATAATTGAACTTGAAAATGATTTAAAAGAAATAGATAACAGCATTTTTAAAATTGATTCCGAATTGGATTATCTTAAATCCAGATCAATGACACCGGATGATTTATTAGTTTATTTAAAAGAAATTGTACCCTATATGAAAGAAATGGGCAGAGATCGGTTACGGGACCTGCTTCACTTAATCATTAAAGATATTACAATAAAAAAACCACAGTCTCCAGACGAGAAATGGGAGATAAAAATAAGCCCCTGGAGTTATGATCCAAGGGCCTACTCTCTCGATGTGTTAACCGGTTCGTGTTACCGACCCAGTTTGCTCCGGAGGAGGGACTCGAACCCCCGACCTGGTGGTTAACAGCCACTCGCTCTACCAACTGAGCTACTCCGGATCGTTATTTCTTCCGGAAAACTCCGGAATAATAGAATATGGTCTAAAAAAGCTGGCGAATTTAGGATGATAATTTACTTAGTCAAAGATTACAATTCTTTCTCAGCAATCAATTTTCTCTTTTCATCAAAGAGACCTCTTTCAACATCAAATTGGGTGATATATACAACTCCATCTTCTTTATGAGGTTCTCCATAAACAGAATGGACTGATTTCAATCCACCCAACCATTTTCTTTCGTCAGCGAGATATACAAGATCCCCAACATCTGCGCCCATGGTTTCCATATCTCCAATGGAAAACCTTACTTCACCTTCTTCACAATCTTTTACGATCCATTTGGCTAAGAGAGATTCACCGGGACGATCATTAGGTGCAGAACCTTTAAATAACTCACGAGCTTTATCTAAAGACCAAACTGTTAGACCTTCCATCTTTTCCTTGGATGGCGGTGTTGTTAAAAGACCAACGATAACTCCGGATCCTGCGCAAACCAAAGTATTATACAAAGCACGGATGTATGAATAAGGACGATCAGGATTAAACTCAATTCCATGATCAAAGGGAGAAATAAAGATCTGTGGATATTTACTTCCAACCCACATCAAGATTGCACCACCCAAAAAAGTAGCAATTGCTGCAGGTGTAGAATAACGTTTCCAAAATATGCCTAAAAATATGGCAACAACAAGTGGTGGCGTCATTGTGCTGTGAAAAAATCCATGCGCTTCATATAATGTTGGAAAATTGTTAAAAAATATTGTGCTCAACGCTCCCACGGCAGTTGCCCCGGCAGAAACAATCATAGCTACTTTCAAATAATGTTTATCATCTCTATCTTTTACAATAGGTCGATAAATATCATTAATTACTACAGCTGCCACAGCATTGATCAATGTATCTACAGTAGACATCAATGCAGCTGCGACAGCTGCAATCACGAATGCAAAAACGACTTCACTTCCAGTAATTAAATAAGCAACTTGTGTAAATACATGATCCAATTGCGTTGTTGTATTCCATGATTCTGGGGTCACTATGCTGATAGCTTTTCCAATCCAACCTGCATTGGAAACTACCACTGTCGAAATTGGCAGCAATACCAACACATTGAAAACAGCAGCCTTTCGACCTTCGTTGACGGACTTACAGGCCATAAACCGCATAATGAGTCCTTGATTCATAAACAAGAACCCAACTGACCCTGCGACACCATCTTGCCAGAAAATGCCAACAAAATTAAAATTTGCCGGTTGATTAAAATTTGCTAAAGGTAATTTGAATTCCGGAGAAAGTGCACCCCAAAAAATATCAAAACCGCCCACATAATTGATTCCTAGTATAAAAACCAAAATCCCAGCAAAAATTAAAATAAATCCTTGTGCAAGATCTGTGAATATCACAGCTGTTTGTCCACCAAATGTGATATATATTCCTGATATTATTGCCACAATAAAAATGATAGTATAGAGGTCTATTCCTAAGAGAGGTTCTAACGTTTTTCCCATGGTAAGAAAACCAATTGCGATGTATCCAATCATATAACCCAGAATTGCAACTGTTGCCAAAATTCGAACTCCTGGGTTAAAACGTCTCTCAAAATAATCTGGAATCGACCGAATCTTTGTATAATAAACAATCGGCAACCAGCCAAAAAGAAATAACGGCATAAAGAACCAATCATTCATATAGGTCATGGTAGAAGAAAAACCATGCTCATATGCTTTTGCAGAATATTTTAAAAAACTATGGCTTCCCACCCCTGTTGCCACAATAGACATGGTAATTAGCCACCATGAAAATCTGCGACCACTAAAAAAGAAATCTTGAGTTGTTTTATTATATCGGGCAAAAAAGGAACCAAACCCCAATACGAGAGCAAAATAACCAAAAATAATTACCCAAAAAGAAGGTGATGTCTGAATAACGCTTTCCATTATCCAACTCCTTTAGGCTTTTTAAACAATGTGAAAACCAAATTGGCCGTCATGGCTATCATAATCAAACCGATTAATGCCGCAAACATCGTTTCACCTATGGCCGAGAATGTAAACAATCCATGAATCCCCATATAATAAAAAAAGCCAAAAATAAGAACTTTATACCATTCTTTATGTCTAACTCTCTCAAGCTTCAATGATCTTGATCGGAGGATGATAAACATCCCAATTAAAAATATACCTCCGCCAACACCATACAAATATATATAGGGTACCCAAGTTCGACTGAAATCAAGCATCTGTACTTTCCTTTAGTTTATCAAAATGTAGTTTTAGATTATCCCAAGTTTCCTTTAATCCTTCAACCATCACTTTTGTGTGCCCAACTACGGGCATAAAATTAGTGTCACCATGCCATCGAGGCACAATATGATAATGTAAATGTTCTTCAATACCAGCCCCACCAGCTTTACCAAGGTTTGCACCAAAGTTGAACCCTTCTGCGTTCATGGTATTTTTCAAAATATTCATAGATGCATTTGCTAATTCCATAATTTCCAAATTACAGTCCTTTGATAATCTGTTGGTATCTGCAGTATGATCATAAGGGGAAATCATGAGATGACCATTCGAATATGGATAAAGATTCATTAAGACGAAGGACTTGTTTCCTCGATATAAAATGAGATTCTTTCGATCGTCATTAGATTGTGATTTTTTACAAAATATGCATCCATCTTCTTTTGGTGAACGGATATAATCAATCCGCCAAGGAGCCCACAATCTTTTCATGGAAGATAGTTAACATGAAACATGCGAAACGAAAAATATGTCATCAATTCCATCATGATTCACCATCATCATTTTTTTGATCTTTAATTACCTTGTTTTGCTGATCTTTGGGCATTTTTTCATAATGGCTAAAAGATTCTGCATGAATTCCACGTCCGCCAGTCAATGATCGAACAGTTGTTGCATAATTATATAATTCTGCTTGCGGCACTTGGGCTTTGATTACTTGGAATTTACCATCAGCGTCCATTCCCATTATCTTTCCACGTTTACCGGAGATATCTCCCATAATGTCACCCATGAAATCTTCTGGAATAGTTACTTCAATATCCATAATTGGTTCTAACAAACAAGGTTTTGCTTCAAGGAAGGCCTCTCGAAATGCATGTTTTCCGGCAGTTTGAAATGCAATATCCTTTGAATCAACTGGGTGCATCTTACCATCATAAAAATTTACTTTTAGATCCACAACCTTACATCCTGCAATTATTCCATCTGCACAGGCAGTTTTTACACCTTTCTCTACAGAAGGGACAAAAACACGGTCCACATTTTGTCCTACTAGAGAATGGGTAAATTCTACACCCTCACCACGTTGTTTTGGTTCAATACGCATCCAAACCTCCGCGAATTGGCCTGAGCCACCTGACTGTTTTTTATGCCGGTATTTTGCTTGGGCATTTCCTAAAATTGTTTCGCGGAATGGGACTTTTGGTTTTTCTAATTCAATTTCAATTCCAAACCTACGTTTCAATCTTTCTGTTGTAACTCTTAAGTGGAGTTCTCCTTGTCCGGAAATGATTGTTTGTTTTACTTCGCTATCTACACGATAAATAAAGGTCGGGTCTTCTTCGTGGAGAGTAGCAAGTCCAATGGCAAGTTTTTCCTCATCTCCTTTTGCTGTTGAAACAATTGCTGCATGAATATTAGGATTGGGGAAATTCATAGGGGGTAATGTGACATGTTTCCCTGAACATAAGGTATTTCCGGTATGTGTATTTTTCAGTTTAACTACACCGGCAATATCTCCCGCCGATAATTGATCCACTTGAGTTCGATTTTTTCCATTCAATATAAACATTTGACCAAATCTCTCGTTGGTATTTCGGTCAGAATTATAATAGTCAGTCCCTATTTTTACCTGGCCTGAATACACACGAAATAGGGATAATTCTCCAGTGTGTGATTCAGTCATCGTTTTAAATATTTGGAGAACTGTTTCCGATCCATTTAAAGAAACTTCCACTTCGTTTCCTGACTCATCGTGGGCTATCACCATTTTACGATCATCAGGCGATGAACCATATTTACTAATAAAGTCACACAATCGAGCAACACCAATATTGGATGTTGCTGAGGTACAAAATAAGGGGATAAATGTTTGATCTTGTATCGCCTGATGGATTCCACCTCTCATTTCTTCTTCAGAGAGACTTCCTTGATCAAAGAATTTTTCCAAAAGAGAATCATCAGATTCAGCTACATATTCAATCAATACCTCATGGAGTTCTTTTACTTTGGCTTCGAAATCTTCTGGAAGTTCACTTTCAGTCATTTTTCCAGAACCGTCGTTCACATATGTAATTAATTCTGTACGTAACACATCTATATTCTGATTATATCCGGGTCCTGCATTTACAGGCAGTTGCATGGGGAACACATTATTTCCGAACCGCCGCCTAGCTTGAGCCAATATTTCGTCAAATCGCGTGTGTTCCCTATCGAGTCCATTGATGACAAGCATCTTTGGGATACCAAGTTTTGTTGCCTGATTCCACATAGTTTCCGTTCCCACTTCAACACCATTAACAGCATGGATGGTGATGACTGCTAGATCAACAACGTTTAATGATCCAGTTGCTTCTCCAATAAAATCAGAATAACCAGGTGTATCAATCATGTTAAATTTTTTGTCCATCCATTCCAAATGGAGCGGTGTAGCGTGGATGGATATTTGGCGAGTTTTTTCTCCTGGATGATAGTCGGATATTGTGGAACCGTCTTCGATTTTCCCAAGACGGTTAGTCTCGCCGCCAAGCATTAACATTGATTCTGCTAAACATGTTTTCCCAGCAGCACCATGTCCCACAATTGCAAAGTTTCTAATATCTGAAGATTGATAGCGTTTCATAAGATAACCTCTTTCAAGTCGTATAATGTTTAAAGGAAGGGTGTGAAGTGTAACCTCACACTTTATCTAAAATCAAGAAATTTAAAGAGCGAGAGAACGGGTATTTTCGATAAAAGCTCTTAAGGCTGGAATCATATAAATATCATCTAGATTATATTCTAGAAAACTAGTTGCAAGAATTTTTAATCGATGTTCAATTGGTTTCATTTTATTAACAACGATTACAGTTTCATCTTTCACAATACAAATCCCTCCAGTGAAATTCCCTTTCCCTTTTATTATTTTTACTCCAAGTCGTTGGCCTAATTCTTCAAATTCAGAATAAAGTTTTTCTTTTTTCATCAGGTTAGTTCTTGGTTACCACTGTTTTTCAAAAAATCGACTAATTCTTTTACATCTTCAACTTTATCGCGGGGAACCACCAATGTAGCATCTTCAGTATTAACCACAACCAAATTACTAGCGCCTATGACCGCTGTAAATTTTCCATTAGATTGAATTAAGTTATTTTTGCCATCTAATACCTTCCCATTCCCTTGGATGATATTATCGTCAGCATTGGAAGTCAAAACATCATATAATGCGTTCCAGGATCCAATATCATTCCATTTGAAATCACCACTCACCACATAAATATTATTTGCTTTTTCCAACAACCCATAATCGATGGATTCAGGTTGAATTAAATCCCATTGCTGTTGAAATGATTTACCTTTTTGAAGCCGTGGTGCAATTTCATTGAGAGATTCCATCAACTCGGGCATATATAAATCCATCGCAGATAAAAATGTGCTCACCTTCCAAAAAAACATACCTGCGTTCCAAACAAAATCTCCGCTAGCTACAAATCGTCTTGCCAGATCTTTGTGAGGTTTTTCAGCAAATGTTTTTACATGATGGGCACCCAGATAACCTTTTTCATCGGTATCGTCATATTGTATATATCCGTAAGCGGTAGAAGGGCTTGTAGGGCGAATACCAATTGTTACCAAATTGTCACCTTTTTTTGCAAGACGATCTGCTGTACTTATGGCCTTTGAAAAAGCACGGTGTCCAACAATTAAGTGATCTGCTGGGAAAACGCCCATAACAGTATCTGGCTCAGTTAAACCAAGTAACGCTCCAACTAGCCCAATAGCTGGGGCAGTATTTTTACCTGAAGGCTCAGCAATGATATTTTCTGATTTTACGCCCGAAATCTCTTTGATGACACTATCTTTAAGATCTTTTCGAGTAATAATATAGATATCCGTTACTTTTTTAATCTTAAGAAGTCGATCTACAGTCATTTGTAACATTGACTGATTCCCAACAATTTTCAAAAGTTGTTTCGGTCTGTTGTATCGGCTATAAGGCCAAAATCGGGTACCGCTACCCCCCGCAAGAATTACACATTTCATTTACGGATGCTGCTCCAATTTTATAGAATTGAGTTCAAGATCCCAGTTAGTTCGAATATTGACCGTATCAGGATAAGTATAAAACCATTCCGATGGTTTATATGGGTCGACTCTTCCGTAAGAATACCGATCATTACCATCTGAATCCTGAAAAAAGAACAAAGAATAATTTCCTTCAGGTAACTTTTTCATATCAAAATTTCCATCCAAATTTACAACAGATCTAAATACGCTGGGTTCCTTTTCCATTGAAGCAATTTCAACGACAATTTTCGAAGACAATTTTTCTGATGATGTTCCTATAAGTCTGCCATATCCCTGAAAATCAGAAGTTTTAAAGGAAATCGTTTTTACAGAATCTTTGAGTGTTTGTCCAAAAATTGGATGAATTTCATCACGAAATAATAATATTTTATAGGAGGTTCTAGGTGCCCAGTTTTCCAATGGTGTCATTGTTGAATGTAGTGGCGTAATCCATACTGAATTGAAAGGAATAGAAATCGAATCTTGCATTAATGCGAATGAATTCTGGCTTTTTTCAGCGTCAATCAAATTTGAAAAAACAATTTCAATTGGAATGATATAATCTTCCTGGATTGAAAGCACAAAATTCTTGGTGGGTGTTTTTATCGAGAGATTTGTCGTATCAGTGGATGTATCTACTCTTAATTTAATCAATCCAGAATCTATAATGGTTTCTTCGCCTTGCATGATTCCATTTGTCAAGATAGTGACATATTGATTTTTCTCTAAATCCGAAAAAGTAAGGTGAAGTTTTGTTTCATCTAATATATTCAGAAATTGACTTGGCTCATGTATTGATGAATCTTCATAAATTGCATGAATTTTTAAAGCTGATTCCCATTCTGTAATATTATCTGAAAAAGAAATGGTACTCCAATTTCCAGTTTCCCATTCTGCTTGATTCATCTTGATTCCGCCCATGCTATTTGGAACCCGAATATTTTGTCCGGTTATTTCTTCTGATTCGCGAATTTGAATTAGTGGATTCCAAGGTAATCCATACATCGTCCTATCTGAAGAAATAGGTGAACCTGATGCAGATCGATCCACTGCCATTAATCGATAATTACCATCCGATAAATATCGAAATTTATACTTTCCACTATCAGAAGCATCCACCACATAATCTGGGATACGTTGATGAAATTCTGTTAAATCCTTTTCATTTTGAACCTTCCAAAGATGGACTGAAGAGGATTTATCATAAGTTACAGTTCCAGAAATTTCCCCTTTGTCAATTTCATCACCCGTCGTGAAAGCAACTTGAATTCCCTGTGCAAGAGCAACCTTATGTTCATCTTTTAAGGTTCTGTCAATGGATATTATATAAGTTTGGTTTTCAATTAAGGTGTCCGGGAATTCCACAAAAATTCGTCTACCTTTATAAATGATTTTAGGTTCTTCAGGCAGTGTCGGTAATACATGAATAGCTTTTTCTATTGAGTTGGCATCTACAAATTCTGAAAATATAAGTTCTACCCGCTTACTTTTAAAATGTATGGACCCACCACTTGGAATAGTCTGAACCAATTCCGGAGGTGTTTCGTCCTTGGGTCCACCCGAAGGACCCTGAATCGCAGCACAGGAATACACAAGTATAAGTGTTGTAATTGATAGAGTTTGATTTAAATAATGTATTTTGAAATCCAATTTAAATATTTTGCAATTCCAAATTTACAGGAATCTCTTTATTAAATGTCATATCAGTTTCGGATACATTTAATGTAATACACCATATTTTTACTCCTGCATTATTTGCTTTCAATACAGCGTTCGCCAGTTTGGGGTCTCGTTCCCACATTGGGCGAAAAGAAATTGCATCTGCCCTCTGACACACAAATAATATTCCGGCTCCCTTTCCTTCTTCAACTAGTTTTTTTAATGCCAAAGCATGTTTAGTACCACGATCTGTTATAGCATCCGGGAATTGTGCTACCCCGTTTTCCACAAAAGTAACTGATTTAACTTCTAAATAAAAATCAGCCCCGGTTGGATCTTTTAATAAAAAATCGAATCGGTGCCTACCCACTGCTATTTCCGGTCTTACAAGTAAGTAATCTTTAAATATCGGAATTTCATTTTTTATCAATGCTTCCTTTACAAACCTATTTGGCAATACAGAAACTAATGAGATTAATTGTCCTTCATGATTCACCATAATAGTAGAGTATTTTGTTTTTCTTAGTGAGTTTTTTGGTGCTGCTCTAGCCAGAAGGTTTGCGCCAGGAAATAGCAATTCTTGGAGTCTGCCAGGATCAGGCAGGTGACTTCGATGAATTTCATTATCAATTTTAATCATCGTTATAAAACGGTTGGGTCGTTCAACAAATATTGCAGGAATGAGAGGCCCTTCGATTTTCATGGAATAATCAACATAAAATAAGGTGGAGTTTA
>Ga0208641_1001792_pt1 | contig 10478 bp, 9 predicted proteins | sample ETN02SmetaG_2_FD_185789 | JGI IMG/M metagenome (GOLD analysis project Ga0208641, IMG submission 185789) | Marine microbial and viral communities from oxygen minimum zone, Eastern Pacific Ocean - ETNP2014F10-02SV253 (SPAdes) (version 2) | ecosystem: Environmental > Aquatic > Marine > Oceanic ... | reverse complement strand
ATAAAGTGTCTTTTATATCTTGTAATATACAAAAATCACAAGAAATTTGACTAAATTAAATTTAATGTATATACATATTTATTATTTGAATATGTATGAAAAAAAAGTATTTTCCAACATTTAATACACTTTATTTTATAAAAATTAAATAATTATTAACTATTCAAACAAAATAAATAATAGAAATAATAACGTTATGATTTATTGCGAAGCAATTAATTAAGTTAAAAACTACCTAATAATTATGAAAATTAAGCTAAAAATAGTTACTAAGGCAATTGTGTCGCAATGCCTGGGTTAAATGGATAAATGATAGTGATGTAACTAGGTATTCGGAGCAAAGGCTAAGAAAACATACAAAATCAACTCAATTAAAATTTTTAAGAAATAAATTAAAAGACAAAAACTCAAAGTTATTTGCAATTTATTTAAAAAATCAACACATAGGTATTTTAGAATTATCAAAAATTGATAATTACCATAAATTTTGTCAACTCATATTTTTTATTGGAGAAAAAAAATATTGGAGAAAAGGTTTTGGCACATTAGCGGTTAATATGGGTTTAAAACTAGCATTTAACAAATATTCAGTAACAAAAGTATTTGCAGACACATATGGACCTAATCTTGCGGGAAGAAATGTATTTTTGAAAAGTGGTTTTAAAATTGAAGGAAAGCTTAAAAATTTTTTCAAATTATCATCAAAAAGAGTGGACAAAATTTTATATGGAATTGATAAAAAAAAATTTTTTCAAAAAAAATAAATTTTGGTTGCCAAAAATCAGCTCCTGCTTTGTGTAAGTGAAACGGTAATAATAAATTCATGGAAGTTCCTATTTTGTTCTTCTTATAAATACAGTTAATAATACGTTCAACTGTTAGGTTGTATTTTGAGTCCAAATCAGAATCTTAAAAGAATCAAAGCATGAACATTCAAAATAGGTTTAGCTAGGATGTGGATAACTATTACTACGGTACAAAAATCATGCTAAAGAAATCAAATTAAAAATAAATGAAAAAGCTAACCTGTCACTGTGGTGGAGTAGAAATCCAAGTTAGAGTACCAGAGGAAGGATTTAAAAAACTTATGCGATGCAATTGTTCATTATGTAAAAGAAAAGGATACATCATAGGAATGATTGGCTCCGAAGATCTTAAGATAATTAAAGGAGAAAACCTCTTAAAACTTTATCAATATCATACAAAAACTGCAAAACATTATTTTTGCTCAAATTGTGGAATCCATACGCATAACAATCCGAGAAGCAATCCAAAAATTTATGGAATAAATATAGCCTGTGTTGAAGATATTAATCCGTTTGAATTAAAAAATGTTGCAATTAATGACGGTGTCAACCATCCCCTAGATCAAAAAAAATAATATTAAATGTTATTAGTTGATCAGTGCTTCAATGTTGTACGCAAAGACTGCTATAAATATATTAAATTTCAAGAGACAAAAACAGAGAAATTCAAAAATAAAAATCGAATGATCAAAGCTTTTCTAATACCTTTATGTTATTGGATAAAAAATAAAACAAATAATAGAAAACCCTTGCTACTTGGTTTATCCGGAGGACAAGGAACAGGAAAAACTACTATTTCATCAATTCTATTATTAATTTTAAAAAAATACTTTAAGTTAAAAGTTTTTAGAATTTCTATAGATGATTTTTATAAAACAAGAAAAGAAAGAATTTCTTTGTCAAAAATTAAACATCCTTTATTAAGAATAAGAGGCGTTCCAGGTACTCATGATATAAAAACGATGGTCAGATTTTTTAATAAAGTTAAGTCAAAAAAATTTACACAAATTAAACTTCCAAGGTTTGACAAATCTGTTGATGATAGGTGCAAGAGAAATTTATGGTACAATATTTATTCGAGGCCCGATGTAGTTATTTTTGAAGGCTGGTGTATTGGAGCCAGACCTCAAAAAGTATTTGATTTAAAAAAAACGGTAAATTTGATAGAAAAAACGGAAGACAAATCTTTAAGATGGAGAAAGTATGTAAATAAGCAACTTGAAACAAAATATAAAAAACTATTTAATAAACTTGATGGTTTAATATATTTAAAAGTACGAAATTTTTGTCTATTAAGAAAATGGAGATTAAAACAAGAGAAAAAACTTTGGTTCAAAACAAGTAGTAAAAAAAATTTAAAAATTATGAATAAAAAAGAAGTAATAAACTTTATGTCTACTTATCAGCGAATAACCCAACATATGTTTAACGATATGCCAAAAATTTCTTCTGTAATAATGAATTTAAATGATAAACACCAAATAAATAAAATTCAATTTATAAATTGAATGAAAAAATTAATTTTAATTACCTTTTTTAGTACAATTTTTTTAAATCAATCTTATGCTACAACTTTAACACAGGCTTTAAGCAAGGCATATAAAAATAATCCAAAATTAAATGCGGAAAGAGAAAATTTAATAATTTCCGAAGAAAAAATTAATGAAGCAAAAAGTGATTTTTTGCCTTCAATTACAATTTCTGGATATGTAAGTGATGAAAATACTACAAAATTAACAAATAGAAGCGGAGCAGATGTTAGGAGTACAGATGTTAAACCTAGTCAAGAATCAATATTAATAGAGCAGAAACTTTTTCAGGGCTTGGGTGGGGTGGCTAGTCTTGAAAAAAACACTATAGGTTTAGAATTATCAAAATTGAAATTAAAAAAAGTAGAACAAGAAATTTTACTCGAAGCTATAGAAGCCTATACAAATCTTGTCGTAAATAAAAAAAAAGTTGAGATTAATATTTCAAATGTAGATTTGCTAGAAAGACAGGTAGAAAATGACAAAAATAGATTAGAACGAAGTGAAATTAATTTAACCGATTTAGCCCAATCGGAAGCTTCTTTGGCGGGCGCAAACGCTAAATTAATTGAGGCCCGAAACCATCTAATAACTAGTAAATTAGATTATGAAAAAACCATAGGTATTATTAATAACTATGAAAACTTAAACGAGATATATGTTTTTAATTATGAACTTCCAAGAAGTTTGGCTTCAGCAAATAAAATTGCGAAAAAAGAAAATCCTGATTTAAATATAGCTATATTGGATTTGGAACAGTCTCAACAGGATATAATTATAGCACGATCTGAACTATCTCCATCAGCATCACTTTCATATAAAATGACACAAACTGAAGATATAAGCTCATCCTATGATGAAACAGATAAGGAAATTTTAAAAGCCGAAGCTTCTTGGCCAATATTTTCTGGAGGAAAGAATATAGCTAACCTAAAAAAATCAAAAAGTTTGAGACAGCAAAAACAATTATTGCTTGAAGATTCTAAAAAATCCAATAAAGCCTCAGTGGCAAATGCTTGGTCTAATTTTCAATCTTCTAAAAGTTTTTTAACTTCCGTTAGATATCAAGTCAAAGCAGCTGAAATAGCAAATGAGGGCATTACTACTGAATATGAATCTGGGTCGGGAAGATCAACTCTCGATGTCATACAATCCAATTCTATACTGCTTGATGCTAAAATTGATTTGGTAAACTCAGAAAGAAATTTTCTCTTATCTCAATTTAGGCTTCTTTCATCAATTGGTCGATTAACCGGATCTTATTTAGGCTTAAATTAAGCATTGATTTTCCTTTAAAATATAACAATTTATAACTATTGATTAAAAGAACAAAATGTGTACATTTAAATTAGTGATTCGTATAACGAATATTGAAAAAAAAGGGTAAAAAATGACAAAAAATAACCTAAAAATCGTTAAATCAAACAAAAATCAAGAATTAGAGAACAAAGAGAAAAATAAGGCTCTAGAAGCAGCCATAAGCCAGATCGACGATACTTTTGGCAAAGGCTCTGTAATGAAGCTAGGTCAACAAACTGTTATGGATATTGAATCAATATCCACAGGGTCACTTAGTTTAGATTTGGCATTAGGGATAGGGGGTTTGCCAAAGGGAAGAGTAATAGAAATTTATGGACCTGAGGCATCAGGAAAAACTACCTTAGCGTTGCAAGTAGTTTCTGAAGCACAAAAAACTGGAGGGATTTGTGGATTCATTGATGCAGAACACGCGCTTGATCCAATATATGCAAAAAAATTAGGAGTTAAAACTGATGGACTTTTAATTTCTCAGCCAGATACTGGTGAACAAGCTTTAGAAATAGCAGATACCTTAATTAAATCGGGATCTATTTCTGTTTTGGTTATTGACTCTGTTGCCGCATTAACGCCACGAGCTGAAATCGAAGGTGAGATGGGCGATCATCACGTTGGTTTACAATCAAGGTTGATGAGCCAAGCATTAAGAAAACTTACAAGCTCCATTTCGAAAACTAATACGATGGTGATTTTTATAAATCAAATAAGAATGAAAATTGGCATTATGTTTGGTAATCCAGAAACTACATCTGGTGGAAATGCATTGAAATTTTATTCATCTGTCAGAATGGATATTCGAAGAATTGGAGCAATAAAAGAAAAGGATCAAATAATTGGCAATTCAACGAGGGTTAAGGTAGTAAAAAACAAAGTATCACCTCCATTCAAAGTAGTAGAATTTGATTTAATGTATGGGAAAGGAATTAGTAAATCAGGAGAACTAATAGATCTTGGAGCCAAAGCAGATATCGTGGAAAAAGCCGGCGCCTGGTATGCCTACAAAGGTGAAAAAATTGGTCAAGGTAGAGAAAATGCCAAGATCTATTTGGAAAAGAATCCTCAGGTTGCAGCTGAAATTGAAATGGCAGTTAGAACCAAAGCAGGCATTATTGCAAAAAAAATAGAGGGCAATCCTGCAGAGAAAAATCTTGCTACTGAAAAAGATTCTAAAGAAAATAGTAAAAAAGATTAATAAAAAGCCATCTAAAACAAATAAAGGTGTTTAATAAAACACCTTTATTTTTGTTTATCTGTTGTAGACATCATTTTAAAAAAATGTATTTTGATATACAGCATGAGTAATAAAACCTTAAATGAGGTAAGAAGTTCATTTCTAAACTATTTTAAAAAAAACGATCATAAAATTGTAGATTCAAGCAATTTGGTTCCAATCAATGATCCAACTTTAATGTTTACTAATTCAGGTATGGTACAATTTAAAAATGTTTTTACTGGCTTAGAAAAAAGAGATTATAACAAAGCCACTACATCACAAAAATGTGTTAGAGCTGGCGGTAAACATAACGATCTGGAAAATGTCGGATATACACCTGTACATCATACATTTTTCGAGATGCTAGGTAATTTTTCGTTTGGAGATTATTTTAAAGATACAGCTATTGAATTAGCTTGGAATTTGATTACCAAGGATTTTAATATTCCAAAAGAAAGAATAAGTGCTAGCGTATATTCTGAGGATGAGGAAGCATATAATTATTGGAAAAAAATAGCTGGTTTAAGTTCAGATAAAATCTACAAAATTTCAACTTCAGATAATTTTTGGTCTATGGGAGATTTGGGACCGTGTGGCCCTTGTTCCGAAATTTTTTTTGATCATGGTGATCATTTAGATGGTGGTCCTCCCGGAAGCGTAAATCAAGATGGAAACAGATTTATTGAAATCTGGAATCTCGTTTTCATGCAATATGAACAAGTTTCAAAAGATAAAAGAATTAATCTTCCTAAACCCTCTGTTGATACTGGCATGGGTCTGGAGAGAATTTCAGCTTTATTGCAAGGTACACATGATAATTATCAAACTGATCATTTTAAAAAATTAATTAACTCAGCTTCTGAAATTTTAAAAGTAAAAGTTAGTGAAAATAATTTGGCTAGTTTTAGAGTTATTGCCGATCATCTTCGTGCTAGTGCATTTTTAATAGCCGAAGGAGTCCTGCCTTCTAATGAAGGTCGAGGGTACGTTTTAAGAAGGATCATGAGAAGAGGGATGAGACACTCTCATTTGCTTGGAACTAAAGAACCTATTTTTTGTAAAATTATCCGAACTTTGATTAACGAGATGTCCAAATCTTATCCAGAGCTTGCTAGGGCGGAAGCTCTAATTACTGAAACTCTTAAAATGGAAGAAGAAAAATTTCTAGTTCTTCTTGAAAGAGGAATAAATATTCTTAATGATGAAATTAAAAATATTAATACAATATTGCCAGGAGAAGTTGCTTTTAAACTTTATGATACTTATGGGTTTCCTCTTGATTTAACCCAAGATATTTTAAAATCCAAATCTCTAAAAGTGGATGTCGCTTTATTTGAAAAATTAATGAGTGAACGGAAACAAGAAGCTAAAAAAAATTGGAAAGGGTCAGGCGATAGTCTGGTAGAAAATATATGGTTTTCAATTAGGGATAAGCTAGGACCTACGGATTTTCTAGGATATGAGACTGACAAGTCCCAAGGCGTTATTTTAGGAATTATTAAAAATGGAGAAGAGGTAGATTCATTAAGAGAAAAAGATGAGGGAATTATTATTACTAATCAAACACCTTTTTATGGAGAGTCGGGAGGACAAATTGGAGACACCGGTTTCTTGTTTAATTCAGATTCTAAATTTTCGGTTAGTGATACTCAAAAAAGATTAGGAGATCTCCATATTCACATAGGTCAATTAATTGAGGGAAAAATCAAAAAAGGAGACTCGGTAAATTTAGAAATAGATTCAAATAGAAGAGCGAATATAAGGGCTTATCATTCTGCAACTCATTTACTAAACGAAGCACTCAGAAGGGTTCTTGGAAAACATGTAATCCAAAAAGGAGCATTCGTCGGTTATGATCGCCTAAGATTTGATTTTAGCCACATGAAACCAGTTAATGAAAGTGAAATAAGCAAAGTAGAAAATTACGTAAATACAATGGTTGATTTAAGAAGTGAAGTAAAAACCAGATTGATGACACCCAAAGAAGCCGTCAGTAGTGGTGCCATTGCTTTGTTTGGAGAAAAATATGGTGAAGAAGTAAGAGTTCTTTCAATGGGCAAAGATAACAACAATTATTTTTCAACAGAACTCTGTGGTGGAACGCATGTTAAAAATACCTCTGAAATAGGAAAATTTAAAATCATAAGTCAATCAGCTATTGCCGCTGGCGTTAGAAGAGTGGAAGCTCTCAGAGCGACACAATTAAGCGAATATTTACAAAATAAAGAAAAGGAAAAAGGTGTTGAGGATAAAAGATTTACAGAAAAAATTGAAAAAACAAAACAACAAATTCTCTCTTTGGGTGGAAATCCAGAAAAAGACAGCAATGAACCTTTAAATGAACAATTAAAAAAATTAGTTAAACAACATGAAAAATTATTAATAAATTCTGTACTTAAAAATAAAGAAAAAAACAAAATAAAGGAAGAAATTGTTAATAAAATAAAAATAAGGTTTCAGATAATCCAAGATTTACCAACAAAAGAACTTAGATCTGTAATTGATCAGGGAAAAAAAGAATTAAAAGAAGGAATTGTAATTGCTTATGCTATCCATTCAAGCAAATTAGGTTTAGCAATAGGAGTCACGGAAAAATTAACAGAAAAATATAGTGCCGTTGACCTAATAAAAGTTGGATCTTCAGTTTTAGGTGGCAAAGGAGGAGGAGGGAGAAAAGATTTCGCTCAGGCCGGAGGCGAAAAACAGGAAAAAATTGACGAATCCTATAAAGAAATTTTAAAAAAAATTAATTAAACACTTTCTTTAGCATACAATTAATTTCTTCTAAAAATTGATTGGTAGTGAGGTATTTATTGGTAGGACTTATTAGTGTTGCTAAATCTTTTGTCATCGATCCTTTTTCAACAGTTGTTACACAAACCTCTTCTAAAGATTTGCTAAAATCGATTAATTTTTGGTTTGAATCTAATTTTCCACGGTGTGCCAATCCTCTTGACCAGGCAAATATTGAAGCAATAGGATTTGTTGAAGTTTCTTTTCCCTGTTGATGCATCCTATAATGTCTAGTCACAGTACCATGGGCAGCCTCAGATTCCATCGTCTTACCGTCGGGAGCTAACAATACACTGGTCATTAATCCCAAAGATCCATATCCTTGAGCAACTGTATCCGATTGAACATCGCCATCATAATTTTTACATGCCCAAATATATTTTCCGCTCCATTTCATTGCACACGCGACCATGTCATCGATAAGTTTGTGTTCGTAAGTAATATTATTTTTTTCAAACCTAGTTTTGAATTCATCATCAAATACTTTTTGAAATATATCTTTAAACCTTCCATCATAAGTTTTTAAAATTGTATTTTTAGTAGAGAAATAAACTGGCCATTTTTTTATTAAACCATAATTAAAACAAGATCTTGCAAAGTCCTCAATAGATTTATCTAAGTTATACATCGATAAAGCTATTCCTGGACCAGGAAAGTTAAAGACTTCATATTTTTTTTCATCTTTTTTATCTTCAGAGGTCCATTTAATTTCTAATTTTCCTTTTCCTGGAACTAAAAAATCTGTTGCTCTATATTGATCTCCAAAAGCATGTCTTCCAATAATTAGTGGATCAGTCCAAGATGGAACAAGTTTTGGAATATTTTTACACATTATTGGTTCTCTAAACACAGTTCCACCAATGATATTTCTGATGGTTCCATTTGGTGAGCGCCACATTTTTTTTAAATTAAATTCTTTTACTCGTGCTTCATCAGGAGTAATTGTTGCACACTTAATTCCCACACCGAACTTTTTTATGGCGTTTGCACTATCTATGGTTACTTGATCTGAAGTTTTGTCTCTATTTTGAATACTTAAATCGTAGCTTTCAATTTTCAAATCCAAATAAGGTAAAATAAGTTTTTTTTTAATGAAATCCCAGATAATCCTGGTCATTTCATCACCGTTTAAGTCTACAATTGGACTTTTTACTTTAATTTTATCCATTTATTCTAATTAATCTTAACAATTGAAATTAATTTGTTTTTATACATATTAACCTAAAATTATCAATTAGAGTAATATGAAAGTTGGAACCCAAATATATAACGCAATATTTCAAAAAATTCACAATGAAGGTTATAAATTCGTTGCAATTTCTGTTTTGGTTACTTTCATTTTATTATTAATTTCAAAATTCTTAGGTTTTATAGGATTATTAATAACCATTTGGGTATATTATTTTTTTAGAGATCCAGATAGAGTTTCAATTGATGATCAAGACTATCTAGTAAGTCCTGCTGATGGATTAATTACTCAAATAATAGAAACCAATGGGCCAAAAGAATTTTCTTTGGAAAAAAAGAAATTTACTCGCGTTAGTATCTTCATGAGCATTTTCAATTGCCATGTTAACAGATCACCTATACTTGCATCGATAGAAGATATATTTTATGTACCTGGAAAATTTTTTAATGCAACACTTGATAAAGCAAGTGAAGAAAATGAAAGAAATTTAATTAAATTTAAAACTAAGAATGGAGATGAAATCGTAGTTGTTCAAATAGCAGGTTTGGTTGCTAGAAGAATAGTCTGCGAATGTAGCAAATCTCAAACGTTACAACAGGGCGCAAAAATTGGTATGATAAGATTTGGTAGTAGAGTTGATATTTATTTTAATAATTATAAAAATTTAGTAAAACAAAACCAAACTACTGTTGCAGGAGAAACATTAATAGCAAAGAAACAAATTATATGATTGAAAATCAGAAAAAATTTAGAATTATTCCTGAAAAAAATCCCAGGATAATTTTGCCAAATACACTAACAATAGTTGGTGTTTGTATAGGTTTAAGTTCAATAAAGTTTGCCATGGATCAAAATTATGGTTTGTCAATAATTGCCTTACTAATATCTGGTATTCTAGATACTTTGGACGGCCGAATTGCAAGATTAATTAAGGGTACATCAAAAGTCGGCAAAGAGTTAGATTCTCTGACCGACGTTGTAAGTTTTGGTGTCGCCCCTGCTTTTATAATGTATTTTTGGACACTAAATGAACTTGGAAAATTAGGATGGTTAATTGTGCTGGTGTACGTTGTTTGTTGCGCATTAAGATTAGCACGGTTTAATATTACGACTTACAGCGATGACACTTTGTGGAAGCAAAATTTTTTTGAAGGAGTTCCTTCCCCCGGAGGTGCTGGTTTGGTGATATTGCCCTTAGTTTTATATAAGTCTGAAATATATAACTTTGATCAATACAAGCTATTAATTGTCTCAACAGTTTTTATCGTTACTTCAATTTTGTTGATTAGCAAATTTCCGACTTATTCTTTTAAACGTATAACAATTCCAAGAAGTGCTACAATTTTTTTGTTGTTTGGTATTGGTTTATACTTTGGACTGGTATTTGTTTATACTTTCGAAGTTCTTTTTATTACAGGGGTTGTTTATCTTTGTACAATTCCCGTTAGCTATCTTCATTTTCGAAGACTTAATAGTAAAGAAAAGATTTTAAAACAAACCGAAGATATTGACGAAACAGAGGACATTCTTTAAGAATGAAATCGCAAGCAATCGTAACTCTTGCAGATTCCAATTATTTTGATTTGTTACTTGAACTAATTTCCTCAATAAAACAATTTGAACAAAGTAAA
>Ga0208641_1001776_pt1 | contig 10550 bp, 13 predicted proteins | sample ETN02SmetaG_2_FD_185789 | JGI IMG/M metagenome (GOLD analysis project Ga0208641, IMG submission 185789) | Marine microbial and viral communities from oxygen minimum zone, Eastern Pacific Ocean - ETNP2014F10-02SV253 (SPAdes) (version 2) | ecosystem: Environmental > Aquatic > Marine > Oceanic ... | reverse complement strand
TCTTAGTTTATATAATTTCTGGTCAAAACAACCAATAGTACATAAGTACCCCTCCCTAAGGTAAATTGCTGATCGATTAATACATTGGTTGATTGAAGATAGGTTTGAAGGGGATCTTTGAGGAAACTCAGATCCTCTTTAGGCCTACCATTCGGATTTATATGATAAATTTATTTTCTTTGCTTGATACCTTTTCATAAATGATGTAGCTTCTGATCTAGACTTACAATCAATTTTCTTATAAATAACAGTGAGGTAGTTCTTTACTGTTTTTTCAGATACATACATTTCTTCAGCAATCTCTTTATTAGTTAAACCTTCACTTATTAGATTTATTAACATTCTTTGTCTTTTAGACAAAGAATGAATTTTGTTATTCATCATAATTAATTCATATTGTTCTTTAGATAATTTTGGTTTAGGAAAAAATAACTCTCCAGATAAAATTATTTCAATAGCTTGAACAAGATCTCCAATTTGTCTTGTCTTAAGAAGGAATCCCTTAACTCCCATACTTATAGATTTCTCAAGAGCACCTTTATCAGCAAAAGAAGTAATAATTAAAATTTTAATATTAGGAAATTTGCCCATATAGACTTTAGCTAGGTCTAACCCTGAATTTTCTCCAAGTCTTACATCTATTAATGCAATATCTATATCACCAATATTTTTATAGGCAACGGCATCTTCATATTTTTCAATTGTCTCTATTTCCCAGTCCTTGTGTTCTTTAGATAAAGTAGATTTAATTCCAGTAGTTATTAATGGATGATCATCTATAACGAGGACTTTTGTCACCAAAGTCTAATCTTTCTTTTCTTCATACTCTTATACTATTTGTATATGAACAAAAAGACGAATTCTTTAATTGATAATGATAATTTACTTGAAATTATTTCAATGGGGTTCGATACTTTAACAGAACATGATCTCACTAGATTATTAGAAAAAACCGGAAGTAGTTTAAAGAAGTTGCTTGACTGTCAATATGTTGCTATTGGGTTGCTTGATAGAGGAGTGTATTTAAATTTTCTAACTGCAGGAATTTCAAAAGACACTGTTAAAAGAATTGGTGACATTCCTAGAGGAATTGGTTTACTAGGAGAAATTATAGAAGACGGTGAGGTAATGAATATTCCTGTAATTAAACAACACGACAACTTTACAGGATATCCAAAACACCATCCTACTATGGATAATCTGCTAGCAAAAAGTATATCCAATAAAGATGAAGTACTTGGAAGGGTTTACGCAGCAAATAAAAAAGGTGGCTTTACAAAAGAAGACGAATCGATGATAGAAGTTGTCTCAAGACTTATTGCTCAATCTATTCTTCATGTAAGAATGAATGAGATTGTTAAGAGTAACGAGATACAGCTTAAAGTTGAATCAATTAAAAGAGACCTTCATGACTCAGCATTACAAAATTTAGTTGCTTTGAACATGCAGTTACAGCTATTAGCAGCAGGAAACAATAATAAAGAAATAGTTTCTATTTTAGAGTCAACAAAAGAAGTGTCTGAGAAAGTAATATCTGATCTATACAGACTTGTAGACAGTTCAGAGAATGTTCAACTTAGAGTTGAAACTTTAGAACAGCAAATATTAGATATTGTTTATAGGGCTGAAACTACGTCAAATATAAAATTTGATGTTAAATGTAAATTAAATAAAAATCTAGATTCTGAGATAATACTTGCAGTCACAACAATTGTGCAAGAAGCAGTATCTAATATAGTTAAACATTCAGAAGCTACAAAAGCAACAATTAAAGTCAAGCAAGGAGATAAACATATTGATATAGCTATTGAAGATAATGGTAAAGGTTTTGATGAAGAGTCAATGGGTAGAGGTTTTGGATTAAAAAATATTCAAATAAGAGCTATTGAACTTAGTGGTGAGGCTAAGTTCCGTAGCAGTAAAGGCACCAAGATAAAAGTACATATTAAAACTGAATAAATATAAAAATGACATCAATAAAAATAAATAACTTAACTGTTGAAAGAGGAAAAAGAGACGTTGTAGAGAATGTTAATTTAAATATTACTGAAGGCAAAATTACAGGCCTTTTAGGGCCATCTGGTTGTGGAAAGACAACTTTGATGAGATCAATAGTAGGAGTACAAATAATAAAGTCAGGTGAAATATTCATACTAGGTGAAGAATCGGGTTCAAAAGAGGTCAGGGGAGAGGTTGGTTATATGTCCCAGGACCCCGCATTATATGAAGATATATCCGTTAATCATAATATAGGATATTTTGCAAAAGTTTTAGGAGTAAAAAAAAATCGTATCAATGAAGTTTTAGATTTAACAGAATTAAATGATTATAAAAAATCATTAGTTGGTAATTTGTCTGGTGGAGAGAGAGCTAGGTTATCACTTGGTATATCAATACTTTCAAAACCAAAAATATTAATTCTCGATGAACCTACAGTAGGGGTTGACCCCTTGCTAAGAAGAAAATTATGGAATGTATTTTCAAAACTATCTGAAGAAGGACATACACTTTTAATCTCAAGCCATGTAATGGATGAAGCAGAATATTGTGAAGATATAATTTTAATGCGTTCAGGGAATGTAGTTTATAACGGTTCAAAAAGTAATCTGATAAATAAAACAGATGAGAAAAATATTGAAGAAGCTTTTATAAAAATAATAAATAAAAATGAGGACAGATGAGTAGTAGGGTAATCTTTGCAACAGTAGTACGTATCTTAAGACAAGTAAAAAGAGACCATATGTCTTTAGCTTTATTACTTGGAGCCCCAACAGCTATAATGTGTATTCTTTCTTATATGTTGTCAGATATTCCGGGTGCCTTTAACAAATGGGGTGCAACAATTTTAGCTATTTTTCCATTAGTTATGATGTTTATAATTACATCTGTTGCAACATTGAGAGAGAGAACAAGCGGTACTCTTGAAAGGCTTATGTCTCTACCAGTTAGCAAGCTGGACTTCTCTATGAGTTATGCTATATCCTTTAGTTTTCTTGCAATACTTCAAGTAACATTTCTCTCATTTGTTTGTTTTATGCTTTTAGGTCTAGAGACAAAAGGATCCATTATTATGATTATTTTAATATCGACTTTTAATGGGTTAGCAGGAACAGGATTTGGACTTGCATCAAGTTCCCTAGCAAAGACAGAATTTCAAGCAGTTCAGTTTATGCCAATTACACTTTTTCCACAAATACTCCTTTGTGGATTAATTGTTCCAAGAGATTTTTTACCAAAAGGTTTAAAAGAAATTTCAAACCTCCTTCCTCTTTCTTATGCTATTGATGCAGTTAACGAGGCTACTGTTCAAACAGCTTTTACATATGAATATATTTCTAGTATTTCTACATTAGGAGGTTTTACTTTTATATTGCTTTTAATTGGAGCTACTACGATCAAAAGACGCACACCATAGTTATCATTAACAAAAGAAATGTAGAAAAGCCCACAATTAATGCATAAAACTCTTAATAAAAGGACTTTGGTCATTAATTTAGATTCATTATAAATATAAATAATGTAATAATTTGATTATGAGGAAACTATCACCTACAAGAGAGAAAAGAGAAAGATTTATCAAGTATTTTTTCTTATGTAGTATTCCTCAAAAGTAACAAAACCAAAGGGGATTTGGGGCGACTCAAATTCCCTTTGTTTTTAATTTAAGTCTTTATATTTTATCCTGTAAAAAGTATTGCAGTATAGAAAATTCCAAAAGTACTTAAAAGAATTAATCCCTGTATCATTCCTCTAAATTTAGGCTCCAAATTAGAAGCCTTTGAATGAACATAGGTTAAAACTCCTGTAATTAGGAGTAAGCCCATTTTTATATGGAAATAACTATTTAATGATGAAATGCTCCATCCATATAGAAACATTGTCATTCCTGAAAAAAAAGCTATAAAATATGCTACCCAACCCACTTGACCAAAGCGATTAGCCAAGGCTTTTATAACTGTTCCAGAGCTATCAAGTTTTCTTACTGTTGGTACAAATGCACCCATTAATATCATTCCACCTAACCATATGGATGCACTAACAAGATGTAAAAATTTTAGTAAATCATACATATCACCAGTCTAACATCAAATCTCTAACAAAATATTTTTACTTAGTTCTAAAAGATTTTGATTGAAAGTAAATACTACAATAAAAATATGGCAAAGCTTTATTTTTACTATGCAGCTATGAATGCTGGAAAAAGTACAAATCTTCTTCAGTCAGCATATAACTACGAAGAAAGAGAGATGCGTTCATTGATTTTCACTCCAAAGCTAGATGATAGATTCGGCGAAGGGAAGATTACTTCTAGGATAGGCTTAGAGAGAGATGTTGAAAAATTTGAAGGTGAAGATGATCTTTATGTTTGGGCTGCACATGAACACCAGCGTGATCCGATCTCTTGTGTTTTAGTTGATGAAGCTCAATTTTTAACTCCTAAACAAGTTCTTCAGCTTACTTTGGTAGTAGATAAATTAAAAATACCTGTACTTTGCTATGGTTTAAGAACTGATTTTAGAGGAGAGCCTTTCCCTGGGAGCGCATATCTTTTAGGCTGGGCTGATGAATTAGTTGAGTTAAAGACTATATGTAAGTCTGGTAAAAAAGCAACCTTTAATGCTCGTCTTGATGAAAATGGCAATAGAGTTACAGAAGGTGATCAAATTTCTATAGGCTTAAACTATGAAGCTCAAGCACGAGACGTATTTGAGCTAGATAAATTTTCACCAATTGACTATCAGATTCCTGAAGCTAATTAGTTATTTGTTTCGACAGGAGGCTCGGGCCTTGTAGCAAGCCAAGTACAAAGAGCTATACCAAGACAACCAAAAATTAAATCTCCAACTAATGAGAATACTAAATAAATTGTCAATACAAACGTAGGGATAATCATACTAATTGCAAGTTTCTTCGCACTTCTTGATAGGCCTCTATAATTTTTCCAGTTGAGAATGATTGGGCCAAAAATTTTATGACTTTCTAACCAGATTGTGAATCTTTCAGAACATTTAGAGAAAGCCCACGCAGCAATCAATATAAAAACTGTTGTTGGTAAACCTGGGACAACAATACCAACATATCCTAAAGTTAAGGAAAAAACACCAATAGTAAAGAAGAAAGGCTTATGAAATGATAAAAATATTCTTGGAAAAAATTTATACAAGACCAATAGGAGAAATATCCCTACTCCTATATAAGAAAAAAACATTACAGGGATTTGATCTAGGAAATTATTCATACAACGAAAATTCTTTTTGCAATATACTTATCAATTCCAAAATAATCATTATTATTTGTACTAATTGTTATTGAGAAATCACCAGAATCAGCTACTTTAATTTTGTTTCCTGGGATCATGTCATGATTTTGAAGAAAACTTATTGTTTTACTATCTCGTTTCAGTTCTTCTGTTATTTTTTCAATTAAGTAAGTATTTTTTGGATCAACTTCTAAGATAGGATACATTTTCTTTTCTTTATAGTCTGAATATGGAATTGGGTTTCCAAAAGGTCCTGTTGTTGGGTTTCCCAATATATCCAACATTGCTTTTTCAGTAACTGGGCTTAAAACATTTTCCCACCTTGAAGATTCTTTATATACTTCTTTCCAAGGAAGGTTTAGTACTTCTGACAAAAACCTCTCTGTAATCCTATGTCTTCTAGTGATTATTTTTGCTAAGCACAGCCCTTTTTCTGTTAATTTTAAATCTTCACCAAAAGACACCAAACCACTATTTTGCATTCTACCGATGACTTGTGATACGTTTGCTCTACTAGATTCAAGCCAATCAGCAACCCTTGTTTTTTTTAGCTCAATGCCAACTTCTTGTAGATGATAAATAGCTTCAGCATGAGAAAAAAAAGATATTGGAAAGTTTTCTATCAACTCTTGTCCATCTTTTTCATGAGATAATATATTTTTTGATTTATCCATAACTAATAATTATGTTAACAGGTATTAACATTTCATCATAAATTGTTAATTAGTTTTTAAATTAAAAGGCTGGGCAGCCAACTACAGAAATTAAGGCAATAAATGCAATCCAAATTAAGTGCTCAAATTTTGTAATTAATTTTGGATCTTTTTCCAATTCTTTTATATTCATTTCTATTTATTTTATATTAATGTTCGTTTATAATAATAATATGGCATGTCCATTTGCATATATACTTATAGCCTTTATGTGGGTTGTCCGAACAGGCGGAAAGATATTTCCACGCGCTCTTTTTAAAAGCACTCATCTAAAAAAATAGTATTTATTTTAAGCTAACTTTTTCATCAACTAGTGTATTTATCAGATTAAATAAATTTTAAAAAATAATTACACATAACTTTTCTTGTTAACTACTATTAACAAAATAATAAGCAATAAAAAGGTTATATAAATTATGAATAAGAAATCAATCGCATTGATATCTACTCTTTTAATGTTATTTGCTGCATGTGTTGGTGAAGCTGGTCCACAAGGTGAAGCTGGGGTGCAGGGAGAAGAAGAAGCTGAAGTTGGAGGGACCCTTGTCGTTTATAGTGGTAGAAAAGAAAGCTTAGTTGCTGACTTAATTGCTTCATTCGTAGCTGAAACTGGAGTAACAGTTGAAGTTAGATATGCAAAGAGTGCTGCTTTAGCAGGAACTCTAGCCCTTGAGGGTGCAATTAGTCCAGCTGATGTTTTCTTGTCACAAGATCCCGTGAGTCTTGGTGTTGTTGCTAAAGAAGGTTTGTTTGATGTATTACCTGAAGATATATTAAACAATGTTCCTGCTTGGGCAGTTGACCAAAGAGGTTACTGGGTTGGTACATCAGGAAGATCAAGATCATTAGTTGTTGACACTAGAGATGTTACAGACGCAGAACTTCCAGGGACAATTTATGGATTAAATGATGAAAAATTCCGAGGAAGACTTGGACTTGCTCCAAGCAACTCTTCATTCATAGCTATGGTCTCATGTATGATCGAGCAAGATGGTGAAGAAAAAGTTGCTGAATGGCTAACAGCCATTAATGGTCTTGGATATACAGAATATCCTAAAAACTCACCTCAAGTCGCAGCAGCAGCTGCTGGTGAGTTAGATATTGGAATGATTAACCATTACTACACATTAAGAACACTGGTAGAAGCTGGAGATACTCCAATTAAGAATGTATTTTTAGATGGTGGTTGTGGTGCAATGGTTATGCCAGCAGGAGCTGGAGTTTTGTCTTCTAGTCAAAATAAACCAGCTGCTTTAGCATTTATTGAGTATTTACACTCTATAAGTGCACAAGAGCATTTTACTAATACTGTATATGAGTTCCCTCTCGTTGCAGGTGTTACACCAAATGCACTTCTACCAAATATTGACAGTTTGAACTCTCCAGCGGATTTGAACTGGTCTGCACTAGCTTTATGGCAAGAAAAAGCGGTAGAATTGATAGCTGCAGCAGGTTTCTAGAATTTCATTAATTAATTCCTTAGTCAGTCATTAATTAACTCGAAACCTAACCTAAGAAATATGATCAGAGAAATCTGATCCCACTTTTTCCTTTATATATCTATTTTTTCAAGATATTCTTATAATTGTGAAAATTCCAAAAGGATTATTGGTTTCAAATTTACTAATTCTTAGTGCCTTTTTAATGCCTGTTTTTTATATGATTTGGAGATTTTTCACATTTTCTCGATCTTTTGAAAGTTTTTTTGAATCTTGGAACGTTTATGGGCTGTTATTCAATACAATTTCAATGTTTTTTGCAGTTGTATTTTCAAGTGTTTTTATTGGTTTATTAATTTCTATTTTTTTGGTTAGATTTGATATTTCAGGTTCAAAAATATTATTTACATTATGTACATTACCTTTAGTGATTCCTTCATACATAGGAGCTTTAACTTATGTTTCTGCTTTTTCACCTAAAGGAATATTTGTTCAAATCTTTTCATTTACTGGGTTAAGTGAAATTAATGGAATTGATGGTTTTCTAGGAAGCTGGATTGTTCTAACTCTTTTTACCTACCCTTATGTATTATTAATTTGCAGTAGTGCACTTAGGAATCTTGACTCCACAGTAGAAGAAGCTGCAAGATCACTTGGTGTAAATAGATTTCGTATTTATACAAGTGTTGTAATTCCAAGATTAAAAAAACCTATAATTTATTCAGGTCTTTTAGTTGGTCTATATGTTATTTCAGATTTTGGTGCAGTCTCTTTAATGAGGTATTCAACGATAACAAAGGCTATTTATACTTATTATGAATTTAGTCTTATGGGCGATCCTATAATTTTTTATTCAGGTTTATTAATTTTCTTAGCATTAATTATTAGCTTCATTCAAAGAAGTTCCGATGTTTCAAGGGCAGCAACAGTTTCTGGTACACCTAGAGTTCCCGCAAAAGTTGAATTAACTTTTCAAAATAAAATATTTGTTTATTTATTTTTGATTACAGTTATATTTTTTGGTTTGATATTACCAATTTCAGTTCTTTCTTACTGGCTTATAAGAGGTATCTCACTTGGAAATGATGTAAGAGCTGTTTTTGGAGGAGTCGTTGGTTCCTTTACTGCTTCTATTGCGACTTCATTTCTTGCGATATTAATATCTATGCCTATAGTTATTTTGGTTTCTCAATATAAATCTAGACTTAGTTCTTTTATTGAGAAGATAATTCTTGCTTTATATGGATTACCACATTTAGCTGTTGGTGTATCAATTTTATTTATAACAATTAAAATTTTCCCATCAATTTATCAAAGTTTTTTTGCTCTCGTCATTTCTTATTTGATTGTTTTTCTTCCACAAGCAGTTGGTGGTGGGCAGGCTTCAATGGAACAGGTTAAAACTTCCTATATTGAAGCTAGCTCAGGTCTGGGGAAGTCAAAGATTGAAACATTTAGAACTATAACTTTTCCTCTTATATATAGAGGGTTATTAGCAGGTGGTGCTTTGGTATTCCTCTCAACCATGAAAGAACTACCTCAGACTTTATTACTTAGACCTACTGGTTTTAATTCTATGGCGGTTGATGTTTGGTCCTTTGCTTCCGAGGGTTTATTTACACAGGCTGCATTTTCTGCTTTTATTTTGTTGGCAATAAGTGCAATTCCTACTTATATATTAAGTACAAGGAATTTAAGTAGATAATTATGGTATTTGATAATTTAATTATTAGGGCTAGATCTTTAACCAAATCATATGGTGAGGAAGCTGTTTTAAAAGATTTTAATTTAGACGTTTGGCAGGGTTCTATCTTCGGTATTTTAGGTATTTCAGGGTCAGGTAAAACTACAGCTTTGAGATTGCTTGCAGGGTTTGAGAAACCAGATTCTGGATCTATTGAAATGTATAATCAAATAATTTCTGATGAGAATACAAACCTTCCTCCTGAAGATAGAAATATTGGAATGGTATTTCAAGATTATGCTTTATTTCCACATTTAAATGTAGAGAAGAATGTAGCTTTTGGATTATCAAAGGAAGATTTAAAGAAGGATCGATTAAATGAGGTTTTAGATATGTGTAACTTAACAGAATATAAAAATAAATTTCCTCAAGATATTTCAGGAGGTCAACAACAAAGAGTTGCACTTGCAAGAGCTTTAGCGCCTAACCCAGATGTTATTTTACTTGATGAACCATTCACAAGTCTTGATGCTCAAATGGCAAGAAAGCTTAGAGATGAAGTCGTCTCACTTTTAAAAGAAACTGAAACAACAGCAATTATTGTTACACACGATCAAGAGGAAGCTTTATCTGTTTGCGATATTGTTAGTGTCCTTGAAGATGGAATTGTTATGCAAAGTGCAACACCTCAAGAAATTTATTTAAATCCAGTTAGTCAGAATGTTGCAAATTCAGTTGGAGACCCAAATATTATTAAAGGATTTTCTACAGAGGGAAGAGTAGAGACAGCTCTAGGAACTTTTGTCTCAGCTTTTAATGGTGCTTTGGATGTGTCTATAAGACCAGAATGTATTGAAGTTACTCTCGACTCGAAGGGGTCATACGTAGTAAAAGAGTGTATTTTTTATGGACACGATCAAGTTATCTCTTTTGAAAATAGTGCAGGACAAGTATTTAGATCAAGATCTTTGCCATCAACAATTTTTGAGCCTGGAGATAAAGTGTCTATAGAGATTTCAGAAGTAACAACTTTTCCTTCAAATACTTGATTTAATCTTTGATACTTTCCCAGCAATAGCTTGTAATCTCATTTCTATATCGGATAAATTATTTGAAGCTCTATTGTTTGAGTTTTCAGCAATAGATTCTCTTGCAGTTGCTAAAGACTTAACTAATGTCTCAAGCTCATTAATGAGAAATTCTATTTCAGAGTAAATATCTTCTTTATCCATTATTTAAATTACAGTTTCTAGTTAAATATTATTATATATGAAAAGGAGAGTGATTAAATGTCAGAAAAAATAGCAAAACTTAAAAGATTTAATGTAATTATGGGCTTCCTTCATTTAGTACAAGGAAGTGCATTATTTTGGTTAGGAACAGTTGTTAATACAGATTTTGTAGTTCCAATAACCCTTACTCAATTAGCTGTAGAAGGAAACCCAGGAGATCCA
>Ga0208641_1001746_pt1 | contig 10673 bp, 8 predicted proteins | sample ETN02SmetaG_2_FD_185789 | JGI IMG/M metagenome (GOLD analysis project Ga0208641, IMG submission 185789) | Marine microbial and viral communities from oxygen minimum zone, Eastern Pacific Ocean - ETNP2014F10-02SV253 (SPAdes) (version 2) | ecosystem: Environmental > Aquatic > Marine > Oceanic ... | reverse complement strand
CGTACGACTCGAAGGACTCGACGCCGACTTGTTCGTCAGCCGCTACCGAAACCACGCCACGATCGCCCAGGTCCACCACGGAATGGACCGGTACGTGCAGAACTCCGTTGCCGAAGGACCGCCCGGGCTGGACGCCGTCTCAGAGCTCTGCTTCGCCTCGGAGCAGTCCTGGATCGACGACTTCTACCTTCTGGCGGACTCAGCCGGAGTCTTGCGCGAAGACGTGCGGGCTTTCATCGACCTCCGGGCGACGGCGTCGGCGCTCGTCGCCGAGCACGTGATCCGGCCCTGCACCGGTGATGACGCTGCGCGGGTCGTCGGGTAGAACACGTCCCATGACCGACCGCCCGCGGATCATCCTCGACTGCGATCCCGGCGTCGACGACGCCATCGCCATCATCACGGCTGCCCGCTGGACCGATCTGGTCGCAATGACCACGGTCTCGGGAAACGTCGACCTCGACAAGACCACCGCCAATGCGCTCCGGATGCGCGACCTCATGGGCCTCGACGTGCCCGTTCACCGCGGTGCTGCCCGACCGTTCGCCGGCGAGCCGTTCCATGCCAGGTACGTGCACGGCATGAGCGGCCTCGGCGACATCGACCTTCCGCCCCCGAGCGTGCCCCCTGACTCCGATGACGCCGTCGAGGTCATTGTCGAGACGACCCGGAAGGAGGAGGGGCTACACCTCGTTCCCATCGGGCCGCTCACCAACATCGCCCTCGCTCTTCGTGCGGACCCGGGAATCGCCCAACGGGTGGCCTCGATCACGATCATGGGAGGTGGCGCAAGCGGCGGCAACGTGACCGCCGCCGCCGAGTTCAACATCTACGTCGACCCGGAAGCAGCAGACGAGGTCTTCCGGGCCGGTGCGCCGCTCACCATGGTCGGCCTGAACCTCACCCACCAGGTCCGGATGGACGCCGGCCACGCCGATGCCTGTCGCGGCTTCGGCCACAGGGTGGGCGACATCGCAGCGCAGTTGATCGACCACAACGTCGACGTCCATGCGATGGGCGGGCTTCCTGGTAGCGGGGCGATGCACGACCCGTGTGCCGTGCTGGCGGTCTCCCACCCCGAGGTGATCCGCTCGGAGCACCGACACGTGGTCGTCGAGGTCGAAGGCAGGTACACCCGCGGCCAGACACTGGTCGACGAGCGCGGCCGGATGTCCCGTGACCCGAACTGCCGGGTCGCCTACGAGGCCGATGCCGACCGTGCGCTTGAACTCATCCTCCAGGCAGTCCGCGAGGCGCCGAACACCTGAGAGCCGTTCAGCGGGGTCGGTGGACGGTGGCCACCCAGCCGCCGGCGGTCGGAACCGTGGCGAGCACGACGGTGCCCTCGAGCAGCAGGCGCACCACCGCTTCGGCGTCGATGCGGTCCGGGTGGACCTCCCACACGAAGCCACGCTTGGGATGATTCTGTCGGGCGGTCCAGTCGGTGGGCGGGGCGACCCCTGCAGCGACCAGGTGCTCGACGGCGTCCCTGCCGGCACCGTGGGACAGGCCCACCGAGGCGGGATCGCGGCCTGAACCGGGTACGAACGTCCCGACGGGGACCTTCGGGCCACGGGCGGTGAACCAGGTGAACATCCCGGGGGGTTCGACGCGATCCTCGTCGTCGACCGCCGGTTCGACGTTCATCCAGCCTTCGCCCTTCGTGGCAAGCACGGCGACCGCCTCGACGAGGGGTCCGTGGTCGTCGTCTATGTGCAGGATCTCGATCTCGTGGCGGGCCACGGGGCGACGCTATCCCCGGCCGGTGTGCGCCTACGCGGTGCCGGTACGTTGACGCCGTGCCCAACCCCACCGCCGATCGCCCCCTGCGCATCGCCACCCTGGTCAAGCAGATCCCCAAGTTCGAGGAAATGCGCCTGGGCGACGACGGGCGCCTCGTACGAGACGGCGTCGAACTCCACATGAACGACTACTGCCGACGGGCCGTTCGCACCGGCTGCGACCTTGCCGAGGCCACGGGCGGTACCTGCACGGCGATCACCCTCGGGCCGCCCGGGGCCCACACCGTGTTACGCGAGGCGATCCTGTGCGGCTGCGCTGCCGGCCTGCACGTGTCCGACCCGGCGTTCGCCGGGAGCGACACGTTGGCCACGGCCCGGGCTCTGGCCGGCGCTCTCGAGGTCCACGGCCCCTGGGATCTGGTGCTCTGCGGGCGCAACTCGGTCGATGCGGACACCGGTCAGGTGCCCGCCCAGGTGGCGGAGCTTCTGGGCCTGCCCTTCCTGTCGGGCGTCCGGGAGTTGGACCTCGTCAAAGGGACCGTGCGCGTGCTCCTCGAGCACGACGACGAGTGGGTGCGAGCCGAGGTGGACCTGCCGGCGGTGCTGTCGTGCGCCGAACGGCTGTGCGACCCATGCAAGGTCAAGGAACCCGAAGCGTGGGCCACCGTCGACGCCCGGCTACTCACCTCGATCACAGCTGCCGAAATCGGACCGGGCCTGTGGGGACAGGCGGGCAGTCCGACCTCGGTGGGCGAGGTCCGGGTCCTGGAGGTCCCCCGCACGGGCGAGCGTCTCGAGGGTGCCGGAACCGGACAGGTCGACCGGGTCGTCGAGGTGCTGCGTGACCGTGGTGCACTCGTCGCTGACGACCGTCCACCTGGTCGTGTCCCCGAACCCTCAGCGGGCGGCCCCGAGGTCGTCGTGCTGGTCGAACCCGACCGCGAACGGGTGTCCGCCGAACTCCTCGCCGTCGCAGCCGGACTGGGCAGCCGGGTGACCGCCATCGGGATCGGTGCCACAGGCGAACTGTCGAAACGGGGCGCCGACCGGGTGCTGGGCGTGGACGGGACTCCCCACGAGGACGACTTGGCGGCCCTGCTCGCCGACCACCTGGCAGTCGACCCGCCCTGGGCGCTGCTCGCCCCCGGCACCGCCTGGGGTCGACACGTCGCCTCGCGGCTGGCGGCCCGCCTCGGCGCCGGCCTCATCGGCGACGCCGTCGGCATCGAGCGACGCGACGACCGACTGGTGGCCCTCAAGCCCGCCTTCGGCGGACGCCTCGTCGCCGAGGTCACCTGCTCGTCACCGATCCAGATGGCGACGGTGCGACCCGGCGTCCTTCCGCTCCCGGAGCCACGTGGGCCCCGCCGGATCGAGGTCGAACACCTCCACGGCGACGTCCGAGGCCGGGTCCGTGTGCTCGAGCGCTGGCGGGACGACGACGCCGACCTGCTCGCCAATGCCGATGTCGTGGTCGGCGTCGGGGTGGGCGTGGACCCCGAAGACCTCCCGCTCGTGCGGCAGTGCGCCGAGGACCTCGGTGCCGAACTGTGCGCCACCCGAAAGGTCACCGACGCGGGTTGGATGCCGAGGGCCCGACAGGTCGGCATCACCGGCCACTCGATCGCGCCGCGCCTCTACATCGCGATCGGCATCTCGGGTCGCTTCAACCACACGATCGGCGTCCGCCAGGCAGGGACGATCGTGGGCGTCAACACCGACCCGGACTGCGAACTCTGGGAGGGTTGCGACATCGGCCTCGTAGCCGACTGGCGCGAGGCTCTCCCCGCCCTGGTCGAGCGCCTGGCCTGACCGGCCAGGGCATTGGCGCGTCAACGGCCCTTGCGCTGCGCCTCTATATGGTCCGCCAACCAGTCCTAGCCTCGTTCGCCGATCTCGAATCTGGTCAGGGCCCGGGTACCACCGGCACAGGCTGCGGCGAGGACGACCATGGTGCCGATGATCGCGGTGGTGACACCGAAGTGGGGGTCGTAGAAGGAGCCATCGTCGTTGATGGAGATGATGGCGTCACTCCATCCATAGGCGTACTCACGGATGGAGACCCAGCGCAGGGAGTCGAAGATACGGGTGGCGAACGTCTCCCAGACGAAGACGTAGATGAGGCCGAAGATCAGGGCTCGACTGGTGACGGCGCTGAGGGCGACGAAGGCCGCGCAGTACAGGACAGACGCGACCAGGGCACCGAGCCCGAGCCCGGGCATGAGGCCGTCAGCGGTGGGGCTCTCGTGGACGATCCAGGTGGTGGCCATGGTGACCGGCACGACCAAAAGGGCTGCAGCCACCGAGGCGACTCCGATCTTGATGGCGACGATGCGCCATCGTTCGATCGGTTTGGTGAGCAGGAAGACGGCAGTGCCATCCTCAATCTCGGCACCCAGTGAGGCGGTCCCGAATACAAGGGCCACCAGGGGAAGCAACAGGGTGAAGATCATTACGCTGACCAAGCCGAGTGCGACCTCCTCGGTGGCATCCCCTGAGCCTGCTTCTTCGGAGAACCGGTAGATCACCGCAACCAGGATCGGGAGCGCGAGCAACAGTCCGATCACCAGGGTGCGGCGCCTTCCTAGAAGTTGGCGTGCGGTGAGCGAGATCAGGACGCTGTTCATCGGGCCACCAGGTAGGCGAAGACGTTCTCGAGGGAATCATCTGCGGGTTGGAGTTCATGGAGCGCAACGCCACTTGATTGGACGAGGGGTGCGATGGTTTCGGTGAAGGCACCGAAGTCGGTCGTCTGGACTTCCATGACGTCGCTGTCAAACGAAACAAGAGCCACATGGGGCCGATCAACCAGTGCGGCGGCAAGGGCGCGATTGTCACTGGACCTGATGGTGAAGGCATGGGGCCGGCTGGTCATGAGGCGACGGATCTGACGGAAGTTGCCGGCAGCGCCCAGGCGGCCACCGATGACGACGAGGACGTCTTCGGCGAGGTCTTCGACATCTTCGAGGATGTGGGAGGAAAAGACGATGGTTCGGCCAGAGTCCCCCAGTTCCTTGAGCATCGTGTTCATCTGGAGCCGCTGACGGGGATCAGTACCGTTGAACGGTTCGTCGAGTATCAGGATGTCGGGGTCGTGGACGAGAGCGGCGGCGATCTTGGCTCGTTGACGCATGCCCTTCGAGTAACCGCTCATCTTGCGATGCATGGCGTCGCCGAGCTCAACCATGTCGATCGCCGCCTGGGCTGCAACTTCAGGTTGGGGAAGCTGGTGGAGCCGGGCGCTGGCCAGGGCGTACTCCCAGGCCGAAAGGAACGGGTAGGTGACCTCACGTTCGGGAACGAGACCGATGTTGCTGTACATGGTGGCGTTCTTCCAGGATGGCTCGCCATTCACCAGGACCTCGCCCGAGGAAGGCTCGAGAAGGCCCGCCATCATGTGCAGCAGTGTCGACTTGCCGGCACCGTTGGGGCCGAGCAGGCCCGTGATCCCGGGCTCGAGTTCGAACGAGATGTCGTTGACGGCCACCAGGTCTCCGTACCAACGAGATGCCGATCGTACCGAGATCGCTGCATGCGGTTCCGGCGATGGCGGAGCAGCAGCGGAGTTCACAGCGTGACCTTGCGATAGCGGCGGATGGCAAAGAACAGTGCAACGGCGGTCTGAGCGACCAGCGCCACAATCCACGTCCAGCCGGGAAGGTCGGCGTAGGCGACCTGATCGGCCATTTCGCCCAGCCGATCCGCACGCGCCGGGACAGCGTCGAAGATGACATATGTGGTGGCGTTCATTGCATAGCCCGGAGTGGCGAGCATGGCGACTGCGGCCCATCCGGGACCCAGAAATGCCACCAGAACGCCAGTGAAGACGACCGAGAACCACAGGGCGGCGAGCACGCTGGTGAGAGCGAATGCCCGTCGAGTCGTGAACATCGCGATGGCCAGACCGATTACCGCGAGTTGCACGCTCGCAAGCGTCGAACTTGCCCCGATACGCCATATGTCCGAGATGTTGTCACCCAACCATTCGGTGCCGTCGGTGGCACCGAGCCAATTGCCTATGAACACAAGGAGTTGGGGAACCAGCGTGAGCGACATCAGGGCCGTTGCCAGGGCGGCGATCTTGGCCAGCAGGTAGTCGTCGCGTTCGATGGGGCGTGAGAAGTAGAGGGGAAGGGTGTTGTTCCTGCGATCGTTTCCAACCAGATCTGACGCCATGGCGGCTACGAACAACACGATGACGATCCCGATGAACCCGAAGTATTCGTGGTGTTCGACAAGCTCGAAGTCCTCTCCGGCCAGCGCACCGAAGGCCACCGTGAAGATGGCAGGCAGGAGGGCGATGAGGGCGAGTCCGAACGCGAGGACCTTGGGCAAGGTGCCGCGTCCGAGTCCGAATGTGTTGCGCAGGCTCAACACGTAGAGGGAACGAATCGCGTAGCGGCGCCCCAGACGGGGTCCGTCGTAGTTGCGGTAGCCCAGGTCGTAGACCACGCCTCGCGACTGAGGTGCCTGGTCGAGGTTCGCCATCAGACCGCCTCCACGTTGCCGCTTGCCGAGGGATCATCGTTGCGGAACATGTCACGGAGCGTGTGACGTTGCCGAGCCAACCGCACCAGGGGCAGACCCAGATCGACCACCGAGTCGACCACCAGTCGCATGAGCGCAACCTCAGCCGTGGCGCTCCCATCCGGCAACTCAACTTCGATGATTCGCCCGTCAACCCGGGCCTTCACGTCGTGGGCGATCATTCGGCTGACAAGAAGTTCCGGATCTCGATCGACCTCCACGGCCAGGACATTGCCCAATCCGGTGAACTTGGCTACCGCTCCGGCGCGATCCAACCTGCCTTCTTCGATGAGAACCAGCGAGTCACACACACTCTCGATTTCTCCGAGTAGATGCGACGACATGATCACCGAAATGCCAAAGTCCGTGCCGGTGCGCTCGATCAGGCCCAACATGTCGTCCCGCCCATCCGGGTCGAGACCATTGGTCGGCTCGTCGAGAAACAACAGTTTTGGATCGTGCACCAAAGCCTGGGCCAACTTCACCCGCTGCTTCATGCCAGTGGAGTAGCCACCGATGTGCCGATAGCGCTCCTCGTACAGGCCGACGTGGCGCAGCGTCTCCGCCGCCCGTTCCCGTGCCACTGTCGCCGGGAGGCCGCTCATGCGAGCCATGTGGATGACGAACTGGGTGGCGGACAGATCGGTGGGCAGGCAGTCGTGTTCGGGCAGGTAGCCGACCCGCTCACGAATGCTCAGCCCCTCGGTCTGTGCGTCAAAACCGAGTACCTCAGCTGTTCCGCTCGTCGGCTCGACCAAACCCAGGAGGATCTTCATCAAGGTGCTCTTGCCGGCACCGTTTGGTCCCACCAAACCCACCACGCCATGCGGAACTTCGAGTGTTATCCCACGCAACGCCGCCACTTCCGGGTACTGCTTGGTGAGTGACGACAACCGAACCAGCGGCTGTGCTCCTGCATTCACTCGCCTAACTCCTTGCGAAGCCCCGTCAGTTCGAACACGGTCACGGCGGGCACCCTAACGTCCGATGCTCGACGGCTCAGGTCGGATCAGGGCCCCGAGCCGGTGGAGGGACTCAACCCCAGCAGGCCTTCGACTGGACCCAGTGGTACCTGCCGCCGGAGGTCTCGTAGAGGAGATAGGCGGCCACCTGCACCTGGGCGACCGGGTCGGCGATCGAGGCACCGGCGATGCCCGCCGCCTCGGTCCTTTCCTCCCAGAACTTGGGAAGGTGCTGGAACCAGCCGGCGGCACGACTCGACCGGTTGACGGCGAAGCTGAACACATCGTCGGGCTGGGCGCTGGACTCGCAGAACGCCACCTCTTCGGCCCAGGCGTGGTCCTCGGGCTTGAGGTAGGTCTCGATCAACTCGCGCAGCGTGGGGGGTCCCGTGTCCGTGTCGGCCTCGACGGGATCCTCCACCCGGGGATGTGCGATGAACTCCATCCTGGGAAGCGTCGTCGTGGTCGGAGAAAGCGTCGTAGTGGGTGCCGCGGTCGTGGTGGCGGGCACGACCGTCGTCGTGGTGGGTGCCGCGGTCGTGGTGGCGGGCACGACCGTCGTCGTGGTGGGCGCTGCGAACTCACCGGAAACCGGGGCGCCGAGGTCCGTCGACCGGCAACCGGTCGCGAGGACCAGCACGGCAGTCAGCGCGGCGACTGGGCGAAGAAGGGTCATCAGGGGCATGAGGTTCATTCGGTTGACATCGGTGGCTGCACACTGCAGCGATCTGTCACGACCGTCTCGTGAACGTCTCCATGATCCTACCCATGTACACGCCCGGCTCGAATCTTTCCCACGAAGTGGTGGTGAATGCCGTCACAGTCGCTGTGTTCTCGGCGAGACTCCGCCCGATCCGCATCGTTGGCGACGGCCATCTCTGTCTGCAAGGATGCTTCCTCCGGACATCCAGGGGAGGCGAAGGTGCACAGGGGCGGAGCGTGGGGCCCGACACGGCATGTGCTGGTCGCGTGCGCCCTCGTGGCTGCCGCTTGTGGCGGGGGCGGAGGCGAGTCGGCCACGTCCACGATCGAAGTCATGGACGAGGAGGAGGCCGACAAGTTCCTCGAGGAACTCTGGGTTGAGACCGAGTCCAACGCCGAGACCGACGACGGCGGGCGTTCCCTCGGATTCGAGATCGAGCAGCACGGCTGGTCGTTCGTCAACTACGCCGCCGACACCGGACAGCAGTTCAGCACCGCCGACGCAATCGCCCTGTTCGGCGCTGAGGCCGTCTGTGGCTCGGCCGAAGGATCCTGCACACCGACCCCGGCCGCCACGGAATGGATCAACATGGTTGCCCAGGCCATGTCCGGCGGTGTCTGCGAGGGCATGACCGTCGCACTCCTCGACCGCTTCCTGGTCCGCACGGAACCCCTTGCCTTCGACATACGCAGGGACCGTGTGGTCGAGCGTTCCCTTTCCCGCCTCTTCGCCACCCAGTTCCTCGGCGATGTCATCGATGCCACGGCCCAGTGGCGGGAACAGCCGATCAAGGCGATCGTCGCCGAGTTGGGCCGCTCCCTGTCCGATCCACGCAACGAGCAGTACACGATCGGCATCTACTCGTCGCATGGAGGGCACAGCGTCCTCCCCTACCGACTCGAGTGGGTCGACCAGACCAACGTCCGGGTCTACATCTACGACCCCAACTGGCCGGGGGAGCTGCGCTGGATCGACATGGACGTCAAGGAGGGCACCTGGGTCTTCGCCTTTGCTGCGACCAACCCCGACGAGGCCGCCGACGCCTGGGCCGGTGGGCAGGGCACCATCGACCTGACCCCCATCAGCTCCCGCGCTGCGCCGTTCCCCGAGCCGTTCAGCGGTGCAGGCTCCGGCGCGGGCGGGCTCCTTCTCGCCATCACCAGCCCCGACCGGAACTGGACGATCACGCAAGCCGACGGCACCTCATTGCAGGGCAGCGAGGCCGTACCAGGCGAAGGCGGCGTCGTCGCCTCCATCCGTGGATCGTTCGGTGTCTCGACGTCCATTATCCGGGTCGACGCTTCCGAAATCGACATCGAAACGGATTCCGAGGCGTTCGTTGCCGTTCAGACAGAGACGGGCGTCGCGTCCGTCGAGATGGACGCGGCCGGTTCGGTCGGCTTCGAGATCTCGGAGGAGACCCAGGACCTGGCACTTGATGTCGCCACCGGTACGGATGCCACCGTTTCGATCGCCACAGCGACAGAGCACATTGTCGTCGAAAAGGCGGCCGACCTCCAGATCGAGGTGGCCGTCACGAACGAATCGACGCAACTCGACTACGTGGACGAGGCGGGCAGCATCACCCAGCAGGTTGAGGTGGAACGCGGCACCGAGCAGCAGGACGTGCAGATCGACACAAGCTTCGAGGTCGCCTTCAGCGCGCCGATCGAACTTCCCGAACAGATTCGTGCGGAGGAACTCGAGCTCGAGACCGAGACCAAGGACCTGTTCCTCGACGACTTCGTCCAGGTGGTGGTCAGTGACGAAGGCGACTCGTTCTACGACGTGCTCGACAGGGTCGACGCCAATGAACTCGAGACCTGGGAGTTCAAGGCACAGGTGGTCGACCTCGGGTTCGAGAACTTCGACCCGAACCGCGACCGGACCACCGAACAGACCATCGCCGCCGACTTCTTCGGGGGGAACCCGGTCGACCAGTTCGTCGACCCGAACGGTGGCTGCTCGAGGGTCGTGTATGCCAACGGCACCCGCGGCCAGCTCTGCCCTGACGGCAGCGGCGAATGGGTCGACGGCCGCGGCGGTGTCCAGAGATGGGGTCCCGGCCGGACGCCGGATCCGGCCGACCTCTTCTCGGGCATGACTTCGCCCGACGAGGGCTTCGGAATGGGTGGACCGGGCGAGCAGTTCCCGGACGACATGCCCGAGGAGATGCGCGACCTCCGGCCGACGTCGTTCGAGTTCGACGAGGCGACCGGCTGCGAGTCGCTCACATTCGAGGACGGCTCAACCGGAACGCGCTGCAAGAACGCAGACGGTTCGTTCACCAACTCGTTCACGGGCACGGACGGTGAGATCCAGGAGTGGGAGGAACCCGGTTTCGTGGATCCGATGATGGCTCCACGGGGATCGCCCGACGAACCGATGAGCGCCCGGGACGCCGCCCGCTTCGGCAATTTCGAGCAGGGCATGGGTCCCGGGGACTTCAGGGACGAGATGATGCCGGGCGGCGCCGAACTGCCCGACGAGATGCGCGGCAAGATCCCAGCGATCGTGATGTTCGACCCTGAGTCCGGCTGTGAGGAGGTCATCTTCGAGGACGGGACCACCAGTTCCCGCTGCATGAACCAGGACGGGACCTTCACCAACACGTTCACCGATGAGTCGGGCGAGGTCAAGGAGTGGGAGGAGGAGCCTCCACCCATGATGCAGCGCCGCATGCCCACGGACATGGACGGCGGCGGCATGGGCGGCGGCATGGGCGGCGGCATGGGCGGC
>Ga0208641_1001742_pt1 | contig 10680 bp, 23 predicted proteins | sample ETN02SmetaG_2_FD_185789 | JGI IMG/M metagenome (GOLD analysis project Ga0208641, IMG submission 185789) | Marine microbial and viral communities from oxygen minimum zone, Eastern Pacific Ocean - ETNP2014F10-02SV253 (SPAdes) (version 2) | ecosystem: Environmental > Aquatic > Marine > Oceanic ... | reverse complement strand
GTACGACAATTCATTGAATCCTCATCCCTAAATCCATAGCCAGCACTGGCTTCCCAAATAGCCTGTGCAATTTCCTGATAATCTCTAAGAAACATCAGCCTCATCCAATCCACGTTTCATGTCGTACTCATAATCCCAATCAATATTCTGATAAACATTGTCAGCATCCATGACCAATTCGGCAGTTTGTTCACTAATCAGTTCACCATTGCCAAATCGAGCACAACCACAAAACATCATTCCAGGTTCCTGATATCTTAAATCAAACAATATAGGCTTAAATGATTTACAGATATGCTGAATTCCTTCCTGAGGCGGTCCCCAAGCACTTTGGAATGTATACATACTTGTCTTTAGGTCACCATCTGAATTAATAAAATCATCATAGTGTTCAGTTTCAGAATCAGACCATTTAGTTCCCCAATGATTAACTGACCAATCATACCAATCAACAGCACCATACTTTTCTAGATTGGCTTCCTTCTGCTTTTTATTAGGGTCATCATCTGGAATTGATCCCGCCATAGAGGGCATACCTTTTAAATCCTCTGGTACGGGATATAGGTTATCCAATATGTTGAATGTACCATCCTCATTGGTGATCTTTTCTTTAAACAGATCAACCCATGTTACAGGCCCACAAAGAATCAACTGATTACTACACCAATTAGGCATGATCCAACTCCAATCCATCAAAGTAAATATGCAAAGCAACTACCCTGTTATCATTATTCACATCTACATACACAGGATAACAACCATCACCATAACCTGAAGATGTGGCTACACCAATACTTTGATTGTAACCATTACGTGGTAGTGGAAACTCTCCATAACCATCCCCATTGGTAGTGCTATTGCACACAGTACGATAATTGCCTCCCGTATCATCATATTCATCCATCAATGCATAACATGGGTCAATCACCATTATTTGCCCTGAATCAACGGGACAGGATCCTGCTAGTTTAGTTTCCATCTTATTCTCCTTTGAATACATTAGATACAGCCTTGCGTACCGCTTCCTCAAATGCCTGACCTAAATCACATAGAGCATCTTGATCTTGGTTAATGTACCCTTGAAGAGCGTCCAATAAATCATTGGTAATGTCATCGTTCTGTTCTATATTCTGTTCTATTAAGTTCTGAACGTCACTTTCAATCACACTATACAGATCATCATCATCTATATTAATACAAACTTCCATCGTATTCATTATCCTTCCAATAGTTTCTCTCATTCATCATCTCCCAAACGAGAGTATCAACAATTTCCTGAACCAAGCGATGACGATCTCGCTTGTACTGTCTATAAACTCTCTTCGTGAGACAATCTTGAGCCTGAGCCAAAGTCATATCCCAAACATGAACATACATCTCCTTCATTATCAGCAATATCTCTCTATCTTGTTCGTGCTCATTGCAAATATCTTTATCGCCACCTTCGTCAAACACTTATTCTGCCTCACAATCATGCCCACAAGCGTATTCATCCATGTCGGTTTCATTCATTAAATCGAAAACTCGATTACACTCTAGGCATTTAGTTAATAAGTGAATTTCATCGCTAACTCTCATGGCCTTTCTCCTATCTCCCCTAGCCTTTCCCAATCGTTTTCTTCCTGGTCCATCATAACTTTATAGTCATCATGCCTAATGCCATCAAAAGCAATACGTAACTCTACAACCCTACCGTCATCATTAACATCAACAAAGACAGGATACCTACCATCACCATAACCAGAAGATGTAACTACACCAATGTCCTGGTCATATCCATTTGCTGGTAGAGGAAACTCTCCAAAGGTATCTGCAAGACTTACCTTACAAATAGCCTCATAGTTTGTTCCTCCTTGAAACGCATAACATGGATCAATGACCATTATTTGGCCCGAATCCACGCCACAGAATCCTGCTAACTTAGTCTTATTTTCCATTCTTATCTTCTTTCAATATTGTCCAGTGGTCAGCACCTGCTATAAGCATAAGTTTTGAACCATCATCCCAATCTACTGATAGTTTATCATCTCCCCATAAGTCATCATATATCTCATATTTGACAGTTCCAAGAGAACCACGATGTAGTTTAGTATACGGATCATTAGTATTGATAAGACGCACTCTGCGCCCTTCCAATGTTTTATCTAAACTCATCCTGATACATCCTCATACATCGCACCAATACGTTCATTCATTCCGTATACAGCTTCATCATAAGTAGCATACTGCTTCGATATAATGGCTCCTTGGCCTATAAAGCCATCAGTAGTTAAATTGAAATACCATGTATCGCCACCTTTAATTCTATCCACAAAGGCTGCAATTATTACTGGCTTAACTGGTGTATATTCTAGATTTTGAATTAACATTCACTAGCCCACCTATCTAGAACTTCAACCAACTCTCTTGCCTGAGTACCCCTACCAAAATAAGATTGGTATTCCAGGTCTAATTGAAGAACCAAAGAATATAAAAAGGATAGATTATTAATCCCTTCTACTGACTCAAGTGGAATCCCATCATTATCATATATAGTAGTCTTACCTGTACTAAAATCAGATTCATGTGTTCTCTCAAGATGACTTACGTCAAATGCTGCGTAATGCTCAGGGGCAATAATAGCATGACCATTGCCAACAATAGTACCGTCGTCAATAGCCTTTCTAATATCTTCTTTAGTGTAACTCATGATACGTTTACCCATTCCATAGCAGTTCTCAACAAATTATCATAATCGCCCGACATTGACTCTTTCATGTATTCATCAATGTCCTCAGAAGAAGCGCCATTACGTTTTAGCGCATTCTTAACTTTACCCATAATAGCAAATGCATTACCATCATGGCCTACAAGTTCAACTTCAATATCATACTTTGGCATCTAAAGCTCTTTTCAGTAATCCCAACAAATCCATACTACATTCTCCTTCACATGACTCTATACCTGGAAATAGTAGTTCGCATAAAGCCTCTTTGACTCTTTCCTGAAACCAATCTCCATTAGTATAGATATCGGTACGATACTCTACCTCAGAACGAATCTCTGCCTTGAGACTTTCAAATATCTCTGCCTTGAGACTTTCAAATTGTTCATCAGTCAGATGTATCAATTGATATCCCCACTCAATACTTCAGCAGGCTTCTTGTCAACAAAGGTAACTTCAACCTTCATCTCTTTATTGAACTTCTCAGCAACCATCTTTTGGATATCTTCTGTTGATACTCCATTACCATTAGCCATTTCTGTATCATCAAAGATGTTCTTCCAATCATCAATATGATGCTTTAGAATAGTATGAACAGCATTCTTAAATTCATGACCTAAAGAACATAAATTGCTAGGGCCAACCTCACCTAAAAGGGTCTCTATTTGAGGAGTAATATAATCAGAAACACAGTCACTAACTATATCTGAAATATCCGAACTGTAACGCAAGTAATCGCCTACAGCTTCCTCAACAGTATCACTTAACCTTTCATCAATAGCACTCTCAATAGCCTCTGTAAAAGTACTATTCTCATCATCAAGAACTGCCTGAATCAAAGCCGAAACATCAATAGACACTATATCACTCATTTTCACCACTATCTTTCTTAGTTAAGTCAGTTATCAAACCTGACAGTTTATTCATTTTATTCCAATATGACTTCTTCGCAAAACCTTCATAAGTAGGCCACATATCCTGCGTCTTCACAACTTCATACATGAAGTCTTCCATAGCTTCTGTCTGACCACATGGTGAACAAATCTCTGTTGCGTTATCTGTTCTACTAACCGCAGGGTAACCTTCTATTTGCCCCAAACATCTGGGACATGACTGTCTTACTGATTTTTCATCTGACACCACATTTTATCCTAACTCCATACCATTTTGTGGATAATAAACAACAAAAGAGAGGCACCCCTAAGGGTGCCCCTCTCTTGTCGAACTCTCAGTTATTTAATTACAACTATTCAGAAGCATCCAATTCATCAGAGGCCAGCGTCTTTGCTGACTTCTTCAGATCCTCATCAATAGCAATAAAGTAAAGGGCATTCTCATCTTTTGCCCTACGCACAGAGGCATTCATTCCCAGTTTCCTTGCCTGAGTCCGAACCCTCTGCTGCATGTTATGGAAATCTTTATCCTCAAACAGGTCATCAATCTTAAAAGCCTGACCATTATCAAGAGATTCCTCAAGGGCTTCCCTAATCTCAAGGATAAGCCCACTTGCAGCACTCTGCCTAGTAATCTCAGGCAGAGCGTCAACCTTTATGATACTCATCTTTTTCTCTTTTCTTTATCCAATGGATATTACTGAATGATCGGGGCCGCGGCCCTTGACCATCAATAAACACCCTACCACACCAACTATTCTCATTCGCGGACCAAACTAAAATCTCTGTAATGACTGAGCTTCAGCCTGGATCCTATCCTGGAAATACCCTCGACCATTTTCTATCAGCCAGACCCGGATTTTGTAATGTTACAAACCCTCGGGATTTGACTTAATGATTTAGTAAAATTGAGTATGTATTTTTCGAGGAATCATTTAGACATGTCCAAACCATTCTTGGAGTTCACTTGGCATAGTTTTTACTGTAGAGTTTGTAGACTCCCATGCCAAACTATTTTCATCCATCATTAGGACTTCACTCATCTCTTTTTCATGCTCATATTTTTCATGAATACCAGGGCCAGTATTGACTATCTCAATTTCAATTTCTGTATCCATGTTAATATTTTTTGCACAAGCAAATACTGCTCCAGCCAATGAGTCAGCTAAATCCTTAGTCCCTTTGGTCGGGTGATCAATTTTAGTATTATTTAGTAACTTTAATTTCAACAGTTCATCCTCGACCAACAGCTCGCTCCAGTATCCACGTAATCTATTGTCATAGATAGCAGTCATTAACGTATCGTAGTCTGTCTTTTTTACACCATGTAGATCAGCATTAACACCAAGACCTCTTAATGTCTGGATCATATCTACAGACTGCCATTGATCAAACGTAACAGATACTAGTTCAAACTTCCTATTCAGATCTAGAATCATTTGCCTTACAGCAGCAAAATTGATTTCCTTTCCAGGAACAGCTTCCCAGTAGTGAATCAAGTCAACATTTATTATTGGCAGCAATTCAGTTCCCATAGAAGTTTTTATCTCAGTAAATCCTGCACCATGAACCATAGACAATGCCGCCCTATCTCGCTTAAGTCCAAGGTCAACATGCATGTATCTCAACTTACCATCTTCACCATTAAACCATTTCTTAAATACGCCGTCTTCATCTATTGGATCATCATGATACATAAACGCTTTCCTTACACGCTCTGCATCTCTAAAGTATGCGTCCTCCATGTGTGGAGGTTCACATTCAAACCTTGCAGCAGCCTCAACAGGGTTACGAATATATTCCGATTCCAATTGGTGTCTTTCAATAGTTGGGTTAACGTCCCACGTTGATGCTTTAATACACCAAGTTTTAGGTTCATTCTTTTCTATTGCCCCTTCGTATCTCTGCTGAATGAAGTCACCCTTATACCTGGGGAACGACAGAAGGATAACCTTTCCAACCTCTGGGAATCTAGACATCACAGATAACTTACTCATATTATAGATTGCAGACGCTGAGCCTTTATTTCTAATCTCCCCCTTCAATTCTGAATCGGTTTTGAAAGCTGAAATCTCATCCAAAACAACAGTCATAACCTCATAACCTTCCCAACCCTCAGATTCAGAGTGACCAGAGAAACATCTTACTGGTCTGGAAAAGAAGAAGATTTCACTTACTCTGGGTTCAAACCCTTGGTCATTAAACCAGGGGCTGCCCAACAAAAGATTTTTTAAAGGCTCGAAGAAAACTCTCTGTGCTTGCTGAGCGTTAACAGCAAGATTTAGAAGATCAACATATACACCATTAGCCTTACCATAATACATAAGGGGATCTCTTAGACAATGCAATAGGTAAACCGTTCTAGCCATCGATATTCTAGAACAATGATCTTTACCAGATCCCTTACCTAACTGACATATAACCTCATTCTGAGTATACTTATTGTAACAGTCAGTTCCTTCTTGAACTCCCATTAACTTATGCAAAGTCTCTTCTTTCAGAATCTGTGTACTTTGCTTTACGATCTCCGTTTGTATTTCAGACAACGCAGGAAGATTCAAATACTTTTTATCCTGAACAAACACTTCCAACGGGACAGGCTCTTCAACTAACTCATCTTGATTCAGCAACTTACTGAAATCATCTAGTTCAAGATTTAGTCCCATGTAATCGGTCATGGTCTGCTATACTCCCTCTTGAACGGAATCATTACCGGATAGCTCTTCCACGGGTATAGGCGCGTCAACTATATTATTTGATGCCTCAAATACGGACGAGGCTTCTGCGTCGATTATATTTTGATCCAAAATCTCAAATGCATCCGCCAGATCCCTTTGCACTTTATCTCTAATCTCTGGATACTGCGATATTACATCACGAATGATCTTTGACAACAAATTGTTGACAGATTCAGCTCTCTGCATTCGTGCTACATACTCAACATCAGTCTGGTTATTATTCATCAACTGATGCAACTGAGCCTTCTTATGTGCTACTTCAGCACATAATTTCAAAGCCTGGATTCTGGCGCTGACCATTCCGTGATCCGTAGCAATAGTCACAGTCTCCCATGATTCCTTACCGATCTCATCAAATTCGCTAAGAGCTTTAATAGTGTTTAACTGAACACGTTCTAAAAAATATGGATCAGATTCCGCTTGACGATGCAAGATCAATTTGAATTCTTCAATATAGGTACGAATATCGCCACGCTCTAGGTCCAACAAGGACGCTATCTCTGTGACATTGTACCCCTTGATGTGATATTGCCCGACCTGATCTACCAACTCCAATTTGTCAATTAGGGTCAACTGGGTGTTAGATTCGTCTTCAACCATGATATCTGTCATGCTATATTATACCATACCTTACAGACCACCGGGATGGTAGGGGTCGCCAATAGGGTTGAGCATAGGACGTTCACCCATCATCTCTTCCCTCCAGTACAACTCTGCATCACCGTCAAATTCAGTCTCTTCAGAATCTTCAGGATCTTCAGGATTAAATGTCATCTAAATATTCCTCCAAATTGAGTACATTTATATAAACAAAGCCCACAATACAGCAAATGCCGAAATCTGTATCGCAATTCCCCAATACATGCTTAACCATTCATCTTTCATTTAAAATATCCATTCTGTTTTTCCGACACCATCTCCCCAAACATCCCATCCAGGCGTGGTGTCTCTCGCGAACAATTCAATCTTCTTTTGTGTAGGAAACATCTGCTCTATTCTTTTCCTTACCTCTGCTGGCTTCGCACTATGTAGTCCCCGTTCTTCTCTTACCAACTGACGTATATTTCTAGCCCCTCGAGGCTTGGGGATCCTTCCCATTTTACCTATGAGACACAACTCAACCTGACTCATAGTATAATATCCTGGGTTGACTTTACACTTATCCCACACAAATCCCATCGTGGCCCAAGCAAACCCCCACGCCATCATGACATCTAATGCCTGAGGCAAATGGGGGCTGCTTGACCACATAAACAATAAACACTCCTTGGGATCTGCTATTACAGACAAATCCAAAGCTTTGAGTTCGTCCAGTTTCATTGTAGCATAATGCGATATCGCTCCGCCAGTGTCGTTCTTCCCTTCTCCAGCGTGTTGACGCTGGCCTTGGTAATCCCACGGCGGATCGACATAGATTATCTGATACTTCAATCTTTAGCCTTTCTACCAGACTTTCTTTTTGAAGAAGCAGCCTCTCGTTTCAATTGAATTCGACGTTCCTGTTCTTTGTCCAAAGTCTTTTCTAAGGGCTGTATGAGTTTTGTCTCAACAGACTTACGTAATGATGCAATCGCAATATGAAACATCTTAGTAAAGTCATCCTTACTAGGGTTGCCGTCCCATTGAGCCATAGAAAACTTTTTCATAGCAGACTCAACTTCAGCGTTAGTGCCCCTTGTACCGAGATACTCGTTCATACTGTACAGCCATAAAAGACGCTCATTTCTTTCATCCGAAGATGACTGAGCAGCCCTTTCGACTAACACTTCAGGCTGTACGTCAGACACGCGTCCCGCATGAGTTGCAACGGTCATGATGCGTTAAAGCATTATTGCCACCGATAGCAATCAGCAACTCCTTATGCTCTGGAGATAGATCGGGACAATGTGACCCAACATACGTGAACAGATTGACAACATGATACATTGTCGGATTGTTCAGAATGCTATCTGGATTCGGGAAAGTGGTCCTAAACCCTTCCCCGCTCCAATACTCCATGATGCGATTGAAAACTTTCGTCGGAACCCCATTCTCCTGACAAATCCTGAGGATAACGCCTCTTACATCGTTAACCTTCTCATCGCGGAGATGGATGAACCCATCGAACATAGGTTTGATCTGCTGCTTGGCGATACCCGCAAACTCTGCGAACTGCTCAACCACAGCATCACGACTGTAGCCACGCACACGGAACTTACGGTTATCAACCTGAGTAGTGGAACCATTGCTGCACCACTCTCTCTCCAGATAAGCCTCAACCACTGGATGCGTTGCCCAAGTATCAGAGAACTTAATCTTAACTCCACCATAATACGGAGTGTCCTCCGTCAAGAAATTAAACTCATCCGTAGTAATGACTGCACCTAACTGGCCAGCATCATTGATACGAAAATGTTTAATGCTCGCATCATCACCAATAGCACCAGCTGCTGCATCTAAGACATCACTATGTGCCACATTCGGTAAATCCAACTCAGAAAATGAGGACACAGTGTTACCCCGAAACACAGCGTTCAGGGAACGACCAGGGGTCTCATTGACATGATAGTTGTAATTCATTGCCACCAAATCATTGGGGCTACGCTTAACATACGGGAAAGGCACACTGATCATTTCAGAGAACTGCTTGGACGCTCCATCCGTAAGTTTAACCCTATCCCCATTAATACTGAACACACTCTTGCTTTCAACCTTCAAATCATTAAAAGTAAAGGGTACAATTTCAGTATCTTTCATCTTTTCAGCGATAGCGCTTTTTGCTTCATCTAAAGTTATTAAATTACTCATTTTTTCTCCATTCCGTTGCCATCGGCAACTTTCTTTATATATATTTTACCACACAAGAGCGACACAATGCGTACCAAACCCATATTTCTAAAAAAAAACTTTACGAATAGGCATGCGCCCCATTCTCCTTAATGCTCAAAGGGGATACAGGAACAAACTGGGCATTCTCCTTAAACTCATCCAACTTCCTAGCGCCAACATACGACATGGCGCTCTGCAAGCCATTAGAAATAGAAGTCATCACAGAACCAACATCAGTATCACAAGGAACCCAACCCTCTGCACCCTCAACATACCTCGAGCCGGCAGCAGCAGAAGCCATACCACGGTACTGCTTCAACCTAACACCATCAACTTCCTTAACCAAACCTGGAGCCTCAACGCAACGAGCCAGCATCCCGCCAACCATCACAGCATCAGCACCCGCAGCCAGAGCCTTAGCGATATCACCGGGAGTCTTAATCCCCCCATCCGCAATAACCTGAACATCCAGGTAGTCAGACATGGCATCAGAACACTCCATAACAGCAGATAACTGCGGAACACCCACCCCAGTCTGCACCCTAGTCGTACAAGCAGCCCCGGGGCCAATACCAACCTTAATTATGTCAGCACCAGCATCAGCCAAGAACCTCGCACCATCCCCAGTAGCGACATTGCCCGCCACCAACGTACATTTATACCCATTCTTGTCAATAAGCCCTCTCAGGCTCTCTACGACGCTCCTAGCACGCTTAGAATGGCCGTGAGCGACATCAACGACAAGCATATGCGCCCCAGCATTCAAAAAAGAGTGTGCAACCATCAAAGGAAGCTCATTAATGCCCAAAGCAATACCACAAAAAGAACCATTTTCGGCAACATCAACAAATTGGTCCTTTCTTTGCCGAATTGCCAAATTTCGATGCAAAACACCGACACCACCATGCTTGTAAATAGCCTTACACATCTCCAATTCGCAAACAGTGTCCATATTCGCCGCAATTATCGGCAAATCTAAAAAAATGCCCCCAGCCCCAGCCAACAAAACCGAAGTATCGCAATCCTGACGAGAAACAACATCAGAATAGCCTGGAGAAATCAAAACATCGTCATACGACAAAAAAACTTCACTCATTACCTAATCTTCTCCTATAAATAGCGCGATCGAGCCAAAGTGCGACCACCAAAGCAGACACAAAACAGCCAACACCAATAATAGCCAACCAAAACGCATGCAAAACCAACTTCACCACGTACCACCCCCTGAATCCCACTTTTTCTTACCCTCAATCACATCCCTAAACCCACAATGCGGACAATACATCTTTTCAAAAACATCAGGCCACTTAAGATCATACTTCCTCAACTCATGGGCATAAGACCACCACTTACCACACTTAGAACACGTAAAACTGAAAATCGACTCCCCAGTATACTTATGAGACATCATTCCTCCTTCTCAACGACTTACACTTCTTACACTCATCCCACAACCACCTATCAGGCGTCTCAACAGCAACCCAAACGTGAGGAACCAATTTATAGCCATCTCTCTTACCAAAAACCCAACAACTAT
>Ga0208641_1001728_pt1 | contig 10732 bp, 26 predicted proteins | sample ETN02SmetaG_2_FD_185789 | JGI IMG/M metagenome (GOLD analysis project Ga0208641, IMG submission 185789) | Marine microbial and viral communities from oxygen minimum zone, Eastern Pacific Ocean - ETNP2014F10-02SV253 (SPAdes) (version 2) | ecosystem: Environmental > Aquatic > Marine > Oceanic ... | reverse complement strand
CTTGACAATAGTTAGGTTGTCTGATATAATAAACAGATTCAGAAAAAATTTTTTATGATTTTTTGGATAGGATTTACATTAATGTTCCTCAATGAGGGATTTGTAATGATGCGACATGTATCACCCTTCTTTGATAGACTTAGAGATAAGGTTATGAAGAAGTTAGGTGATAAATGGTGGTGGAGAATACATGGCACCTTAGATTGGTTGTGGATATTACTTGTAACCTGTGGACTATTAATTTATTCTAATAGAGTTCTACATATAGTGGTATTAGCAACCTTCTGGACACTTGCCTGGTTGATATTTTATCTACCAAGATGGACTATGAAAAAATAGAATTATGAAAAAACGACTCAAACATCTGATTGATCGCTATGTGAAATTAGTTGCAAAAATACCAGAGAGACATTATTGGCCACTCTTTATATTTCTCTCGTTGTATTTTGTTGTACCGTATAGTGAATTTGTAGTTACTGCATTCATTCTCTTATACTTTAAATTTGAGAAGGTTTTTCGTAGCATCGGTGGTAAAATTACATCAGTTCTTCCTGAGTGGTTAAGAATAGGTGGTTCTATTATCTTCTTTCTTGTTATGTTGGATGACACACTTATGTACGTTGCTATTATAGGAATTGTATATTGGAGTAACAAACAAATACAGAAACAGAAGAAATCTTAGTGATAAATACAATACACATTTGTATATTACTAAGAGAATAAATTGAACGATAAGAAAGCGGCAAAGAAAATTATTAAGATTGCTAAAAAACATCCAAATCTTTATACGGCAGAAGATGTTTTATATGCTAAATTAATAAAGAAACGAATCAAAAAGTTAAAAGAAACTGGTGAGGATTAATGATTAATCAAGTGGCACCTTGGCCAACATGGAAACATCATACAATGGATAAAACAATGCATCAAATTAAAGCGAAGTGGTATTATATTTTCTGGGGTACTGCTACTGCTACAGTAGTTTTTGGTCAACTTTATGTTGGGTTTGGGTATCGTCAGATGGCAAAGAGTTTTGATAGAATTGTAGATACTATTATGGTTGAGATAGAAGATGATAGTTATCAATTAATTAATGACAAGAACATACACTAAGGATGAAATCGATCAGAAGTTAGCAGATCTTCTTGAAGAAGCAAGAGAGATTGATAGGGCTTCTATGGCTAAGCACACCTGGGATGCTACTATTATTAGTATGATCTTAGGGTTTATTGCTTTGGCATTATTCCTTGATGGGTTATTGAGAATACTTGGTATCATTCCACCATTCATGGATTTGGATGTTGGTATTATTGATGATATTGTAGAACGGGTTAAGGATGATATACTTCCATATATATCTAATAATATACCGGGAATATAATGGAGCATGTAAACTTTTTTGCTCATACATATAGGATACCTACACCAGTAGTAGAACTTGTTGTACTGCTTATAGGCTTTGTGTGGGTTGGGATATGGTTACAGGGTGCTTATCCTGAGGAGGATGATAAATGAAAACTTTTTTGATGTTTATGAATTTTCTTGACTTTATGTTTTTTCCATTGATGATAGCAACTATCATTGCTGTTATCATAGAACAGTTAATAAGGAGGTTTGCTGATTCAGATCCCCAATCTTATGATGATGCTCGTGCTATTCGTATTTCTATGAATGTTCGTAAGTTTATATATCAACAGTTTTGGATTGTTAATGTACTATGGTTCTTGAGTTTCTTTATCTTTACATTCATAGCAGGTAGGAATCCCCCACCTGATATGATGGGAGATCCCAATCTACTGTGGAAACTATAAAGCATTAAAAAAACCCCCTTTAGGGGGTTTCTTTGTATTCAGTTGTTAAACTAGAATCTCCTTACATATTCGTTTACATGATGCTTGTTCATGTTCGCATTCAATTAAACAGTTATAGTAGTCGTCGATTTTCTCGTCCATGTCCTGAACATCTGTTTCATTTGACAGATGCCAGTCTGCTAATTGATTCTGCGACATTAGATTTTTCATTGAACCTCCACTAGTTTTATAATCATAACAAAGAGATTTCGTTCATGATTGCTCCGATTCTATTGTTATTTATGTCACATGTGATGGTATCGTAACAAATATAAATGCCTAATTTGCAGAAGATGTGCTATAATAAATAATGCGGGTGGCAAGGACTTGTTCCCCCTATTCAGTGGTCCCTAACAGGAATACTCCACCCTTTTACTTCCCCCAACTGAGACCAGGGGGTTATAATGTCTCTCATGGTGAGAACTGTGACATAAAAATTATGCTCCTGGAGGGTGATGAATGATGGATAGTATTAGATTTAATGCTGAATTAATACATGAAGCTCTTTCAAAAGAAGAGTGTGAGTCATTGATAGATAATTATAAGAAAAGATATGAAAGTGGAATAGTAGAATGGCCACTTGAATATCAGAATATGAAGATTGAAGAATTTTCTGGTAAATTTATTTTAGTTGATGATAAACTGGTAAAGGATGTACAAAAGCAGTATGATGAGTCATTAAAAACTGAATAATAAAAAGGGACTCTTGAAGTCCCTTTTTTATGACTCTAAATATTCCTTGACATAAACAAATGCATTGTGCTATAATGACCAAGATGAATGAAGATGCGATGGACATTACAGTTTATAGTATACCCGATTGTTTACATTGCAGTAGGGTCAAAGAGTTATTTGAGCGAGCAGAATTAGATTTTACTAATCTTGTGGTAGGTCAAGACATATCTAAAGAAGTAATGACACATAAGTTTCCTCTTGCTAAAGGTTTTCCGTATGTTATAATTGATGGGCAAGCAATACCTGGTCTACAGGCAACTGCAAAGTATCTTGTGGATAGAGGGTTCGCTTCTAAAATGAGAAAAACTAAGGTCAGTAACTGTAAGTCATGTAATCAATGACTGATATCCCACGTAAAGAATCTACAAAAGACTCCATAAATAAAGGTGTTGAGTTAATGATTCGGAGAGCAGTAAAAGACTCGCCATATAAAGGTAGAGGTTTAAAATTAAAGCAAACCTTCTTCTTCTTTAAAAAGGTCTTCAGTTTTAGATTGGAGTTTACTTGGGAAGATGTAGATATAACGGAGAGATAGAATGGCCTCAAATGAATTAATGTTTATATCAGGTGCATTGATGGTGATGTTCTTAGCATTAGGAGTGGTGATTGGATGGATGTCAAATGATTTTTTATATCATTTCATGCATACTAGAAACAATTTACCTAGACACCCAGAGATGTATGATGATAATGGAGTTGTGATTGATGACGAACTTTTAACAGTTAAATTCATTGATGATGACCCCGAAGATTGTTATGAGGACTAAATATTTACAAAATTATTACTGAACTATGAAACTATTGATTTCCGAAGTACTACAAAAAGTACACAACGCAAAAACAAAAGCAGCAAAAGTTAAGATCCTTCAAGATAACAATAGTGATGCTTTGCGAGCAATTTTGATTGCTAATTTTGATGAGAGTATTGTATCATTGTTACCTGAAGGTCATGTTCCTTACGAAAAGAATGATGCTCCTATTGGAACAGAACATACACTTTTAGAGAAAGAGTATCGTAAATTGTATCTTTTCTTTAAGGGTGGATCATCTTCACTGAAGCAATCTCAACGTGAGAACCTGTTCATTCAGATGTTGGAGGGACTACAAGAGGAGGAAGCAGAACTTCTTATCCATGTTAAAGATAAATCATTGAATAAGAAGTATAGAATCACACGTGCATGTGTAGAAGGTGCTTTCCCGAAGATTGATTGGGGTAATAGAGCATGAATGTCTTGCACGAAAATTGCGACGTAAAAAAAGTAGATACAAAACACTTACCTTATACTGCTTATGTTGTTGAGTATGAGGTAGAAGGTAAGATACTATATGATATTGCTGTTGGTAATAAAGCAGTAGATATCTTTGATCATTACTACGACAAATATAAGAAGGGGTTTAAGAATTTAACTCAATCGAAAGGAGTTGTGAATCCTAGATTGTGGAAATCTAATAAAGAGTCTCCTAACGAGAAGGTACAGAAGAAACCAGATCCACCGAAGAAACCAGACCAACCAGCACAAAGCTAAGATTTTATAAAATGGTATCGTATGATACCATATGGTATCAACTGCTTGACTAAATAGGAGTAATGGTCTATAATAGACCTGTCGTTCAACCCCATTGAGGGGTCGCAAGTAAGTCGCGGAACGGAGCGTTCATCCCATGTTAAATCTAATTCTGGCATCTGTCCTCACCTGTAGTGCTTCTCAAGAACTCATAGGGGACTTGAGAGACAATACTAATGAAGAAATGACTTCTGATTATAAGTCAGAAGTTATGGAAGTCATTATGGACTATACAGAAGAAGGTTGCTGGGACGCAAACGACTAAAGGAACGGGGCTAAAAATCCAACTACTTTAGGAGTAAAATCATGACTATCTATCGCGGTGTATCCTATACACCTTCCAAGCCAGAGCAAGCCAGCAGCGAGTCTGTTGAGCATGTGTATCGTGGAAATCACTATAAAAGCTCCCTTAATCACAAGGTTGCCTCACATTCTAGTGCCGACCTTAATTACCGTGGTATTTCTCATCACGTCTGAATTGGGTCTTGGTATCGTAACTTACCTAGTATCAAAAGGACTTGCTTGACAAGTCCTTTTTTTATGCTATACTAAATATGGAAAAGGTGAAATCAGATGGAAGATACTGCTGCTCTGAAGAAGGAAAGGTTGAAACTAATCATTAGAAATTTGAAGCTCCTTGTCGAATCACTGGAATCGGAAGTTTATTCTGATGTAGATGCTTACAAATCTTTTGATATTGATACCTTATTTGAAAGTAACATACCTTATCGCGTTGGCGATGATGATGATGGATACACTGATTGACAAATGACTTTATTGATGTTATAATATGGGAAAGAAAAAGATTCGTGCCATTAAAAAGGCATTGCGAGATAGTGCTCGTGATCCAGGTCTCCTCTCCAAAGAAGAGACTCATGGATTGATGTCTGCTTTTTACAATGAGTTACTTACTCATTCATTACAAAAACAAGCTGTTAAAAGGAAAGGATTTGGACCTGAATCAGAACGTAAAACTAATATCGATTTCTCCGAACTCGGAGAAAACTATGGGTTATATAGCGAGGGTGAGCAACCCGAAGAACCAGGAGAATCCTGACGTAGCAGGGTTACTTAAGTATTGTATTGAACATGGTCATTGGTCTGTCTTTGAGCAGGCACACATGACAGTAGAAATCAATACTACACGTGGACTTGCTGCTCAGATTCTACGGCATAGATCATTCACCTTTCAGGAATTTAGTCAGCGTTATGCTGATAGTAGTTTGCTGGATGATATTATACCTATTCCTGAGTTACGTAGACAGGATATAAAGAATCGTCAGAACTCTACTGATGATTTGGATCCTAGACTTACACATGATTATGAGATAGGAATCAGAAAGCATTTTGAGAATGCGATGTGGTTGTATAAAGATATGTTGAAGAACGGTGTTGCTAAGGAGTGTGCTAGATTTGTTCTGCCACTTGCTACACCAACTCGTATCTATATGACAGGTTCATGTCGTTCGTGGATTCACTATATAGATTTACGTTCTGGACATGGAACTCAGAAAGAACACATGGACATTGCTAATGATTGTAAGCAAATATTTGTTGAACAATTTCCTATAGTATCACAAGCATTGGAGTGGAATTAATGCCGACTTATCCCCTTATACACAAAGAAACTGGAGAGAAACAAGAACTCTCTATGACAATGAAAGCATACGAACAATGGTGTAAAGACAATCCTGATTGGCAGAAAGACTGGCAGGCAGGAGTTGGTGGTGCTGTTGATACACAAGGTATCAATTGGAAAAATCAGATGAGTAAGACTCATCCAGAGTGGAATTCATATATGAAGGAAGCATCTAGAAAGATCCCTGGAAATACTATTGATTGGTAACTATGCCTAGAAAAAGAAGGACAACTACACCAGATATTAATGGAATGTCTCCTAAGCAATTGAAACGTAAGAAGCCTATCAATACTTCATTGTTTGTTCCTGTGACACCAATCACAGAGAACCAGAAGTTAATGGTTGATCAGTATGATGCTGGTAAGCATCTCTTTGCTTATGGTTGTGCTGGTACAGGTAAAACATTCATAGCATTGTATCTTGCTTTACGTGATGTTCTTAATGAGGACACACCATATGATAAGGTATATATTGTCAGGTCATTGGTTGCTACTAGGGAGATTGGATTCTTACCTGGTACACATGAGGACAAGGCAGACATCTATCAGATACCATACAAAAATATGGTAAGATATATGTTTGAGATGCCAGATGATCCTAGCTTTGAGATGTTATATGAAAACCTTAAGAATCAAGAGACTATTTCTTTTTGGTCCACATCATTTTTACGTGGCACAACTCTTGACAATGCTATTGTTATTGTCGATGAATGTCAGAACCTTCACTTCCATGAACTTGATACTATCATGACTCGTGTTGGTCAGGACAGTAAGATTATATTCTGTGGTGACGCAGCACAATCTGATCTACAGAGGACTAGTGAGCGTACTGGTATCATTGATTTCCAGAGGATTCTTCAGAGCATGGATGAGTTTTTTCTTGTTGAGTTTGGGATCGAAGATATCGTTAGGTCTAGTATCATTAAGTCATATATTATTGCTAAAATGAATATGGGGGTTGAGTAAATGTTTCTTCATGTTTGTGATGTTGAACCTATTGATCTGAATACAGTAACTGTTGAGGGCAAGAGGTATTATGAGACACCTACAGGTGGTAGATACCCATCTATTACTACTGTGATTAGTAATAATTCTAAGAAGCAAGCAGGTCTTGCTAAGTGGAGAAATAGAGTTGGTAAAGATAAAGCATCACAAATTACCACTCGTTCTACTAAGCGTGGTACAAAGTATCATAGTATAGTAGAAGACTATCTTAATAACAAATTAGATAGGGAGAAAGGTAAGGATCATCCCTTGTCTTGGATGATGTTTGATACTTCAATTAAATTTTTAAACAATATAAATAATATATACCTACAGGAAGCTGCACTTTATTCTGATGTCCTGCAAATTGCAGGTAGAGTAGATTGCATAGCAGAATATGAAGGAAAATTATCTGTTGTAGATTTTAAAACGTCAGCAAAACCTAAGCCAGAATATCAATTGTATGATTACTACGTACAAGAGACAGCATATGCATGTTGTTTCAAGGAATTGTATGGATTGAATGCTGAACAATTGGTAACACTTATTTCGTGTGAGAGTGGTGATGTTCAGGTAGTAATCAAACCTATCAAAAAAGAATACCTTATCAGGTTACAAGAATACCTTACCGAATATAGAGAAAAACATGCTAGAAAAATTGGAGGATAAATTTATGACCGCTGCGAAATTTTCGCAGGAAGTTGAACAGATTGCATTTGATAATTCTATGAACTATATTGATGCTATTGTACACTACTGTGAAACAAATGAAATTGAAGTAGAATCCGTACCCAAACTGATTTCAAAACCATTGAAAGAGAAGCTTAAATATGATGCACAGAAATTAAATTACATGAAGAAGACTAGTAGAGCAAAACTTATTTTAATTTAACATGAAAATATTATTAGCATCATTATTATTTCTCGTACCAACGTCAGCATTAGCAGAGCAGATTGATTCTCAAGCAGGATATTCTGCTACTCGTAAATGTTTGAAGAGTGAATACCGAGAAGAATATGTACCAGGTACAGAAGATCAACCAGGATATGTAAAGTCTTGGAAGGATACTTATGAAGTAGAATGTGCTCATGGATATGTTGGCGCACCTCCATCATATAAGAGATCTGTTACAATACATGAAGAGATTGATACTAATGATTGTACTGGTGGTACATTGGTTGGTGGTTTATTGGGTGGTGGTTTAAGTGCAGCACTATCACGTGATGATGGTCGTTGGTGGGCTATTCCAATTGGTATAGCGAGTGGTGCTATGGTTGGTTGTCAAATGGATGGGGGATAAATGGGAGAATTCTTTAAGTCGGAAATGGTTAGGGGGGATCTGCAGAAGATTATGGATCTGCAAGAGTTTTGTATGAGATCTATGGCAACATTTCCTGCTCTATCTCCTGATAAAAAGAAAATATACTTCACTCAATTACGTAAATTACTTGAGAAGCAACAGATATTTCATGCACGTCTTAGATTATCTGATGATCCCGAAGCAAAGGGTATGCTTGATAGTTTGAGGGCAGCAGTACAAATGTTTGGTGCTGATCCTAATGAGAATATAGAATCTATGTTTGAAGATTTGATCGAGAAGATAGATGATATGCAAGCATTACTAGAGGCAGAAGGGGGTTGACTCGACCTTCTGCCTGTGTTATAATGTCACCATGACATTGAGTCGTACAAACCAAAGCAAAGAGTAAAATGACATTCGCAGATTTAAAGAGCAAGAGAAATAGTAATCTCCAGTTTCTTCAGAAGGAACTTGAGAAGTCCAGTGCCAAACAAGGTGCCGACGAGAGACTATGGAAGCCCGAACTTGACTCTACTGGTAACGGTTACGCTGTAATTCGTTTCCTTCCTACTCCTGATGGAGAGACAGTACCATGGGCAAAGTTGTATTCCCATGCCTTTCAAGGTCCGGGTGGTTGGTTGATTGAGAATTGTCCTACCACTATTGGTGGTCAATGTCCTATCTGTGCTTCTAATAATAAACTATGGAATAGTGGTGTAGATGCAGACAAAGAAACTGTTCGCCAACGTAAGCGTAAGCTTTCATACTACAGCAACATTTATGTAGTGAGTGATCCTAAGCACCCTGAGAATGAGGGTAAGGTGTTCTTGTATAAGTTTGGCAAGAAGATTCATGATAAGATTCTGAGTGCTATGAACCCAGAATTTGCAGATGAGACTCCTATTAATCCTTTTGATTTTTGGGAAGGTGCTAACTTTAAACTGAAGATCAAGACAGTTGCTGGTTTCTGGAACTATGATAGTTCTGAATTCACTGCACCTGCTGCTCTTTCATCTGATGATGATGAGATGGAGAAGATCTGGAAGCAAGCATATAGTTTGGAAGCATTCGTTGCTGACGATCAATTCAAGGCATATGATGCTCTTGAAGGACGTTTGAATACTGTTCTGGGCGCTGCTCCTGCTACTGTAGCAGCACAACGTGAGGAAGAGTATGATCCAGTCCCTGTCGCTGCTCCTGCTCCTGTGGGTGCTGCTACTGAGGATGATGATGCGCTTTCTTACTTCCAGCAGTTAGCGGAAAATTAACTTTTAGATTACAGAAATCTGGAAAAAATTTCTCCATAAAAAAATGGTGAAAAAAGTTGAGAGGGTCATTAATGACCCTCTTTTTTTATACCCCAGTTTTTTTGATGGTCTTGGTAATGTAGTCAGATGAATCATGATATAAGTTCCATTCTTTGAAATCATCTATGAATAAAGGTATGAAGTTGCCTTTTAATAACCATATTTCTCTTCTACTTTCATTCTTTTCCATTTCATATTCGTATCTAGTTATTGGTCTACATACTTCCGAACCAGGCATGGTGTATGTGTTAGTACCATCAAACCAATGGAATGGAGTGTTGTAGAAGGTTTCATCTACTGTAACACCTTCATCTAAAGCAAGTATCTCTACCGGAGTTCCTGATCCACTGTCTGGTTGCAGGAATTTTCCAGTTGATATTTTGTACGTTCTGTATTCAACTATTTCTGCATATGGATCATCATAAGAACTCTCACAGTATTGTTGGACTGCATTATCTGATTTTGGCCAATCAAATAAAGGATTGATAATATTATTAGTCATTAATAATATCCAATCGTAGTGTGGATTGCCGTAGGCCATATCTGCTACTTGGTCTGGTCTTTGTCCATCTTCTACTGCATATTTGTTCATCATTACAGTATATGAGAAGACATCTTTATCAATAATATATCTTCTAAAGAAGTTCTTTGCTACACAGAATTCTCTTTCTGTATGTGGATATTGAATTGGTTTTACATCATACTTGATGTTTGGTATATTTGAAAAGAACATTAGAATGTTACTCCTTCCATGTTTACTTCTTGCTCAAATATAAGTTTGGTTTCTTTGAAATCAATTGATAGATTTGTTGCTACTGGAGAACCACCTTTATAAGCAGCCCATGCACCATCAGGAGTATAGTTAATAGTAACTCCACTTATAACACATGGTTTGTATTGTGGTATGTATTCATTTGGACTACTACCACTCATAAAAGTTGGTTGAACAATTTTTGGTATAGTTAATAATCCTCCTACATTTTTCGCCATTCCAGCCCATGCTTGACCACCGAAGGAAGGAAGCATAGCTCTTCTGAATGTGGTGCAAATTTTTCTAATTTCTACTGCTTCTTTTGCATTTCTAGGAACCATTTTGAAATTTAGAGTAAAAGTTCTTAGATCTGGAGCTTGGTACATCATTTCAACGTTAGGGTTTATAATAGTGCCACTAATACCACCCATTACTTGATTTATATTAGCCTCACCACCAGTTATACCGTTTACTGCTGTCGTCACTCCTTCATAAACACCTATTTTTAAGGCAGAATTTAGACCTGCCAGTGAAGTTGTCACTGCTTCTGCTAAATTATCTTTAGTACCAACAGTTTTTAATAATGATTGTGCAGCAAGACCCC
>Ga0208641_1001714_pt1 | contig 10819 bp, 9 predicted proteins | sample ETN02SmetaG_2_FD_185789 | JGI IMG/M metagenome (GOLD analysis project Ga0208641, IMG submission 185789) | Marine microbial and viral communities from oxygen minimum zone, Eastern Pacific Ocean - ETNP2014F10-02SV253 (SPAdes) (version 2) | ecosystem: Environmental > Aquatic > Marine > Oceanic ... | reverse complement strand
ATAAAAAGAGTGGTCAGATACCCATAAGGCATCTGTGGAGCGCGAGTATGGGGATCCAGTTTCCAAAACTTTACCTTTGGTTTTTCGTGATGTGCAGAATGCCTCGTGAGAGAAAACAGCACCATACCGCTCATCCGCTTATTCGTGTTCCATGAATGTTCAAATCCAACCGGAACAGCCGGCAGTCTTTTTAGACCGTAATGCTCCATATAATTCACGATTTCCAGTATAAATTTGGCAAATAACGCCTGACCTAAGAATAACAGCAGACCGAACAGTCCTCCGGCGATATAAAACAGACCACACCACAACAACGACATAAAATACCCGGTCAGCATCCTGTTTCGGAAAAGGAAGGCACTATCTCCCTTTTTGCTTAAACGTTTTAATTCATGCCGCCACGCACTGATGTGACCCAGAACAGTGGATTTAACGAAAAATTTATAGACATTTTCCCCTTTTAAAGCTGTAGCAGGATCATCGTCAGTGCCTACAGTGACATGGTGCCCGTAGACGTGCTCGATGGCAAAATCCGCATTACAGCTGGCGGAGAGCAGCCATCTCCCTTCCAGCATGGCTATTCTGTCTTTTATCCTGTGAGTCAACTCATGGCCCACATTGGTTCCGTAACCGGCAACGATGAACCCGACACTGATAACTGCGCCCAGGTAGTCTGACCAGATGCTTCCATTTCTGGCGGCGATAAAATTATATGAAATCAAGCTTCCCAAAAAATTCCCAATCCCCAGAAAATCTTGCGTACCGGTACCCGATGCCCACGCAGTGCTCAGTAATAAAATGGTTATTATGGGCAGCGCCAGATGCAGCGGAAGTTCTATCAGTTGGGGATATGTATATTTCGGTGTAGATGAATCTTCGCCGAGGAGGGCATCACCGCCTATCACCACCACACATAAAACACCAAATCCCAGCCACATCCAATGTCCGCCCAACAGTATGCCGGCTAATATGGAAAGTGTTACTGCGGGAGTGATATAATATTTAATGTAGTGATACAATGGGATCCTCCTGAAGTGATCTGGCAGAATATAAGAAAAGTGACTGAATAATGTCCATTATTTTAGCTGAGATTGAATTTCCACCACCTTCTAATCGGCGGTTTCCTTATTAGTTATCTAGCCAGCTCTTCCATTTTCATCATCCCCCGGCTGCTCATTCCAATCACTCCGCACAGTGCTGCTCCCAGTCCAATCACCAGGAAGATTGTGCTGATGGGGACAACTTCCGCCAGCGGACCTACGAGTCCGGAAGAGAGGGCCGTAAAGCCGATAACTGACATGTTTACCATTGAAAATACTCGACTTCTCAAGCGATCAGGTACAACGTTTTGGATAATGGTCGTCCGGGAGACGGTGATCAATGGAATCCCGATACCGTGGATAAAAAGGAGTATTTTGGTCGCTTCGTAATTACCGATGTAATAGAGCAGACTGTATGTAAGTCCGTCCAAGACCATTCCCCAAAAAAGCAGTCGGCTTCGGCTTATCTCTTTTCCAAAACGCCAGATAAACAGCGAGCCAACAAGCATTCCTCCGGCCATATATGCTTCTATAATAGCGTAAGCTCCGAAATCAAGCTTCAGTACTTCCCTGACGAATATGGGTGTTCCAATCATGGCGGGTCCCATGATGAAAAGGTTGTTCATTGCGGTGAGTATAAGCAACCCTGCCAGCGCACCCTTTTTTCTGACAAATTGCAAACCTTCTTTAAGCTGATGAATGTGAGTGGTAGGTTCCTTTTCCTGCCGGATCGTAATGTACTTCTTCGAAATGAGTGCGATGCAGATCATGCTCACAGAGAAACTGACCGCGTCGATGGTGAAAAGGTGATTAAGACCCACCCAGGCGAACAGTGCTCCTGCCAGCACGGGTCCGGACAAATGAGCGAGCTGGCCTGAAGTGGAAATAAAGGCGTTTGTTGAAGTGAGCTGTTCAGGCTTGACAAGACTCGGTATTAAAGCATCCCGGGCGGGGTAGAAGAGGGTACCGAATGTTGAGACTGTAAATGCGATGATGCCGATGATGAGGGGCTCTGTTCCGCCATTCAGTAGATAAACCACCAGCAAGCCCACAAACAGCATTCTGGCGCCGTCAGAAAATATCATGACGCCTCTCCGGTCGAATCGGTCGCCAATGACACCGGCCATTAGGCTGAACAGTATCGCCGGCAGATAGACACTTACGGCGACCAGTGATGTTAAGGTCTTGGAACCGGTCAGTTCCAATATTAGCCACGGTAGAGAAATCTGATAGATTGCATCTCCGGCGTGGGAAATTATATGTCCCATCCATAGAAGCATGATGGGTTTATTAACTCTATTCCTGCTTTTTCTATTATTCTGCATTAAGTGAAATTTGAATCCGAAGTGATTCATATCAAATTGAAAATGATTAATAAGTTGTTATCTCTTTTTTATGAAAATGTTTTCGCATTTGCTGAGCGGAGGATTAAATTCCTTTGAATTTATTGGAGAGTTTTACTCTCTGTTTGGATTAATAAATCAATAGGAGGAAGAGATGACCTATATCATCTGTGAGCCTTGCGTTGGAGTTTGTGATACTGCATGTGTTGATGTCTGTCCCGTAGATTGTATTCATCCCACAAAAGATGATTGGGAGGAAAAAGGATACGATGAAGATAACTTGGAAGGGAAGCAGCTTTTCATAGATCCTGAAGAGTGTATTGATTGCGGCGCGTGTGAACCTGAATGCCCAGTCGAAGCTATCTTCGAGGAAAGTGAAGTTCCTGAAGAGTGGGATTCTTATACAGATAAGAATTATGCCCACTTTGGGCAGTCCCGATAAGAGACAGGCGACATTCTTTATAATCTAGCGGTTGTTCTGATGAGCAGCCGCTCTTTATATTCAGGTGGTTAAATTATCATGACAATAGATGAGATTAGAGATTTACTGAAAGAGGTAAAATATCCCGGCTTCAGCAGAGATATTGTCTCTTTTGGCGTTGTTAAAGATATTAGTTTAGATAAGGATAAGGTTGAAGTTGACCTCAACGTAACCTCTCCGAGTGAGGAAACGCGCGGTGAGATCAAGTCGCAAGTGGAAGCAGTATTGACCAAAAGTGGCGGATTTTCAACAGTGGAAGTGACCTTATCCGGCGGCAGTCAAGCGTCTCCGCAGCAGAAGCCGGCAGAAGCCCCTGTTCCTGCGATTTCCCTATCGGATGTCAAGCACACCATCGCCGTTGCCAGTGGCAAGGGAGGCGTAGGTAAATCAACTGTGGCAGTCAATCTTGCGGTGGGTTTGGCTCAGAAAGGTCACAAGGTCGGTTTGCTCGACCTCGATATTTACGGGCCCAGTCTCCCCGTTATAATGGGCGTCAACGAGCGCCCTATGATGACTCAAGAGAGAAAGTTAGTTCCTCTGGAAAAGCACGGACTCAAGCTCATGTCTTTCGGTTTTCTGACCGGAAACGATACACCGATAATCTGGCGAGGGCCCATGGTGTCGAGAATGACCGAACAGTTTTTTACAGATGTAACTTGGGGTGAACTGGATTACCTGATCATGGACCTCCCACCGGGGACGGGTGACATTCAGCTCACACTTACCCAGCGTCTCCGTTTAGCCGGTGCCATTATCGTTACCACACCCCAGGATTTAGCAATTTCTGACGTGCGGAAAGGGGCCGATATGTTCGGCAAGGTCAACACTCCTCTTTTGGGGGTCGTGGAAAATATGTCAGGGTATGTACTGAGTGGTGTCGTTCACGACTCTGATAATCAACCCATTTCCAACGCCACCATTTCCATCCCGGGTATGGACAAAACAAAGGAAGTGAAATCTTCGGATGACGGACAGTTCACCCTGGAAGTGGATCTCTTCAAACGAGGCGGTGGGCATGAAGAGAGCAATAGGCTCCATGTACCTCTATTATGTGAAATCCCCATCTCTCTCGAATTAATGGAATCGTGTGATGAAGGTACCCCACTTGTAATCAAGGATCCCGACTCACCTGCCGGAAGAGTATTCACGCAACTTGTTGAAAAGGTTGAAGAAATACTACCCGGCTGATCTGCTCTTTTGTAAATGCTTCTAACTACGATCTCGGTTCTCACATTTACACTGTTTGGTGCACTCTATCCTCTTTTCATATGGACGGTCAAGATGAATCAATTAAATCGAGGATTTCATCGTATGACTCTCGGTTTAAGTTGCATTATTGGTGGTGTCGGTGTGGTTTTTGTATTTTTAATTTCTGCTACAGTCCCTGCGAATGTTCGCATAGGTGAAGTTGTATGGCTTGTCTCTCTTTTGGCAGTTACAGGATATTATTGGAATCAAGAGAGTATCAAGAAATGGGTGATTACAATTCCCTCGATTTTCGGTGTTATTGCGTTTTATCGAATTCTGTCTGAGATAATTCCAGGAGATATTGAACTATTCATGATCTCACTTCTGGGTGGTTTTATTCTCTGCGGGGCACTTTTCTCCATGATTTTAGGTCATTGGTACCTCAATGTGGTTTCTCTACCCATCAGCATGCTAAAATCCACAGTAAAATTTCTGATTCTAATAGTTGCCTTAAGGTTTATTTGGGATATGGGATATATTTTTATGGGGGAAGTATCAACGATAAGGGCTGGATCGCTGCCCGTATCCATGACTCAATTTCTGCAAACGTTCGATGGATTTTTCCTCATTTTCGCACTTTTCTTCGGAACACTTCTCCCGTTAATTCTTGGGATACTTACACTGAAGACTATCGCCATTAAATCCACTCAGTCAGCCACAGGTTTGCTTTATGTGATTGTCATTTCTGTAGTCATGGCGGATCTGTTTTATAAATACTATCTAGTTCAGGCTGCATTGCCTTTGTAAAATGTTATTCTCAATTGGGAAGGAATGTGGCGAATGCGGTCGGTATTATAAATCGAAAATATCAGAAAACTGTGAAGTGAGATGTTCTCACTGCGGCAAAGAGGCAGCAGACATCCCAGATGTTCATGAGGTCTTTAACGCCTGTCCTTTTTGTCAAACGAAACAGTTTTATCGCAGAAAGGATTTTAATCAGCTGTTGGGATGTTCTTTCGTTTTAGTGGGAGCACTGTTGGTCCCTTTTACATACGGTCTGAGTCTTCCATTTCTCATTTTAATAGATTGGCTGATCTACAGACACGTTAACGATATGGCTGTCTGTTACAGTTGCGGAGTCGAGTTTAGAGATATCACTCCTATTCCTGAGAAAATCATCGGTTTCGATCATCACACTGCGGAATTATATGAATGTTCGCGTTGACTGGACTTTGTTAAAGGGAAACTTGACTATCGTGAAATCGACTCTTAACTTTCTTGGCTGAGTAGATATTATTATGAAGGAAAAAGAACTACTTGATGCCATAGAATCAAATGGGAACATTCCCAGGCATATCGCCATTATTATGGATGGTAACGGCAGATGGGCAAAATCAAAGTTCCTCCCGAGAGTCGCTGGCCACCGGGAAGGAATCAGCTCTGTTCGTGTTATTACTGAGGCGTGTGGGGAATTAGGTGTAGAATACTTGACCCTCTACACATTCTCAAAAGAAAACTGGGCCCGGCCGCAAGCAGAAGTATCAGCTTTGATGAAACTGCTTGTAGAGACGATTCGCAGAGAAATTGAAGACCTTATGAAAAATAATGTAAGACTGCATGTCATTGGTCATATGGAAGATCTCCCTGATGCACCCCGGGAAGCGCTTCAGGAAGGGATAGATATCTTGAAGAATAACACCGGTCTCAATCTTGTTTTGGCTCTGAATTATGGCGCCAGAGCTGAGATTCTGGATGCTTTCCTATCTGTCTGCATAGACATTGAAAAAGGGAAAATTACAATAGATGAACTGAACGAGATTTCATTTCCTAAATACCTCTATACAGCAGATATGCCGGATCCGGATATGGTTATTCGTACCAGTGGTGAATATCGCATCAGTAATTTCCTTCTATGGCAGATCGCTTACTCAGAGATTTACTTTACTCCGGTTTTCTGGCCGGCTTTTCGAAGACCCGAACTCTACGAAGCCATTATGGATTATCAGAATCGAGAAAGACGATTCGGAAAAGTGAGTCTGAAGAAATCAGAGGCTGAAAAGTGATTAGAAGATTATTTATTACGTTTACCTCCCTATTCTTGATTGCAATACTTTCCGGGCAATCTACTGAAAGAATTACTCTTCTGGGTGTAGAAGTATTGGGGAGCAAATACGTATCGGATGTCTATATCCAGAAGACGTCTGGATTGGTGATTGGCCGCGAGATTCTCCCTGGTGATTTCGCTGCTGCTGTGAAGAAACTATGGGACTCGAATGCCTTTGGAGAGATTCAAATCACTCTTGATGAAGAGACCGAAGAGGGTATATATATCATTATAGAAGTTGTTGAAAATCCAGAACTAGGGAAGATAGATTATATCGGCGACAAAAAGAAACAGAAAGAAATTGAAGAAGAACTTAATCTCTTCAAGGGGATGAGGATTCCTCCGTATCTCCTCACGTCTATAGAAAACAATGTTAAAGAAATCTATGCTGAGGATGGATATCTAATGGCTGAAGTCACTGCAGAGTTAAAGGAAGGTGAGACTGAAGGTCGAAAGAATCTGCTTATAACAATTGATAAAAAAAGTAAAGTTAAAACTCGAAAAATCCATTTTATAGGTAACGAGGCATTTTCCGAAAGGAAACTGAGGAAGCAGCTTAAGGAGACCAAAATACAAGCTTGGTATCTATTTTGGCGATCGAATTTCGATGAAGATAAATATTTTAGTGACAAAGATTTATTGTCTGCGTATTACAGAAACAACGGCTACAGAGATTTTCGCGTTGTTTCTGATACAGTTTACTTTTCTGAAGAGGAAGATGGTTTCGTCATTGAGATTGAGATTGAAGAGGGTAATCAATATTATTTCCGGAATTTTTCGTGGTCAGGGAATACAATTTTCAGCGATGAACAACTGTTTTATCTTTTAAACATCCATCCTGGAGACCAATTTAATCAAGAACAGTTTGACTTGGCTCTTTACGAACGTGTCCAGGGAAGTTATATGGATGACGGTTACATCTACAGTCAGGTAATTCCCGAAATTTCACCGGTTGGAGTGGATTCTCTTGATGTGAGATTCACTGTAACTGAAAACAACCAGGTTTCTGTCCGAAAAATCAACATTGTTGGTAATACCAAAACAAGAGAAAACGTTATTAGGCGAGAATTAAAATTGATGCCGGGAGATATTTTCAATCGTGAACTCTTAATGCGAAGTGCTCGGGAGATCATGATCCTCAATTATTTTGCTGACGTGGTTCCGGATGTTTTACCTATAGATGAAGATGAGATAGACTTGAGAATCAGCGTTGAAGAGAAAGTGTCCGATCAGGCAACAGCTTCTATCGGTTTTGCTGGTGAGTACGGTGTCACGGGCGGAGGATCTGTCGAGTTCAATAATTTTTTGGGAAAAGGCCAGCAGCTCGCTTTCCGATTTCAGCAAGGTGCACAGGGAGTTAACAATTACTATTATAGTGGAGGTCAGGCACCCCGTTATCGTCAACTGTCATTCAGTTTTATTGATCCAATGGTTAATGATACTCCCGTTTTGGTTGGGTTTTCCACCTTTTATTATCTGAGGGGGCAAAACAGCTCTTACTATGGTGTTCCTCTGGATAGGGAGGTTCTAGGTGGTTCAGTGCGTTTTGGTAAAAGACTTAAGTGGCCAGACAATTATTTTAGAGCTACGTGGGTGCTGCAGGGAACCAGAAAATCATATAAGGGAACAGAAGCAGATTTGGAAACGTATGTTAGTGGATTCAGTGAGACCACGGGGCTAAGTTTTGGGCAAGTAATTAGTCGTGACAGCCGGAATCACCCGGAATTTCCTTCCATGGGATCGGTATTTACATGGTCATCAACTCTTTCCGGAGGACCCTTGCATACGCCTTGGTTCGATGTCCATGAAAATTTCCATAAGCATCTATTCAAATTCGATTGGTATGCTCCTGCGTTCTGGAAATTTGTTCTAACGAGTTCACTGCAATTTGGAGCTATAAAAGAAATTTCCACAGATGGGGTGGAAAGATCCATCGTCCCGGTTGATGATCGCTTTATTATGGGAGGTTCTGGAATCCCGTATGGTACAATGCTGCGTGGTTATGTTGATAATACAGTGGGGCCTTATAACGGCAGACCGTTAGGTGGAAGAGTTATGATGAAGTATTCTACCGAGTTTAGAATGCGTTTTTCAGAGAATCCTACTGTGTATGGTCTAGCTTTCGCTGAAATGGGAAATGTGTGGCAGGATTTTTCTGAAACAGATATATTTGATCTGAAGAGATCTGTTGGTGTGGGTATCAGGATGTTCATGCCAATGGTAGGAATGCTCGGTTTTGATATGGGTTACGGATTTGACGATATCCCTGCTACTTCTGAATCACCTGAAGGGTGGCGTTTTCATGTGTTGTTTGGGATGCCTTTTTAGAGTGAGATATTCGTAAATTCAATTAAATTACAAAATCTAACAATTCGTATTTTATTAACTGAATGAGGAGGAAGTTGTGAAAATAGTGAAAAGAACCCTTTTATTAATGGGAATGATGGTTCTGCCTTTAACACTGACAGCACAGAAAATTGCTTTTGTGCAGGTTCAGTTAGTGTTGGGTGAGTGGGAAGAATATGGAGAAGTTGCACGACAGCTTGAGCTTGATCTCCGTAAAGCCCAGTTTGAGTTTCAGGGGATGACCTTGCAATTAGACAGTCTCCAGAGTGTATATAATGCTCAGCAAGCGATGCTTTCTCCTACTGGACGGCGTGAAAAAGAGGCAGAGATCGTAGAACTTCAGCAGCGTGTTCAAGAGTTCCAACTGAACCAGACAAATGAATTCAGCCGAAAGCAGCAGGAAGCTGAAGGACCCCTTCTTGAGCGATTCCAGCTCGCAGTGCGAAAAGTGGCAAATGATAAAGGTTATGATATCATTTTTGATTCCGCGGCACTTCTTCACGCAGAACAGGTTTTTGATGTCACAGATGATGTATTGTATGAGCTTCGCAGGGGAGAACAATCGAGTCCGGACGGGAATTAATTCTTGTCAACTCTTCGCGAACTGGCCCTTCTAGTTGATGGCGAGGTGGTGGGTGATCCGAATGTAGAAATTACTGGAGTTGCCGAAATCCACAACGCCAGCACTGGGTCTATATCATTTTTACTGCATAAGAAAAATCAATCTTATTTAGAATCCACTAAAGCCTCTGCAGTTGTAGTCTTAAAAAGCGAATCTTCAGGGAATACGAATTTATTAAAGGTAGAAAATCCCTCCTTAGCGTTCATTCATATTCTGGAGCACTTTAGCCCTGAGATTTTGGCCGAAGAGGGAATACATCCAACTGCACTGATTGATCCTGAGTCTAACATCGGTAAAGGTGTTTCTATCGGAGCATTCGCAGTCATTTCTTCCGGGAGTGATATTGGCTCAGGCGTATCAATAGGTTCCCATGTGATTATCGAAAGTGGAGCCGTGATTGGTGAAGGTTCTAAAATCGGAGGTGGAGTTATTGTGGGGCATAACTGTGAAGTGGGGTCAGATACCATCATCCAAGGCGGAACAGTTATTGGATCCCATGGATTTGGATTTACAACAGAGAAGGATGAACATCACAGAATTCCCCAGCTTGGCCGGGTTGTTCTTGGAGACGATGTGGAAATTGGTGCCAATTGCGCCATCGATCGCGGAACCATGACGGATACGGTTATCGGTGACGGCACAAAACTCGATAATTTGGTGCATATTGCTCACAATGTTAAAATCGGTAAGGGGTGCCTTATTACTGCCCACGTAGCGATCGCAGGAAGTACTGTCGTAGGAGACTATGTCGCTTTTGGCGGTCAGTCTGGAGCTGCGGATCATGTGGAAATTGGTGATCGAGCCCGGATCGCTTCCAGAGGCGGAATCACCAAGTCAGTTCCCGGCGGTAAAACCTATTCCGGCATGCCCGCCCGTGAAGCGATGGAGCAGAACAAATTGGACGCCTATATTAATAGATTGCCTGAGCTGGTGAAGAGAGTACAGGCTCTGGAACAAAAATTAGAAAACGGAAAGGGCAAGAAGTGAATCTCCACCAGCAGACGATAGCCTCTCCAGTCAGTTGTAGTGGAATAGGTCTCCATTCCGGAAAGATGTGTGAAATAACCCTTCGCCCGGCTAAAGAAAACAGCGGTATAACTTTTGTCCGAACTGATTTGGAGGATAACCCTTCTGTCCCGGTTCATGTCTCTTTTGTTTCAGATACATCCCGTGGAACAACCTTGGTTCATGGTAGCGCTTCAGTCAGGACGGTTGAACATATTTTGGCCGCATTTTCCGGACTTCAGATTGATAACGCAATAATTGAACTGACCGCTGAAGAACTTCCAGCGATGGATGGGAGCGCAACCGATTTTGTGGAATTGATCAGAAAAGCCGGCATTTCAGCTCAGTCGAAAAAACGAGACATCATTGTGATTGACCGAGAGATAGTGCTGAAGGATTCAACCAACGGAGCAAGGATCGAAGCTCGCCCTTCTGACGAGTTTTGTATCAGCGGAACTATTGAATACAGTGGTATTCTCGGACGGCAGTCAATAATGCTAAGAAACATGGAAAACTTCGTGGATGAGATTGCTCCGGCTCGCACATACGGTTTTCTCAGCGAATTAAAGGCGCTGAAAGAAGCTGATCTGGCTAAAGGCGGCAATCTGGAAAACGCTGTGGTATTTATGGACAATCCGCTAAATAGTAAATTGCGGAAAGAGCTGGCGGAATTATTTGAAATAGACCCTG
>Ga0208641_1001709_pt1 | contig 10846 bp, 25 predicted proteins | sample ETN02SmetaG_2_FD_185789 | JGI IMG/M metagenome (GOLD analysis project Ga0208641, IMG submission 185789) | Marine microbial and viral communities from oxygen minimum zone, Eastern Pacific Ocean - ETNP2014F10-02SV253 (SPAdes) (version 2) | ecosystem: Environmental > Aquatic > Marine > Oceanic ... | reverse complement strand
CTTTATTTTCTGATACTCTATATCATCAGTATCAAATTAATTATCCTTCTTTTCACGGCGAACCAACCACATCTCAATATTGTGTTATAGATAGTACGTGGGAAGAACTATATTTTTATCACGAGGACAATTCGGATGAAATCCTCAAATGAACAAAAAAAAATTGTATTTTGGTATTTGACCATATATTTATATGTGTAGTGTATAATTGCATTACAAAACTTGAAAGGTTATTCCATTAAAAATCAGTTATATAAATTTAACCATCGTATCAGCAGAGAGGCCGTGCTGGTGCCAGAGTGGTCAAATGGGGTGGATTGCAAATCCATTATTCGTGAGTTCGAATCTCACCCAGCACTCAAATTAATGAAAGGAAAGAAATGAACTTAACTTGGTTTTATTTCCATTGCGTATTAGCATTGGTCGTATTAGTAAAAGATTATAATGGTACATTAGAAGAATCGTTGAATAACTTCGAGAAATCTATTGGGTTATATACATATGTGGATACTTCTCATAGAGAAGAAGAAGTTCCATTCTATATACCATCAACGAGTAAAGTAGATTCTACTTGGATATTACCTGATAGTTTAAAGATAAAGAATAATAGAATTTAATAGTGGTAACGTTTAAACCTCCAGACTCTTATAAAAAGATGTGTCATTTTATCGCATCCAATATAAGAGATTGTGTTAAAACTCACAACACTCCTGTATTAGGATTGGCCACAGGTTCTACATCTATTGGTGTTTATAACGAATTGAGGAAAATGAAGAATACTAATTTTTCAGATACCTACACGGTTAATCTTGATGAGTATGTTGGATTGGAACCAGAGTTTAATGCAAGACTTAAAGGTAAAGAAGGTTATGGTATCCCACAACATAAACAATCTTATTATCATTTTATGACCGAACATTTATTCAAACATATAACCTTTAAACGAAGTTTCTTTCCAGGAGAATCTCAATCAGATACATTCGATAGTTTGATAGCGGCAATGGGTGGAATAGATATACAGATATTAGGAATAGGAACTAATGGTCATATAGCATTTAACGAACCAGGAACGAGTAGAGATTCTTTAACGCATGTGGTGGATTTAACAGAGAGTACTATTAAAGATAATTCAAGGTTCTTTGATTCTATAGAGGATGTACCCAAACAAGCAACCACTATGGGGATAGAAAGTATTATGAGAGCCAAGAGAATCTATTTATTGGCACACGGTAAACATAAGAAAGATATATTTGAAAAAGCATTCAAGGGTGAGATTACCCCAGATGTACCAGCGTCTTTCTTACAAGAACATTCCGATTGTACAGTAATGTATTGTGATTAATAAGAAGCGAATATTATGGTACAACAAGGATTTAGGAAAGTATATTCATCAGAGAATGATAGAGGAGAATATAACGAGAGAGGAATTGGATGAAGATACAATTAACTATTTCTATGAACAGTTTAAAACAAGAAGTTGTGAAGGACATTCAGAATGGTCAGAAAGGTTTCAATGTAATATGTGGATAAAAGACAATGATTGATTATTTAAAAGAATTTATGGTTATATACAGTATCTTCCTATTGGGAGCTGTATCACCAGGTCCAGACTTTATAATGATAGTTCGTAATAGTACGGGGTATGGTAGTAAGGTTGGATTTAAAACTGCTCTCGGTATATGTGTTGGTTGTTTAATAACTCTTTCATATATCCTCGTCGGAGTAGGAGTTATCTTTAATGAAGTTCCAATATTAAAAGAAGTAGTAAAATATGTTGGAGCAGTATATTTGTTTTACCTTGGAGTTAAATCTTTATTATATAGGAGAGATAATGATTAAGTGGTTAAAGAAATTAAAAGATATAGTAGACCCAAATTATTGGGCTGAGAGGATTGGTAATAAAAGTGGTCTATATGATAAAGCTAAAAATTCATCAACTCGTCAATGGGCTGATAGTTTAGTAGGTTGGAAATGGTGGGCATGGCAAATCGGTGGTGGTTTAATAGGTGTAATAATAGTAGAGTATCTACTTAATTTAATTGGTATGACTATGTTGCCGTGGAGATGAAATGAATAGAGGTTTTAGAGAAGGTATGTTTACACATATGTTAAATGTGTGGGCTATATTATTTTTTATTAGTTTGATGGCTATAAAGATTTCACCCGAAACACCAATCCTATTAAGACTAACATATTCGTTAGTAATGGCGTCATCATATTTGGTATGGTGTAGTTTCGTTAATTATTTCTTAACAAGAGATATACTAAGAAAACGATACATTAGTTTTAGTCATTGGATACAGAGAGTGTTGGGTGTGTGGTTAATTTACATTTCAATTAATATGTTATTTAGAGGAATACAATGAGTTTAAAAGAATTAACAATGAAACAACATACTAACGCAGAACGACAGAAGTTCGCGGGAGTATTAATGAGTGGTAAAATAACAAAAAATGTTTATATGATATATCTTGTTAATCAACACCATTGTTATTCAGCATTAGAAAACCATTCCGAATTCAAATTACCAGACGATAGGTTAAAGAGGAGTGATAAGATACGAAAAGATATAGAGGAGTTGTTATATCAAATGACAGGAGTGGAATCTGATTTCCGACCAACAGATTTAATTTGGAAAGAAACTTTAAAACCAAGTACTTTAGATTGTGGTACTTATGTTGAGGAGAATATAAAAACATACGAACAATTTATGGCTCATGTCTATGTTAGATACTTAGGTGATTTACGAGGTGGTCAAATGATATCTAAGAAAGTACCAGGTAGTGGTAAGTATTATGAGTTTGACAAACCTGAAGAATTAGCTAATTCAATATATCGTAATATCAATGATGATATGGCAGATGAAGCTAAAAAGGTATTTGAGTATGCAACAAAATTGTTTATTGAGATGTATGAGGAGATGGATACCAAAAAAATATGAATATAGGAATAGTAGGTTTGGGTTATGTGGGAACGGCGATTAAAACTGGTTTCGAAAAACATTACGAGTTAGAAACATATGACAAGTATGATGAGTCTAAGAGCACTGGTGATTTAGCCGATTTGGTTGCAAAATGTAAAGTCATATTTGTATGTGTGCCAACACCAATGAATAAAGATGGGAGCTGTCATACAGAGACTGTTGAAAGTGTTGTTAAAGATATAGATAAGTGGTGTTATGCATATTGGGGAAATTATGAGTATCAGAAAAGTAAAGGGATAGATAGAAAACCCATAGTAGTTATTAAATCTACAGTTCCACCTGGTACAACAGATAGACTACATAGAAAATATAAGAGTGTTGATGTTATATTCAACCCAGAGTTTCTTACCGAGGCCAACTATCTTGAGGACTTTAAGAATCAAACACGAATTATATTAGGTGGTACAAGAAAAGGAACTAATTTATTACGACAAATTTATAGTAAAGTTTTTCCACACGCTACGATTGTTAAGACTGGTAGTAAAACTGCAGAGATGGTTAAGTATTTTGTTAATTGTTTTCTTGCCACTAAGGTATCATTCGCTAATGAGATGAAACAAATATGTGATAAGATAGATATTGATTATGATAAGGTAGTGGAGTACGCAACTTATGATGAACGATTAGGTAAATCACATTGGGCAGTTCCAGGTCCTGATGGTGATTTAGGATTTGGTGGACATTGTTTACCAAAAGATTTAAGTGCTTTAATATCTTTAGCATATAGTTTAACAATAGAACCAACTATTTTAAACTCGGTTAATAAACGAAATTTATTGGTTAGGAAAAATAAGGATTGGAAACAGATGAAAGGAAGAGCTGTGGTATGAGCAAATTAAAACAATTTCTATTAATTAAATTACTCAATGTTATTGGTATCATATATGTTATGGTAGAACAGTTTGTAGAATATCCAGATGATTCTAATATATTAGGTATACCGATAGATGAAGATTTACAGCGAATGTCCAGAAAGAACTTGTGTAGATATATGGATGTAGTGTTACCACAAAAAGGTTTTTTCGATATTCAATCTACAACTAAGATTAGACTTGGTTGTCAGTTGTTAAGAAATTTAACAGAAAGAAAAAAATAAAATGAAAACAATAAAACTAACCACCTTTAATGACCTCGGTGATTGTGATAGACAAGATGTTAATGACTTGATTTCGGCACTCGTAAGAGTGGGTTATGAAGTATGGATGGCAGACCATTCCGTTTGTTTTAACTTGGGGAATGAAGATGTAATAAAGGATGAAAAAGGAATAAGTAATAATGAAAAATATTAAAGTAGGAATAGATGCATTTAATGATTTAGCTAAATCACACGATGCTCATGTTAAAGAAGTTGAGAGATTACAAAAAGAGTTGGATGAGTTAAAAAATTTAAAGTTAGTAAATCAAGATGGTGAACTATTATTAGAATGTAAGATAGGTGATAAACATCATCAAGCACTTTTGGAAGTGGGATTGAATACTATATTAGAAAAGTTTGTAAATGAATAAAGAAATAAACGACACCCCCCACCAAATATCAATGGCAGACTTACAACATAGTAAAGGTAGAAATTCATTTGAGAGATGGTTAAATAAACATAATCACTTTATGGAATTCTTAAGAACGTTGTTTGCAATTATAATGATTGGATTACAACTATATATTATCACACAATTAGTGTGATAGATATTTATACTTATAATAGGAGAATGTTATGAAAACGATAAAATATTTTACAGCCACGTGGTGTGGGCCTTGTAAGGCTTTTAAACCTATAATGCAAGAAATTGCTGGTGAGGAATCTATTATAGTAGAGTTTATTGATGTAGATGAACAACAAAATCTTGCACAACAATATGGAGTTCGTTCTATACCATCAGTAGTAATTGAAGAAAATGGTGTGGAAGTAGATAGGTTTACAGGTGCACAACCTAAACATATGATATTGGAAAGAATATCTTAACGAATTTAATAATATGAGTGAAGAATTTATATGGGTAATAATTTATCTTGTGCCAATATCCGTAGTAGTATGGACATTGGGTATGTGGGCTACTCACGAAGATTACAAAAAGGAACACAACATTAAAGGATGGAGTGACAAGGAAATGAATGCAAAACAAATAATATTAACAAGTATAGTTAGTACCATAGTTGGTACTACTGGATGGTTAGGTGGAGTATACTATGGTTCAGTAAATATGTTAGATAGTATATATGATAATGTAGAAAATGAATTAGATATATTTGAAAGTAAGTTGGAGAGTGTTAGTACTAAAAAGATTGAGAGTCAGTTAGAACAACTTAAAATTAAAGTTTTAAATAAAGTACCATCACAACAAGATATAATTGATATGTCTGCACAAGTAGATGGAATCAATGAAAGGATTGTGATGTTGGCATCAGAAACACAAAGTTTAATATCAGACTTAAAATATTCTGTAAGAGAAGATTTAAATAAAACCACTACAGATTTAACCAATACGGTAGAGAGTTCGATTACAGCACAATCTGATTCGGTAAAGAAGGAAATTGGAAAGTTGTATGATAAAGTAGATGTATTATATAAAGAATTAACAGAGGTTACTGCTTTAATAGATAAAGCTAAAGAAAACTTTATAGGAAAGCGGGTGTTCAAATGAACAACTTAAAAAAATTCTTATTAGTTAATTATTCCATTACTACACTATGGGTTTTATATGTGTGGTTTAAATGGATACCATTAGGAAGGAGATAAAGTAATGGCCGATAGTGTTATACAAATAAGAGTACTTGAACGAATTGAACAAGTATTAGATAGAATAGATAATCGATTACAAGTTATTGAGAATCATTTATTATATTGTTTAGAACCAAGTCCTAAAGAGGAAGAAGATACTAAACAATTATTAACAGAAGATAAAACAGGAGAATAGTTATGCCACGAACAAAGAAAACAACTAAGAAGAAAACAACTTCTCGTAAGAGAACACCTAAAACGAAACAAATAGATTTCTTTACAAAAGTTGTAAATGGTTGGAAGAATATATTTAGTCCAGCTAAATGAAAGAATCCCCAATAGATTCAATTATTATAGATTTGATATTAGAACATTATAATATGTTATCATTAGATCATAGAGAACCTACATTAACAGATATAGAGTTTGATGATATAGTGAAATATGCACAAGAGGTCTATTATAAAAGAATAATGGAAGATACTCCAGTAGGGATAGAGGGAGAAGCGTAATGAGAGATAAATGTGTAAATTGTAAAAGAGAAACTTTATACAACAAAGAAGAACACGTCGATTACAGACTTGGATACATTGAGGGTGTTGGTCAATTGTGTTTAGATTGTTGGGAAGTTATCTATGGAAGTAAATTAAAAAATAAAGAGGAAGTAACAAATGTCAGTTAAAGAAGTACCTACAATAATGAGAAAAATCGCTTGGTCAATGAGAAGAGCCGAAGGTGATGAATTGAAATGGTTAGAAGAAATAAAGGTAAAGGTTGAACGTTATAATAAACTCGGACAACGTGATACAGATAAATTACAAGTGTTATATAGAGATGGACTTGATGATGGGTTGAAAGTAACTTGTGGTTTACCCGTAGATGAGAGCCTAAAAGCCAATACAATTATCAAATCTCAACGACGACGTAAAGATCCAAATAAAATACCTAAAGAGAAGTTACCAATATGGGATGGAACTATAATTGGATAGGTTTCTTCTTATAGTTGATCTCTTCACTTTGTGTAACTATACTCTTTTAATATAAATAGATAAAAGGAAAAAAATATCATGGGAAACCGAACAAAATTTTTAGGAAATAAGAAAGTGCCGTTTGATATAAAAGAATTGCTTAAAGATGTAGATGTGGATAAGGTAGCATTCATAAATGATGCTTCTCATAATTTACAACAAACAGCAGAATCATATCAAGTGTATGAGAAATTATTTAATGAACACAATACTACAAAGTATGGAGTAGCCCCATTTTCTCGGCATGTATTTAAAGAACATTTACCACAAGAGGTTGTTGATTTCATAGATGGTTTAGGATTTACTAAATATGGTTGTAACTTGTTAATACAATATCCTGGGGAATGTACACCACTTCATTATGATTTATTTTTATATCAACAAGAAATAAATGAGAATACAACCAAAGAAGATTATAATAGATATGTGATATTTCTTAATGATAGAGTGATCGGTCAATTTTTTCATACAGAAGATATACAAGTTGATTGGAAGATAGGTGATATGTATTATCAAGATACTAATGTGTATCATGGTGCAGGAAATATCAGTTCCGAAACACGTTATACTTTAATAATAGATAGTTTAAAATCTTTACATCCTTTTGACTACCAAGAGGTAGTCGTATAGTGGGGCCTGTTCTTTACTCCTTTCTATGGGCCCCACGCCGTTTTTATGAATAAGAAACCAGATAATGTTGCAGATAATCCAGGTATACTTCCTTATGGGAGTAATGTTGGAGCACCCGCAATAAAATCTACAGATGTAGAAACTTGGAAAGTTGAGAAGGTTGTAAAGACTAATCATTATTTCGAAGCTCGTTATAAGGAAATACGAAACGAGTATTTACAAATGATGGAACAATATCAATATAATAAATTAGTATACGGCTCTGAATTTAAATTTGAACCAATCAAAGGGGAAACTTATTATTTGTATCAACGAGAGAATGGTAAGTTGTGGTTAAGTTTGATAGAACCTAACCAATGGGATCAGATATTCATAGGAGCATTCAAATTAGATTCGAATGACAAATGGGAAAAGGTAAATGAATAAAACAGAAATGAAAACGTATGATGACAATCCTGATAGGTTACTTGTCAAAGAATGGTTTAGAAATTATAAGAATATAGAGTTAATAGAAGGTGGACATTATGATGTTGATTTGGAAGGTGATGAGTTTGATATAGAGATATCACATTTATCATTTACAAACTTATGGGATCAATGGGGAAGTGAAAACAAATTTAGAATAGAGAGTAGAAAGAGAAACCATTATTGGAACGGTGAATACAATAAAACTCATAATACACATTTTATTCAGTTAAATAAATATTCAAATGAGATGTTAATATATCCACAAAAACTTATAATGGAACATACCGAAAATGAAATAGAGTTGGAGTATTTAAAATACAAAGGATATAATTTAAAAGAAAGAACTTTTATGTATATACCTTTTGAAAGTGGGAAACATAGAATAAGACGATATAAGTTAATTAACAATAATTGGTTAGAAGTACATGAATAAAAAGAAGGTTTTAAGAATAAATGCTAAAGACCCACATCTACGAGGGTTAATGTCATACTTGTTACAAGTGTTGAATAACATTAAATGGTGTGAAGAAAATGAACGAACACCATTGGTTGATTTATGTGGCCCATCTTATTGGTTACACGATAAACAATATGGAGATAATATATGGGAATACTTTTTTGCTCCAGTATCGGATATAACTCTTGTACCTGATGAGGATGATGATAGTGAAGAACGAGAAGAAGAGATTACAAGATTTCTTTTACCCGTTGAAGGATATGATAAACAAGTTATTCTATATGAATGGATGAGATACTTTACAGAAACACGAAAAGATTTAAATGAGATTTTTAAAAAGTATATTAAGATACGATCTGATATAGTACAGGAGGTAGAAGATTTTTGGAAACAAAATATGGAAGATGAAAGAGTATTAGGTGTACAGATACGAGGTACAGATACTACCAAGTATGGATTAAAGATACAAGATTATATTGATGAGACTCATAAGTATTTAAAAGATAATCCAGCTACAAAGATTTATGTAGCGTCGGATACCCACGAAGCATTGGTAAAGTTTAAAAAAGAATTTGATGGAATGGGTAATGTGTTACATCTACCATTAACACGACAAAAGAATTATCACGGAGCATCAATTAACGGTAGAAATAATTGGAGTATAGCAGGATTCGAATCACCGAAAGATGCTGGAGATGAGATATTAAAAGAAACAATGTTACTATCAAGATGTTTTCATATAATACATCAGAAGTCAAGTGTAGCAATGTGTGCATTAATAATGAATATTAATACCACGAATACTTTCATGTTAGAACAGATGGAGAAAGGTAATAAACGAGGATGGAAACCAAAGGCATAGATAGAATTGGCCACATAGTAAATATAAACAATGTGGAATGGAGAGTTGCTCAAAAGGTACGTCGGTATGGTAGAGAATGGCAATATACTCTTTCACATGAAACAGTAGATGGAACTTATGAATCAATGAATTTAAATGAAAACGCATTAGAACAAATAATTAAATCAGGATCAAAGAGGATAGATATAGATGAATAAAAGAAATATAACAATACTGTCATTGATAGTATTAGCAGTAATAACAAGATTGTTACCACACCCACCAAATGTGGCACCAATAACTGCCATAGCATTATTTGGTGGAAGTAGATTTGATAACAAGTGGATAGGATTTAGTTTACCATTATTGTGTATGTTCCTTTCAGATTTATTTTTAGGTTTTAGTTCTATAACAATGTTTGTATATTTATCTTTTATGTTGATATCGTATATTGGTATTAATTCAAAAAAGATAAGTAATGGAACGATACTTGGTAGTTCAACATTATTTTTTATACTTACAAACTTAGGTGTGTGGTTGGTGGGATATCCATTAACACTTGTAGGGTTGGTAAGTTGTTATACATTAGCAATACCATTTTTTGTTAATACAATTTTAGGTGATTTGTTTTTCACCCACGTTTTAAGTTTTAGTTTTAGTAAATTAGAAAAAAAATATCCAACATTAATACAAGGACATATTTATTAATATGAAAGAAATATATTTAGACCACGCAGCAACAACTTATGTTAGAGATGAAGTCTTGGGTGTAATGAATAAATACTTCCAAGATGAATATGGAAACCCTGGTAGTTTCCACACAATAGGATTACGTTCTAAAAGAGTTATAGATAGTGCAAGAGAAACCGTTAGAGATATTATTAATGCTAAACGAGTAGATGAAATTATCTTTACAGGTAGTGGAACGGAATCAGTAAATTTAGCAATTAAAGGTATTAGTGAGAAGTATCGTAAAGGTCATATCATTACATCTACTATTGAACACGAGGCAGTAATAGAAACAGTAAATTATTTAGAGAAAGAAAAAGGATTTGATGTAACAAAAATACCAGTTGATAAGTATGGTTTGGTAAATCCTAATGATGTTGAAGATGCTATTCGAGAAGATACTATCTTAGTTAGTATAATGTATGCAAATAATGAGATAGGAACTATACAACCCATAGAAGAAATTGGAAAGATATGTAAAAGAACTGCAGTTTTATTCCATACCGACGCTTGTCAGGCAGGTGGAATGTTAGATTTAGATGTAGAGAAACTCAATGTAGATATGATGACATTGAATGGTAGTAAGATATACGGCCCTAAAGGTGTTGGTATGTTGTATAAAAAGAAATCAGTTAAAGTAACACCTTTAATTCATGGTGGTGGACAAGAGTTTGGAATGAGAAGTGGAACAGAGAATGTAGCATTCATCGCTGGATTTTCTGAAGCGTTAAGATTGTCACAGAGTGAGCGGATTAACGAAACCAAAAGATTATTAGAGTTGAGGAAGATGTTAGAAAGTGGTATATTAAATAACATACCAAAAACATTTATCAACGGACACCCAACAAAGAGATTACCAAATAACGCTAACATAACCATATCAGATATTGAGGGTGAGGCTATGATGTTATATCTAAATGAATTTGGGATATGTACTTCTACAGGAAGTGCCTGTACTTCTCAATCATTAGACCCATCTCATGTTATATTGGC